>JACKQG010007628.1_pt1 | contig 10800 bp, 12 predicted proteins | sample 8237621 | NCBI WGS metagenome assembly JACKQG01 (sample SAMN15677084, study PRJNA649215) | marine metagenome | biome: marine; feature: Black Sea; material: saline water; isolation source: suspended particulate matter (SPM) from the Black Sea western gyre | collected 2013-06-09/2013-06-10 | depth... | reverse complement strand
ATTAATACTCAAATGGCATAGGAAAGATCTAAGGAATACCTTCCTATCTGCGTACTTAAAAAGCGAAAAGACGTTTGACGTCAATATGTCCTCTCGTCTTTCAGATTTCTCTGACAGCTTGCCTCTCAGTTCTGCCATATACATGAATTTACCGCTCAATTGGCCAATTGCTATCAATCTAACCCTACTTAGGTGCAATCTACTATACAGCAACCATGTTGTCAATTGCTTGTGACCTGTTCCGTGAAAGTTGGTCCACGTAAAATGTTAGACTCTGGATCGAGAAAGGGGCCGATCAAACCCATGTGTGGATACTATGAAGTCAGCAAAACCTGTAGCTGAAACTCTGGCAGGATGCAAGTCAGATAATTCAGCCCTCCGGGCGTGGCTTCCTTTATTTGGGGTAGGTCAATACCGCTATCCGAAACTTGGTTGTCGATGCCAAGGGCACGTGATACAGAGTCATTCCACAATAAGGCTGATTTCATGGCCCAAAGAGTCCGTGAATTCTACGGTGACATTGTCGACAGCCGGGTCATCGGCAGTGTGAATGTCAAAATCGAAATGATACCCTTGCAGAATGTGGCTAGGGTAGACACGTACTTCGGACTTCACCAGGGTCTCCCCGCTCCAACATTGCATTGTGCATGCCATACCTCTCACCGATGCATGGCTCGCGTTCCTCACTGTGCCTGTAATGAAAAGAACTGAGGTCTCAAACATTGGGTGTCCCTCGACCCTTCTCCCCCACTCGGACGATAGCAACTCCAGCACATATGGTGATTTCGGCGCGGTTGTGGCGAAGGTATAATCGCCTGACAAGGCCTCGTTGCCAGCCTGGTCTCTTGACTTTACCCTGAAGTGATAGAAGGTACGAGGCTCCAAGCTCTCTAAGCCAACAATATGACTGGTAACTAGCTGTTCATCCAAAGCAGTAATTGAACCGTAATCGACGGTCCTGCCATACTCGACCTGGCTGCTAGCCGGCTCATCTGTTGACCAGCTCACAACAGCGCTCATCTCCGTCTCGGAGGAAGCTGACACATTTGTGATTACGGGCGCCGTGCTATCCGGAGGTGGCAACGGCGCCGCATTAACGACAATGACCACGGACTTGCTGGCAGTACCCGCTGTATTGGCGGCGGTCAGAGTATAAGCAATGGTTGTGGCTGGTGATACCTGTCCGTTTCCAACAGCGGCAGCCTTACCTATACCCTGGTCTATATCGACGCTATGAGCTCCTTTAACAACCCAGCGTAGGGTTGCTGACTCGCCGGCACTAATCTGGGCAGGAGTGGCATCGAAGGCAAGAATCTCTGGCGGGGCCGGCCGACAACCAATAAGTAAGCAGACCGCTAAAAGAGCCAAGCCCTCAGCAGCACCCCAAAGCCATCTGGGCATGTTCTTCACTAAAGACCCTCACAGGGTTCCATATCTGCCGCCATTATACACTCAGCCAAGGCAGAATAGAATATCCCTCAATACGTCCAAAAGCGGAGGTGAACCCGCGTGCGTGCGGAACGTAGTTACAACAATTGGAAGCAAAGTTGCATTGGCGGGATGACACAATCTGGGTATTGTGACTTCAACTGGCGTTTTGCTATCCAGCCTTATTACACATATAATCTGCGTTGACTACGCTGCCAAGGGTGAGTCAAATCATCGTCAAGGAGAGAAACTATGGAAGCCAAGAAGGAACTTGCTGCACCATGTGGCCTTTACTGTGGGGTCTGTGGAGTATACATAGCGCACAGAGACAGCAACATCAAGTTCAAGGAAAGACTGACGAGTGTATACAATGTACCAGTCGAGGAAATTGCTTGCGAGGGATGCCTCTCAAGTAGACCCTTCGGTTTTTGCGTTAGGTGTCCCATTAGGTCCTGTAGCGCAACAAAAGGCATTGAAGGCTGTCATCAGTGCTCTGATTTTCCCTGCCAGTGGATAGAGGATTTCCCTATCGAGGTGGGCAAGAAAGTGATTATGCGCGCCATACCGACATGGAGGGAACTGGGGACCGAGAGATGGATGAAGCAGGAAGAGAAACGCTACGTCTGCCCCCATTGTGGTTATGCGGCATTCAGGGGGGCCAAGAGATGTCGCCAGTGCCGCAACCCGCTTGACCTTGATTAACCTAAACGTCAATCACATCTGCCTCAGGCCAAGGGTGACAATCGAACCTAGTATCCCTACCCCTGTACGTGCGGAGTGTAGTTACAAGGCTGGAGGGGGTACTTACATTGGCCAGATGACACAATACGGGCTTTTGTTGCCTCGAGACTCGTTGAAATTGCCCTGATATGCGTTCCTTCCTTTGTTGGAACTCGAGGGTTGCAAGACTACCTGGTACTGGCACCATCACCATTAATCCTAGTTCCCAGCTCTCACGCCGGCAGACCTAACTCAACAAGCAGTACAATAACTGGAAGCAGGTCAGGCTTTTTCTATCCCGTCATTGCCTCGCCGCTAACCTTCGACGTCCTAAGATCTCACGATAGCGTTTACCGCCGGCGCCCTTGTAGGGAAGTAACGCTGGAACGTACTTCCGATACTCTTCGTAATCCTCCCCGAAAGCGTCAATCAATCCTCGCTCTTCGAGAGAAACCACATAATGGGAAATGAGAATTACTAGAACCCATGGAATGAAGAATAAGAGATCCGCAAACCAAATAATCACCAGCGGAGGTATCGTTATCATAATAGTAGAATAGAGGGGATGTCTCACATAGGTAAAAAGGCCACGCGTAATCAATTCATTCTTCCCATTTCGCAGGTTGACTTCTACCAGGTTAAGCGAGCGATTGAACCAAATGATACCCAGAAGGCATGCAACGACACAAGGAATAGTCAAGAGGATTTGTATCTCTAAGTTTAGCCGAATAGGAAAAGAAACCCATTGTTGAATTACTATTGTTAAACCCTCAAGGAAGAGGCCTAACAGGAGTAAGTGGGGGCCTACGCCAAGCAGATTTCTGAGGCCTCTTACAAACGAGACCAGCTTCAGTTTATTTCTTGGCACCAAGCACTCCTTCCTCTTGTTTTCATCCTACCAAAGATTAACACATAGATATGACTGGGTCGAATCATTTCCTGAAGTATATCAACCCGGCAACCCGAAGGAAGTGGGCTCGAAACGAAAGCAAAAAAGGAACGGAACGAGCAAATGGGCAAGGATGGTCAAAAGTAGGAACGAAACCCTCACCACGCTCATCCTATTGTCTTATCAAAGCCAATTTGCCGGTGACTTGCCGCCTGAGAGTTGGTGCAGGTGAAATGTTACACTGTGGATCAAGAAAGGGGTTAGGTCAGACCCATACTTGGATACTGTGAACTCAGCAAGACCTGCAGCTGGAATCTTAGGGGAATGCGAGCCAGAGAATTCAGCCCTCCGCCGTGTGGCTTCTTTCTATTCTTCGCTTCAAATCCATTTCGTCGCTGCCGGAAAACCGGGTACGGCCGCAGTCAGTGCGGACAGGAAAGGTAATCCTGAACTCCAAGGCAGAACAAGGTCAAGCGAGCCTCTCGGCTTCCGTTGTTAACCGCAGCAGCCGAAATAGCCATGGCGCGCCCAGGGTAATCCACACCCCTATGAGCCAGTAGCGCAGGAAGCGGAAGACCAGGTAGAGTGCCGATTCCTCACCGGGAAACACCACCTTGAGCCCCAGGTAGAGTGCCGCCATCACTATGCCTCCCACGAGGAAGCGCAGGACGCGCTGCCACCACGGTCCACGGGCGCTGAAGGAGATATACCGGTGCGTCAATGCCAACCCCAACCCCAGGCCAGCCAACGGCGCTAATGTCGTCACACTGTCCTTGGTAGGATGGACCAGAAGCAAAATGAGAGGAATGGCGAGCGCGAGTATGATCTGCATGGCCAGGCCCACTTTCGCCAACCACTTCTCCACCCTCGATTGCACAGCCAGGCAGACAACTAGCAATACGGCACCGATTGCCCAGCCGGCAAGCACATCTGTAGGAAAGTGCACACCCAGGTATACACGCGAGAAGCCAATCAGCACCATGAGAGCGATGGCCACCGCCCAGAACCATTTCCGGCGTGCCCAGGCAGCAATACTACCCCATACGACAACGGCCGACTGGGAATGACCACTGGGCAACCCGTAGCCTTCGGCACTGGAGAGCTTTACGCTCGGGTCGAGATCAAAGGGGCGCGGCTGCCGGAACAGATCCTTGAGACCAAAGTTGAGATAGCTCGAGAGTAGAAAGAGGGCACCCAAGCGTGCACCCAGTCCGAAGTCCACGCACCACAGAAGCAAAGGCAAGAGAATAAGGTAGAACTCCTCCTCTCCCATGAAGGTGATAGCGCGGAAGATACCGTCCAGCACCGGCCCATGGATTTGCTGGATGGCGAGAACCAGGTCAAGGCCCCATTGTAAGAGAGCTTCCATTTCATCTCCTCCTTCACTGTCAACCGAAAGCTGACTTCTAGCGCGACTTTGAGACTACGGCGTTTCCCTTTGGTATATCCTGACTAGTTCGGCTATACATCCCCATGATTGAATTGGCTTGGGTTCACTGTACCGTAGCATGAATCCCCCCAGCTTCGCAAGAGGCCGATTATGGGGCCTCCTATGAGGTGGTAGGCTGACAAGCAAATACCCGGTAAAGGCCTGAAAACCAGGCAATCCCGGGAAGCTGCTCAGCCAAGCTTTACTTCTGCTCACCCTTGTCGCCGCTCCTGTGTTTTGTACGTTCCAGAGCACGGCGCTGAAGCTCCTCAGAATACTGCCGCCAGCGGTCTTCGCCCTCTTCCCTCGGCTTCATTTCAAAAAGACAGGTATCATAACCTTGGGGAATGCTATAGCGGAAGAAGGCATCGAAGTCGGCTCTGTCGCCCCATAGCTCCCGCGCAGCCTGTTGAACTCCCTCGACGAAATATCGCTGCACTCTACAGTCGAAGGGACGATAGATGTCCTGATGCGGGCAATAAAGAATATGAAAGCCTGCCTCGTCCTCACTTTTGACAAAAGCTTCTTCTATGGAAGCATAAATGACTTCATTAATCCAGCTGCCTATCAACGAAGCCATCTCGATGTTGCCCACGTCAGGGGGGACTTCAACCCCCGAAGCCATCTGAAGAAAAACATCCCTTCCTACTTCATTTATTGTATCCCTGCACAGCTCCTGCCCCTCGGCACCAAAGCGCTCCTCAACCGCCTCCAAGAGTCGTAATACGGCTACGGCCATCATCTGACCCCAAACAAACGTAGTGGCCGGGTCGTAGTCATCGTGACTTAGGGCTTTAGAGCGGAAGTTCTCTACCGCCTTTTCAAAGGGAAAACGTAAGGGCAGCCGCTGACGCCGTTCACCTATTTTGCTCATCATTTGCCTCCTTTCAGTCGCTTCTGGGGATAGCTTCTTGCAGCAACACGGTCATCTAATGATTTGCCAGTTCAACTATTGTAACCCCGGCGTCTCCCTCGCCATAACCACCGGGGCGGAAGGACTTGACCAGAGGATGTTCTGCCAGCGCCTCATGCACTACCTGACGCAGCACTCCTGTCCCCTTCCCGTGGACGATGCTCACAAAGGGCAAGCCGTCCATGAAAGCAGCGTTAAGGTAGTGGTCAAGCTTTGGCAAGGCTTCATCCACCCTGAGCCGACGCAGACGCAACTCTGAACTTACCTCCATCAACTTAACCTCTCAAACTCCAGTCGCAGGATTTTCCGGGTGGTTTCGGTAACCTTAACACTATCATCGATTCTCCAGCCAACCACCCACAAGATTTCTCTGGGCGAACAAACAAGTGGAACTCGGCCTCGCCAAGACCGCGGAATCCTGGCATCAACCATAAAGTCCTGAAGCTTCTTGGTTTGGTTCATGCCCAACGGCTGAAAGCGGTCGCCCGGTTTACGTGGTCGCACCGTTAATTCCTTGCCGGCCTTATCGAAATCAAAGGTGGCAACAAGGCCATGGTTAGCGCCATCAACCGACCCCTGAAGTACATCAGCCTTAATCCGCCAACCCGGCAAGATAGTCTCCCCAGGAACATTAATGCTGGATACACTCGCAAGGGGAGGCAGCGGGCATAAAGAAGCCGGACCTGAGGTCAAAACCAGACGACCATAGTCTGTAGACAGTGTCAAGCCCTGTGGCAGGCACAATCTCTTCCCGGCTGGTCTCGACAAGAAATCCACCATTGCCTCAACATGGTCAGCTTCAATATCTTTGAGACTACCTCGAAGATGCGCCACTGACAGTCGAAACATCTGCCTTTGCATAGCTCGCGGCAGGCCAACAATCTTGCCCACGTCCAGGCAAATTGCGCCGCCTTCCTCTTTAGCTACCTCATTCCACAGCCGCGAGGCCTGCTCCTCGATAAAAGAAACATCGTCACCAGCAATAGCAGCTAGCCTCAGCAAAGCTCTGTCAATACTGGGGTTGTAGCTTTTGAGTACGGGCAGAAGCTCAAGGCGAATACGGTTTCGAAGAAAAGCAGGCGACGTATTGGAGGAATCGCTCCGTGGGTCCAGCCGATATCGCTGGCAGTAGTCCAATGTCTCCTGTCGGGTGACTTCCAGCAACGGCCGCACTACCTCAATTCGTCCCCTGTCTTCTCCATGTTGCAGCAGCGACCGAGGCTGCAGGCCACGTAAGCCCGTCATGCCTGTCCCCCGCAGCAAGTGCATCAGGATAGTTTCGATGTGGTCATCACGGGTATGCCCCACCACCACCCTGGAGGCACCCACTGCCCCCACCACCACACCCAAGAAGCCGTAGCGCACCTCTCGAGCAGCTTCCTCAAGAGAGCAGCCTTCTTGGTCGCGATAGGCCGCCACATCCCGCCGCTCAACTGTTGCCGGAATATCCAGATGATAAGCCAAATCAGAAACATACCTGGCGTCGGAGTCGGACTCGGCACCACGGAGTCCGTGATCAAGATGAGCTATATGGAGTTCCGCACCCAACTCTCTTTGCCACTGCGCCAGGATATGAAGCAAACAAACCGAGTCGGCACCTCCCGACACGGCCACCACCAGCCTTTCGCCCGCCGAAACAAGACTGTGCTCCCGAACAAAGCCAATGACTCTCTGTCCCACAGTCTTCTCTTTCTTAGCCAAGTCTAGCCCCCTCGTAGATGACAGGTATCGCCAAGGGACACCAGGCAAGCACCATTATCTCCGAAATCGAGTATGCTCACGCTGGCATTCTGCACTCTTATTCGCTCTATGTGGTTCAGCGGCAATCCCAGAGCTTTGCAAATAATGATGACAGTAACAAAGTAATGGCTGGCCACTACTACTGTTCCCTCTTTATGCTTGTCAATTATGCGCTCAATGGCTGGCCAGGCTCTGTTTGCCACATCAACTACACTCTCCCCACCCGGCATTTTCTCCGAGCCTTGTCCCTCTCGCCAGCGCAGCAAAAACTGGCTCAAACTAGCACCGAGCTCAGTGATGGCCACGCCTTCGAGCTCACCAGCTCCAATCTCCCTCAAATCAGGCTCAACCTGCACTGCCAAGTTATGGTGGCTAGCAACAGCCTGGGCTGTATCCAAAGCGCGCTTTAACGGGCTGGAATAAATGGCGCTGACCTCCATTTCTCTCAACCATAGCCCGAGGCTCTCCGCCTGCGTTCTCCCCACTTCGCTTAACTCAATGTCACTGCCACCGCCTTGAATCCGCCGTTGCTGATTCCAAACGGTTTCACCATGCCGAACTAAAACAAGCCTAATCGCTCACCTCCTCAAGAACTTTCCTGAAAATAACGTCCAGCCAAGTTCACTCGCTTGGTATATGGAGGATGGTCATATAGTAACAACTCCACCCAGCGGCTGGGCTGAGCCACACTTAGATTCTGGTTGGTGAGCTTGGTCATTGCCGCAACGAAAGCTTGGGGATTAGCCGTCAGCTCCAGGGCAGTCTCATCAGCCGATGTCTCCAAATAACGACTGTAGGTATTAACCAGCGGTGTCATCACCAGGCTAAAGGCGGCTAGAGACAAAATCAGCAGCGGAAAAGCCGCTACATCGGCAATCCCCTGGAAACCTAAAGGGGTAACACCAGCTTTCAAAACCAGGTCAGCCAAATACAAGGCAAGCAAGACTATAACAGCTTGAACGCCAATGAGCTTTGGGATATGTCGATGAAGATGATGACCCAACTCGTGAGCCAGGATTACCTCTGTCTCCTCAGGAGAGTACTGCTCGAGTAAAGTATCGCTGAGGATAATGCGTCTGCTATCGCCCAAACCAGCTAACATGGCATTAGCTGTAGTAGCCTTGCTGCTCAGGTCCATAGTGAATACACCACAAACCTGAGTCCGAGCCCGTTTCGCCAGATTGGTCAGCTTTTGCTTAAGCTCCACATCATCCAGAGGCTCCAATTTAAAGAAAAGGGGTAGAAGCAAAGTGGGTGTTAACCAGGTCAGAAGCATGCTGAGGAACAACAGCAAAATGCTAGCCAAAAGCCACCAAATATCTGGCAAACGGTCTAATAACAGGTAAACGACTATGACTACTCCCAAACCTAAGAGAATGCCCAGCGCTGCCGCTTTGGCTCCGTCAGCTAGCCAAGCGCTAAACCCTTGATTCGATAGACCGTAGCGACGCGGCAGGATGAAGCCCTGGTAGTAGGTCAGCGGCATCGTGATTATCCCCAAACCAATCACCAGAATAACAAAATACAAAGCTGACGCCAAAGGTTGAGGAAAAGCCAGGAAGTGACTCAGCCTGCCCGAGACACCGCCAAAAACAAGCATCAACAGCAAAGCACCAACTACCGCCAGCTCGACAAAAGACAGCCGCCTGGTAAGCCTGGCATATTCCTTAGCCAGCTCTTGACGCTCCATATCCAGAGAAGATTCAACCGGCTGCATTTTCCGACCAGGTTTTGTTCAGCTTAAAATCAGCTTGGTGCGGTGGATGAATTTTGGACGCTGTGAGAAACCCAGGGCTTTAGCCACCTGCTCCGGTCTACCGCTGCCCCTGGCATCACAGCGCAATCTCATTCCCAGAACACACAGGGAATCACGGCAGTCGATAAGCCACAGGTCATCCACCAGGGCACGCAAATCATAATGGCGGGCGCCTGTATCTCTGAAATGGTGCCACGGTAGCTCCTCGGCTGAAAGCAAAGACCGTACGGCTGACTCTACTTCTTGACGCGCCTTCTCCGTGTCTACCTCAACCTTATACTCAGCAAAGCGAACTTGAGATTGAAGTGATGGAATATTCAGTCCAACTGGCCAAGCCTCCGGCAAGTCAAGGCCCTGAGGTAACTGCTTCTTTGCCTGAGCGACAAAAGAGTCCGGCGCTATCCAGCGGGACAAGAAAACATCCATTAGCTCGGCTTCGCTGGTTACACCTACTGATAGAGGGGCTGCCAGAGCGATCCGCGGATGAGGAGTGAAACCTTCCGAATAGGCCAGAGGCAACCCAGCCCGGCGCAAGGCCCTCTCCCAAAGCCTCATTAAATCCAAATGTGAAAGAAACTTGAGCTCTTCACCACGGCCGAATTTAAGGCGCAGGCGCTGCATCCTTTTCCTTGGTTACCAGAATTCTCTCGATCTTCCTCTCCCGCATTTCGAGTATGGCCAGCTTCAAATCCTTATACCTTAGCTGCTCGCCCTGCTTTGGAATCCGACCCAGATGGCTAAGAATAAAGCCAGCTATGGTATCATAGTCGCCAGAAGGCAGGTCCAATTCCAGTTCCTCATTGGCTTCCTCTACCCTGAGCCCCCCATCAACCTCAAAGGTGTTAGCATCGATGGTCACGAAGTCTTCCTCCCTACCAGCCAGCTCATCGCCAATGCTACCCATGATTTCCGCGGTCAGGTGTTCCAGAGTGGCTATGCCAGCTACACCCCCATATTCATCGATAACTACTACCATATGATAATTGCTATCTCTCATCTCAGCCAGAAGCTCACCCAGAAGCTTGGATTCAGGCACGAAGTGAACCGGCCGCACCAATTCATCAATAGGGCTGTCCGCATTCAATGAATTGTTGGCTTGAGCCATGAGTACATCCTTAATAGACAAAACCCCGACCACACTATCAGGAGTCCCCTTATAAACGGGAAACCGAGAGAAGGGAGACTGGCGATAAACATCAAGGAATGCGGCCAAACTCGTTCCCTGCTCCAGCCAGGCAATCTCGGTTCGCGGCTGCATTACCTCCTTCACTGGCCGGTCAGCGAATTCAAAGGCCGCCTGCAACATTTCAGCTTCGTCCTCTTCCCACACCCCTTCAGCTTCGCCCACGCTAATAGCCGTGAGAATCTCCTCCTCAGTTACCAGCTTTTTGCCCTCTTCGGTCTCAGCCACCATTCTAGTAAAGCTCAAGCCAATATGATTCAAAACCCATACAAAGGGATAAAAAATCAAAATTACTAGCTTAATGGGCCCAACATATGTAAAGGCAATTCGCTCGGCATGTTGGAAGGCAAAGGTCTTGGGAATGACTTCACCAAAGACCAGAATCAGTGTGGTTACCCCTATAGTAGCAACCAGAGCTCCCCAGGCCGGGCCGACAGCAGCAACCGCCATCATGGTGCCCAGAGCCGCTGCCGCCACATTAACCAGATTGTTGCCCAGAAGGATAGCTGCCAGCAACCTGCCTGGCTGCTCCACCATCCTCTCCAGTCGCTCAGCTCCCTTTTTGCCGGTGCTCACCAGATGCTTGACCCTGAGCTTAGGCAAAGAAATAAAGGCGGTCTCGGCGCTGGAGAAGAAAGCTGACAACCCCAGACAAACCGCAAAAACTATTAAATACCAACTATCAATGTTTTCCATATACTACCCAACCGAATACCCGGCTGGGCCATTCAATATCATCATA
>JACKQG010007627.1_pt1 | contig 10802 bp, 13 predicted proteins | sample 8237621 | NCBI WGS metagenome assembly JACKQG01 (sample SAMN15677084, study PRJNA649215) | marine metagenome | biome: marine; feature: Black Sea; material: saline water; isolation source: suspended particulate matter (SPM) from the Black Sea western gyre | collected 2013-06-09/2013-06-10 | depth... | reverse complement strand
ACCTCTTTTGATAAAGTGGCTGTCAATAATCACATTTTGAACTAAGCCTATTCCTGCCGTGACCTTTACAGAACCTTTTATCAGGGCTTCTGCACTTTCTCCGTCAAATATCATTGTTTGCGACATGGCAGCAGCTCCTGCGCTTGTTCCAGCTATGATACAGTCTTCGGTATAGTATTTTTTTAAAATAGTATCTAAAAATAATGTGCCTCCCAATATACTTGAAATTCGGAGCTGATCGCCACCGGTAAAAAATACGACACTACATTTTTTTAGTCTTTCAATATATTGTTTCTCTTCTGCCTGCCCTCTGGTTTTTATGTGCATAAACTGAACAGATGTATTGCCTATTTTGTCAAATGATCTGCTGTACATTTTGCCCACCTCTTCAGGTATTTCACTTGCAGTAGTTATAATTTCAATATTGACGGTTTGAGTTTTAATTAAAGAAACAATTTTCCGCAATATGATCAAATCATGATCCTTGTCTTCGTTTCCACCAACAGCTACTAATAAACCTTTTGGTACTAGAGTTCCATTTTTGTTCTCCAAATCATTTTCTTTATTAATTATTAAACAGCTTCTTTCATTATTAATTTTTTAGAGATTTTTATTGGTATAAAATGTAGTGCTTGAATTAATCCGAATCGATGTATCAATTTGATCAACAAAACAAAATTATTCATAACCGCTTTTTATGACAGTCATAATCATTTTAAAGCGCCCATTTGCCTTTATCCGGTTAGGTTTGTGAGCTGGAATAATGATAGATTCACCAGTTTCAAGCAACATTGATTTTCCATCAATTATAATTTCAGCTTTCCCTTCAATAATTTGGGAATATGTATCAAAGGGGGTAGTTTTTTCAGTTAAGCCTTCGCCACTGTCAAATGACATTACACTGATATTTCCAGTTGTTTTTTTCAGAATCGTTTTTATAACAACTGAATTTGGGACATACTCTATTATTTCCACTGTGATATGTGTTTTTGCTTTTTCAAGTTCTGTATGGTCCATAATATTGATTCCTTCATTGAAAGTTATTTATAAATACCAACATTTACTATTTGATTGAAAATCATAATTTCCCGGCTGCATTCTTTTCGTTACGTTTTGTAGCTTTTGCTGCTCTTTTTTCTTTCAGGCTTTTTTGAGCTACTTTTTTACCTGACTTTTTCCTGGATAACTTAACTTTAACAGCATTCAATCCTTTCTCACCTTCTTCGAGGTCAAATGTAAATTCAGAGAATGCTTAAACCACAAGAGATCTTTCAGTTTCTTATTCTATTGTTCTTTATCATTTTTTACAAATAAATTTTTTATGGCACTTCCTAAATCATCCAGATCACTGTCAAATTCTGTTTTGAATTGTTCCCATTTTTCTTTTCCTTCGGCCTTGTATTCATTTAACTTCTTTTTCAGATCCCTGTTTTTTTGTTCGAGTTCATCTATTTTCTGTTGATATTTGGGGTCTGCCGATGATTCGTCATTTTCAATACTGGCTTTATGTTCAGCAATACTTTTTTCATTGGCAGCAATCTTTTCTGCCACTTCTTTTTTATAAAGTTCCATTTCCTCAAGGTATGCCTCATTGGCCTCATCTAAATCCTGCTTTGCTTCAACAACATTTTCTTCGGCATCTTTTACCTTTTCCGAGTTGCTTTTACAGCTTGATATGATTGCACCTATAGCAAACATGGATACAAGGAGTAATAAAATTGATTTTTTCATAGTATAGTTATTAATATATTGGTTAAAAAGTTTTAATTATTATTTTTAATTCAATGTTCTTCTTATCATTAGCCATTGAAATGATCCTGTATTCTACCTGATATTCTTAAATCTGAAATTTTATCTGATTTTCGAATAGTTCCAATAAAAATATCCGATTCATGATTTTTTAAATAGATCAGCAATATCTGCTAATCCATCTTTAAAGGAGTCAAAAGCTTTTGTAAACGAAATTTTTGTTTCTTCCCATTTATCATCGGCCGATTCAATTAGCCAATTATATTTCTCTTGCAAATCATACTTTTTTGATTTCAAATCTTCAATTTGCTCAGTGTATTTTTCCTTTACTTCATCTTTTACAACATCCTTTTTTGCTTCCAATCCATCAATTTTAACGAAGATTTCATCAATGCCTTGTTTGGCTTTTTGTTTAAATTCTTGCTTATCCATTGTTTGTTATATTATTTTTAGCAGCCTTAGGCTTAAACCTGTTTCTTTGAAACTCTTCTTAACTGGTCCAAGTTTTTTACTCCGGCAGTTCTAATTATACAAAATATCCTGCTGGAACTTAATATTAACAGCAAAACAAAGGTGGAGCTATTCCAAGTATAAAACATTACACAATTCTGAAATAGAGTTACATAATTCACACATAAGGTGATGAGGACAAGACTAATTAATTATTAAAGCCTTTAAAAAGCTGTTAATTCAAAGATTAAATTTCCTTGAACCTTATAATAACTACTACAATAGATTTTTTTAATAGTGGAATGACTCTACAAACTCTCGAGTGTATTTTTTCTCTTATGTTTGAGTTGTTTGTAGAAAGTTGGTGTTAATCCTGTGACTTTCTTGAACTGATTTGACAAATGAGCTACACTGCTGTAATTCAGTAAATAAGATATTTCTGTCAGATTTAGTTCATTATAGATCAACAATTCTTTAACCCTTTCAATTTTATGGGCAATTATGTAATGCTCAATCGTAATGCCCGTAGTTTCAGCAAAAAGGTTAGAAAGATAGGTGTAGTCATACTGAAGTTTTTCACTGATATAAATTGAGTTTTTTATTTGGGGCAACTCATCAGCATAATGTATCATCTCAACAATCACATTCTTAATTTTCTCAATTAAAATAGCTTTTTCGTCATCCATCAGTTCAAGCCCCGATTTTAGAAGATTTTCTTTTAGCTTTTCCTGCTGATCCTGGGTAATGTCTTCATGAATTTCAACTGAACCTAAATCAATTGCTATATATTTTAATCCAAGCTTTTTCAACTCCTCCTTGACTACCATTTTACACCGTAAGCTTACCATATATTTAATAAAAAGTTTCATATCAGAATCTAAATCGGCTGACCAATCATTTGTTTTTTGAAATTTCCTTTTTGTGGTTGATTTTTACAAGTTAGGCAAAAATTTAGGAATTGCTTACCACACCTCTAAATGAAAAGCTCAATAGTCACAATTGAAATTAAGTTTATTAAAAAAATAATTCTTCAGATTCAACATATTATGAAATTAACCAAGCAGTAATTTCATTATGGTACAATGTAAGGAATAGTATTAGCGGTGAACTTGCATTTTTGAAAATTATAAAATATTAATTCACATTAAAAAGTATTCATTCGTTTAATATACTAATACAGGTAACCAACACAACTCTCATGAAATAACACCGCAAGTCGTTAATTATATTCGTGTATAATCAATATCATTCACCTTACATTATTTATTTTGGTAAAAATCTATTTTTTTCCAAAGTTTGTCGAAAAATGAAAAAGGAGTTATATTGCAATGATTATATCCTGAAATATGGAATAATTTCCATTTCATCATGGGAGTAAATAAAAATATAAGTCAGTTTATCCATTTATTTAAGTCTTATTTCAGTATCTACATCTGGATCGCTGTATCAGTGTTTCTATTTATACTGTTTTTTCAGCCTTTTACAATAGATCATTTTGGATTTGAAAGCAAACTACTATTTCTTGCAGGTTTTGGTCTTATTGTATTGTTTTGTCTGATCCTGGCACAAATAATATTTCAACCTGCACTTCTGAATAATGAAAATAATCATCATACAAATTCTGTAAAAATCCCTCTCTATTACTTCTTCCTGTTTGCTACAACATGCCTGGCTTTTACCTTTTACCTTCGCTATGTAGGACAAGTCAATGTGAACTTTAATATTATTGTTCGGATTGCTTTAATTTGTTTGAGTCTTCCCGTAACAATTATTTTAAAATTCAAACTGAATTATTATCAGTTTAGATTAAAAGGTCTTATATCCGAAAATCGCTTATTACAAGACAAGTTAAAAAAGTTTTCCGAGAATTATTCGAATAAACATATTGAAATTATCTCTGATAACGAATCAGATAATTTTAGAATTCCGGTTTCTGAGATTGTATATGTTAAATCAGCAGATAATTATGTGGAAGTGGGCTACCATGACAAAGGTATTGTTAAAAAGAAACTGCTTAGAAATACCTTGAGAAATGTGGAACAGCAGCTTTCAGAATTCAATAGTTTTATTCGTACCCATCGCACCAGTTTGGTGAATATTCAATACATCGATAAACTTAATAAAAACTTTAATTCTTACTGGCTAAGCCTTGATAAAACGAAAGAAACAGTTTCTGTATCGCGCCAATACCTTTTGGCCATAAAAGAACTACTGTAAAGGCTTAGGGGCGAGTGTCACTTGCCTTTCATGAATAGTACTTAGCTTGTAAATCTACAATTTATCCCAAAAGCTATAGCACTAATACCTATTATTCTTAATAGATAATATTCCAGCCTATTTTCGTCTACAAATATTAAATAGAGCACGAATATGAATGTTTTAATGATCTACCCTGAATACCCTGATACCTACTGGAGTTTTAAACATGCACTGAAGTTTATTTCTAAAAAAGCTGCTGTTCCTCCATTAGGATTAATAACTGTATCAGCTATGTTACCAGAGAATTGGCAAAGAAAATTAATAGATTTAAATATTGAGATTCTTCAAGATTCAGATATTGAATGGGCAGACTTTATTTTTTTAAGTGGAATGTATGTACAAAAAAAATCCGTAATTGAAATATTGGAAAGATGTAAAAACTACCCTGTAACAATAATTGCAGGAGGTCCTTTGTTTACTCAGGACTATGATAACTACCCTCAAATTGATCATTTCATCCTAAACGAAGCCGAGATAACTATGCCGGTTTTTCTGAAGGATTTAAAAGAAGCTAATGAAAAAAGAATATACAGGACAAATGAGTTTGCAGATTTATCATTTACACCAGTGCCAGACTATCATCTACTAAAATTGAAAGATTATGCTTTTATGAATATGCAGATATCACGTGGATGCCCATTTAACTGTGATTTTTGTGAAATAACTGCCTTACTTGGTCATAAGGTACGTATGAAAACCAGTGAGCAGGTTACTAAAGAACTCGACACTTTATACAAATTAAATTGGCGTGGACCAATTGCAGTTGTTGATGATAATTTTATAGGAAACAAACAAGTCGTAAAAAACAGCATTCTACCTGATATGATTACATGGATGGAGACTCATAATCATCCGTTCAAACTCAATGCACAAACTTCAATTAATCTTGCAGATGATAAAAGAATGCTAGAATTGATGAGAAATGCTGGTTTTATATCAACCTTTATAGGTATCGAAACTCCAGTTGAAGAGTCACTACAAAGTTGCAACAAGGTACAAAACGAAAACAGGGATTTACTTGAAAATGTGAAACAAATTCAAGAAGGCGGATTACAGGTCTCAGGAGGTTTTATTGTTGGTTTCGACACTGATACTGAAACAGTATTTCAACAACAGGTTGATTTTATTCAAAAAAGCGGAATTGTTTCAGCTATGGTTGGCTTATTGAATGCACCTAAAAACACACTATTATACAAGAAAATGGAAGAGGAGAAACGATTAACTGAAGATGCTACAGGAAGTAATACCGACTTTACTATGAATTTCGCTCCTAAAATGAATCATCAGAAATTATTAGATGGCTATCAGTTCATAATCAATAGCATATATATGGAAAAGCCTTATTATCAAAGAATCAGGGCTCTATTAAGGAATTACAAGCCTGTAAATAATGGCAAAGCTAAATTAGACATGAGCCGGATAAAAGCTTTCATAAGATCTATTTATGTTCTTGGTTTGGCCAATAAAGGCAGGTTTGAATATTGGAAACTGATGTTCTGGACTATACTTTACAAACCCAGACTCTTTATTGATGCCGTAACCATGGCTGTTTACGGATATCATTTTAGGGTTATCTATGGCCTACGAAGCATTTAAATTGACAAATGTTTAATAGAATTACCTCGTTGAGGTATATGTTGACGATTAATTTAAAGCTACGTGTTCCTTTGGGTTATCATGATTGGAGATAATTTTATACTACCTTTGCCATGTAATTGAATTTGAGGTTCGTAAATATTTACCACCGATTTAAACTAAGTATTCCTTTAACTCTTATCCTGTTTCAATCAAAGGTTCATATCCATTTTAAATCCTAAAAATATGAATCAATTTATCCTATGGTGGCAAATATTATTATGTTTTGATACAAGATCCGTTTCAACCAGATCAATTTTGACACGCATTTATATCTAAACCTTTTACTAGCCTCCCATTATAAGTAATACTAATTAAGTCATAGGATGCAGCATATAAAAGAAATGATGGAAGAAATTGCCAAATACGGGAATCCTACAGTTAAAAGAATCTATGGAGACTGGACTAAACCAAACCTCTCGAAATGGAAAGCATTATTATTGGAAAATGCCATCACACCTGTACAGCAATATAACTTTATTACATAAAAAAAGCAGATTCTCTCAAAGTCATCAAAAAGTCAGACCATCACTTTGTGTTATGCAAATAGCTTAATATTTCAGATTGTTCATACTGATGACTGATGTATGAAACAATGGATAAACCTGCCAATATTATGTATTAAAAAGTGTAAGACAGGGTACATTTATGTGTGTTAATTTGAATTTCCTTCATCTATCTTATTATAGATCAATACAATAAAGTTAAAAATGTTCGATAAAGAAGCTAGCTTTATTGAATATAGCTAGCCTCATTCAAACCATTCTATACATTTTACGCAACCTTATGAATGATTTTTCATTCATTAAAGCCATTTTTCGCACTTAGTGAATGATATTTCATACAATAAATGAAAATAGGTAGATATTTCCATTATCAAAGTAAAACATCGATACGATTGATCAACAGGCTATGATATTTTTCTTTTAATTCATCAGATAAAAATGAATTTTCAAGAAGTTTAAACCATTTTTGTTTGGCATCACGCAACTCGTTAATCGTATTATTAATGGTTGTTTCATTAAGTGATAGCCTTTCTTTGCCCAGGTAGTTAGTCAATACATCTCTGTTCAGGTTTTTCTTTTTACCCTTTAATGATAGAGCCAATTCTTCAGCATCTGCGCCAATAAAGATGCTCGAGTTAAGAAAATCATATGCCGGGGAGAATTCAACCATATCGTTTCTGGTTATTAAAGAATAATTTTTCAGATGCATATCTTCATTTCCAGTCAGGTAATTAAAAAGAAATCGTTTGTAGAACTTCACTTTTTCGAGATATGGAAAGGTGCAGAAGTCATCAATTAGTTTAATTAATTTCTCGCTACTGTAGTTATACTTGGTATCCCTGGTCTCTCCTGCCAACTGAGCAAAATCCTCCATAGGCAGTTTATTACCTCTGCCTTGCCTGTCGAACCTTTTAATAAAGTACGACAGTGATCCATCTGATGAATAAACTAATCCATGAACAGGAGTTTCAATTCCGCAAGCTGAAGCCATTTTCATGGTCAGGTCTTCGTTTTCCGGAAGTTGAGGATAAATATGATGTTGAGGTTTTATAATATATTTCCCTTTGATATCAACAATATCAAACTGCTGTTCCTTGATATTCAGAACAGCACTTATTTTTGGTTGAACTCCCTGAATAGACATTCTCCCAGAACGTCTTGCAGCCTCAAGTCTTTGCTCATCAGCAGAATATGTAAGGTCATTGAGATCCAATAATTTTGGAGAAAGAGTCTTTAATCCTTCCCGGGAAAATTTTCCCTCACATTTGGCATAACTGATAGGACATCTGTTCATATAACCTCCTCCACAGTTATTGCTCCGACAAGATCTCCTCCAACTGCAATTAATTGGCTGAAATAATCATCTTTATCTATTTTTCTGAATTTTAGTAATCCATCAAGTTGGATTCCTTCAGGCAAAAGGCCATCAAAAAAAGGAGGGAATGAACCAAAGGTAAATTCAGATATATCTACCGGCATTGTTAATGATATAGGTTTGCCGGAATAAGCTTGCAGATAAGAAAACCTGTATTCACGGTTTTTATCTATCTCAAGCAAGTGACCGGCATGCTCACCGTTTATTTTAACTTTTGCTGTTCTCATCTTCGGATAAATAATTAGCCATTAGAGGACTGTTATATGAAAACTGGATGTTTAAGACTTTCATCACATGTATGATTGACTTGAACTGTACTGTCTCTTTTCCTTTTTCAATATCAAAAACCACGGTCTTACCAACTCCAGCAAGATCTGCCAGGGCCTTTTGACTTAGTCCTGCTTTTTTCCTGTGATACTTAATAATATTAGACAGATCATTCATAAGCTGTAACATATTACTGTTCAGACAGTAAATTTACAACCTTTTGACTTGACAAACAAATAATTCTCTTACAAACCACTATTTTTTACTGCCATAACGGTAATATATAAATACTTTTAGGTGGTTATATGTTAATAGATATAGAAAGACACAATATTACTGCCCTGACGGCAATATCTAAGACTTGATATGTAAAATAAACCACTTTATAGCTATATGTGCTAAATATTACATACTAACAATTACCCATAAATCAAATAAACAGGCCATCGTTAGCTACCTGAATTAACCCATTTTGCCAATTAATCCAGGATCCCTGACTTGAAGTTCGAATCCATTATGCTACAATATAACAAATGATATTAGCGGTGGACTTGCAAAGATTGCAATTTATAAAATATTGATTTCCTGTTCCGTAACAAAACAATCAGGAAGCCAGAGGCCTGCCTGACGGCAAGTCAGGGATCACCACTAAAAAGCCTGAATCGAAAGATTCGGGCTTTTTTAGTTTAAGGCGGTAAATTATTCAATCCTTAATTACAATTTTGATTTTAAGTAGTCATCTATGTTTGATTTAATAAATCTAACACCCTTATCATTTTTTGCATAAGCCTTTAACTCCCCTCTTTTGATAATTTATCAAGCGCTGGAGCATAATGACAAAGACCATTTACAAAGTTGAAAATGACAGCAATCATAAAATAAAGAGTTTATATTAAAATCGAGAAGAATCGTTTTAACAATAAATTTATCTTTAACATGTTTTGTTTTATGTTTTAAATAAATATTTATTTGTTTTTCATAAATATTGTTGTATATTTGGTGAAAATATAAAACCTGCATTATGATTCGTTTTTTAAAGTATCTAATGAATGTACTCTGGTATGGAGTAATGATATTTGGAGGATTACTAATTCTGGCATTTATAATTCTACCATTGTTTGTTGAATGGAAGCATCTACATCTGAACTGGTGGTATGTTTACATGGACCCGTGCTGTTCGGTCTTTCCTATTGAGGCAAAAATTGAAGGAATGGAAGTCAGGGTGATAATAAAAGACATTTTCCTGGTTTTTTCTGATCCCCCAAATTATCTTCCTATTGCAATACAGTTTTTAGGTGTGTCAACTGCACTATTACTCACATTTGGGTTTGTAGGCTATTTAAGAAAAATAGTATTCAGTGTATCAGATGAGAATCCATTTTGCAATGAAAATGTAGTAATGCTTCGCAAATTGGCTTATATTTTATTCATTTGGACAATTTTTGAACAAGTCTTTATTCTTGTTCAGAATTTGTATGCGATGAGCGTTTTCGAATTCAGATTACTGCCAGGAAAGTTTTTGTTTTGGGAGCTTGGTCTAGCAGGGGAAATGATAAAAGATTTCAATTGGACATTTGTAGTACTGGGTATAATAATTCTTGTGCTTGCAGAAATATTCAAAAAAGGAATGTATTTTAAAGAAGACAGCAGCTCAATAATATAAAACCATGAGAATAATTATTAATCTAGATGTGGAAATGGCAAAGAATAAAATGTCTTTGAAAGTACTTTCAGAAAGAATAGGAATATCAACCACAAACCTTTCATTATTAAAAACCGGAAAAGTAAAAGGCATTAGATTTAACACCCTTGCTGCCATTTGTGAAGAACTTAATTGTCAACCAGGCGATATCCTGGTTTATTCGCAAGATAAAGATTCTAACACCTGAGAATTAAACTTATGACACTTTCAGTTGATCTGGATAATGTCCTGGCCAAACAGAGAATATCCCTCCAGGAGCTTTCTGAAAGAACTGGATTTTCAACCACTGATTTAAAGACCCTGAGCAATGTTCAGTTCATTGATCCCAGGTTTAGCTTGATCAATCAAATATGTGTTGAATTGGAATGTGATATTTCTGATATTCTGAAATCCAACTTTACACAGTTAAAACCAAATAGGTAGAATAGATTAAATAAGATACATTAAAGAATACTCATCATAGTTTACTTGGTATCAACAGCATCACTTCCGGTATTTTTGAGGAATTAGTATTCAGAGGAGTGATTTTGGCTTTGTTGCTAAGGCATTATTTCAATCTGGCATCACTTATTTTCGGGACTATCCATTTACTTAATCTCTTTAATACAGATATAAGTACAATATGAACTTTATCTCAAGTAGTTTGGGCGACTGGTCTCGGTTATATGTATGCCTATTTGGTGACAAAGGTCAAATCATTGTATCCGGCAATAATTCTACATTATTTATAATCAACTCATTCTGTAAAAGCAGAGGCAGAAGCTTTTTTGGCTGTAAAAGCATTGACACATAGGAACACAACCACAGAAACCAGGATTCCAAATATATTAGGATCCAGGCCAAAGGGCAGACTGAAATT
>JACKQG010007626.1_pt1 | contig 10803 bp, 10 predicted proteins | sample 8237621 | NCBI WGS metagenome assembly JACKQG01 (sample SAMN15677084, study PRJNA649215) | marine metagenome | biome: marine; feature: Black Sea; material: saline water; isolation source: suspended particulate matter (SPM) from the Black Sea western gyre | collected 2013-06-09/2013-06-10 | depth... | reverse complement strand
GATGTACGCACGCCCGACAGCCGGGTGGAGCACGAAGCGTCGACCTCGCGCATAGGCGAAGACCAGCTCTTCTACCTCGCCCAGCGGGGCATAAGCGAGGAAGACGCGGTGTCAATTATAGTCAATGGATTCTGCAAGAGGGTGTTTCGCGAACTGCCCATGGAGTTCGCGGTAGAGGCCCAGAAGCTCATGGAAGTGAGCCTCGAAGGAGCGGTAGGATGAGCTTGCTGAGCGTCAAGGACCTGCACGTATCGGTTGCGGGTAACCGTATCTTGAACGGCCTCACCCTGGAGCTCGAAGCCGGGCAGGTGCACGCCCTCATGGGCCCCAACGGTTCGGGCAAGAGCACTCTTGCCCTGCTGCTGGCCGGGCATCCGGCCTACACGGTCGAAAAGGGCAGTGCCAGTTACCAGGGCCGCGATTTGCTCGACATGGCCGCCGACGAGCGAGCACGCGAAGGCGTGTTTCTTTCATTCCAGTACCCGGTGGAGATTCCCGGTGTCTCGACCGGCTACTTTCTCAAGGCTGCCGTCAACGCCGCCCGTCGTCATCGCGGCGAAGACGAACTCGATGCCATGGATTTTCTCAAGATAGCCCGCGAGCAACTCAAGCTGGTGGGCATGGACGAGGCCTTTCTGCATCGCTCCTTGAACGAAGGTTTTTCGGGCGGCGAAAAGAAACGCTGCGAGATATTCCAGATGGCGATGCTCGGGCCCAGGCTCGCGATACTCGACGAGACCGACTCTGGTCTCGACGTTGACGCGCTGAAGGCCGTGGGCTCGGGAGTAAACGCCCTGCGTACCCCCGAACGCGGCATGCTGGTCATAACTCACTACCAGCGCCTGCTCGACTACATAGTGCCCGACCGTACGCACGTGCTCATGGGCGGACGCATAGTGCGCAGTGGCGACGCCGAGCTGGCCCGCGAGGTCGAGCAGCGCGGCTACGGCTGGCTCGAAGAGGAGGCGGCGGCTTCGGCTGCCTGAACTCGATGGCCGGTGAACACGCGGTAAGGCATTTCATGCAGTTGTGGCGCGATGGCCGCGGCGGCAGTGAGCCTGCGTGGCTCGAAAAACTGCAGCGCACATCGATGGCTGACCTGCGCGTGGACGGCTTTCCGGGCGTGCACGACGAAGACTGGATGTATACCGCTTCGGTGGCCACGCGCGCACTCGACGAACACGACTGGCAGCCGGCAAGGATGCTCGCAGCTGGCGAAGCGGCTGGCAAGGCGGCTGCAGAAGCCGCGGCCGATTTCGCGGCCGGCTTTGCACGGGCCGCCCACGAGCGCGGCGCAGACCTGGCGTTCTTTGTCGACGGCCGCTTGTCGGCCGAGCTTTCGAGCGCGAGCGTCGGTGGCGACGCTGGCGAGGGCGCCCGGGTAATTGGACTTGCCGCAGCCCTGGCCGATAGCCCGGCAAACGGCGAACACGCGGCGCTGCTCGAACGCCACCTGGGCGGGGCGGCCGATCACCAAAGCGCAGTTACCCAGCTCAACACCGGCTTGTTTGGTGACGGTGCACTGGTGCTCGTGCCCGACGGCTGTGCCTGCGAGCGGGCAGTTGAGCTCGTGTTCTTTTCGACCGGCAACCAGGTCGTCGCGCACCCCCGCGTGCTGGTGGTGGTTGGTGCCGGTAGTTCGCTCGATCTCACCGAGCGCTACGTGGGCGTAGAGCCGGATAGCGAGAACGTGGGCCGGAGCAGGGCCGTGACCAACCCGGTGACCGAATTGTTGCTCGAGCGCGACGCGCGCGTAACCCACCTGCGCTTGCAGGACGAATCGAAAGATGTCGTGCATCTCGGTCGCATAGAAGCCCGTGTGCAGCAGGGCGCCGAGTACAACTCGCAGGTGCTGGTGGCCGGCGGACGCCTGGTGCGCAGCGAAGTAAGGGTGAGGCTGGAGGGCCGGGGCGCGCGTACCGTGCTGCGTGGCCTGTCGTTGGTCAGCGGACGGCGGCTCGCCGATTTTCACACGCTTGTTGACCACGTTGAGCCGGGTGGAAGCTCCGATCAACTTTATCGCTCGGTGCTCGACGGCTATGGCCGCGCTGTGTTCACCGGCCGGGTGGTGGTCCACGAGGGCGCGTCGGGCAGTAGCGCCGGGCAGCGCAACGACGCCTTGCTGCTCTCGGACGGGGCCCACGCGAGTTCTCGGCCGCAACTCGAAATCTACAACGACGACGTATCGTGCACGCACGGCGCGACCACGGGGCAACTCGACGAGCAGAGCCTGTTCTACCTTCAGCAACGTGGCTTGTCGGTGGACGAAGCCTCGTCGTTGCTGGCCCGCGCCTTTGCCACCGAGGCCCTGCAGGGAGTCTTGAAGGGCGAGCTGCTCGGCGAGCTCGAGAAGCTGGTGGCTGGCAGGCTGGCGGTCGGCGGCACGGATGTCGGGAGTAAGGAGCTGCAGTCGTGAGCACGGCAGGACAGAAGATCGACGAGGTAGAAGCGGCGGTGGAGCGCCTGGTCAGCCAGTCGCTGGCAGATCTGCGAGCGGACTTCCCCGCGCTCGACCAGCAGGTCAACGGCCACCCGCTGGCCTACCTGGACAACGCCGCCACGACCCACAAGCCCCGCCAGGTCATCGAGGCTGTTGCCAACTACTACGAGCGCGACAACTCCAACGTGCACCGTGGCGTACACGAGCTCAGCCAGCGGGCAACCCTGGCGTTCGAGGCCGCGCGCGAAAAGGTCCGTGCTTTTATAAACGCGGCCAGCAAGGACGAGATAGTCTTTACCCGTGGCACCACCGAGGCCATAAACCTGGTGGCCAACGCCTGGGGCGGTGAGGGTGTCGCGGCGGGTGACGAGATACTGATCACCGAGCTTGAGCATCACAGCAACATCGTGCCCTGGCAGATGCTGGCGCAGCGCAGTGGCGCGGTCGTAAAGGTGGCGCCCATCAACGACGCCGGCGAACTTGAGCTGGAGGCGCTGGCCGATCTGCTGTCGCCGCGCACGCGCATGGTGGCTCTCAACTACGTTTCGAACACCCTGGGCAGCATAAACCCGGTGGCCGAAGTGGTGCGCCTGGCCCACGACGCGGGCGCGCTGGTACTGGTGGATGCCGCCCAGGCCACGCCGCACCTGGCGGTGGACGTACAGGAGCTCGGCTGCGATTTCCTCGCCTTTTCGGGGCACAAGGTTTACGGCCCCACTGGCATCGGTGCCCTGTTCGGGCGCGCCGAGTTGCTCGAAGCCATGCCACCGTGGCAGGGCGGGGGCGACATGATCGAACAGGTGAGTTTTTCGGGCAGCAGCTATGCCCACCCGCCGGCACGATTCGAAGCCGGCACGCCCAACGTGGCAGGAGTGGTCGGCCTGGGTGCGGCCATCGACTACCTCGAATGCGCGGGCATCGAGCGGGTGGCCACCCACGAACACGAGCTGCTCAACTACGCCGAAGGCCGGCTGCGCGAAATACCCGGGCTGCGTATCGTTGGTACGGCGGCTGAGAAAACCGGCGCGCATAGCTTCGTGGTCGAAGGAGTGCACCCGCACGACATAGGCACGGTGCTCGACAGTTTCGGCGTGGCAATACGCGCCGGCCATCACTGCACCCAGCCCCTGATGGAACGCCTGGGCCTGGTCGCGACCGCGCGTGCCTCGTTTGCGCTGTACAGCAATCACGACGACGTGGACCGGCTCATCGACGCGCTGCTGAAGTTAACGGAGTTGTTCGGCGATGGATGACCTGAGGCAACTCTACCAGGAAACGATACTCGACCACGGTCGCCGTCCGCGAAACTTCGGTGCCATGGACGATGCCACGCACCAGGCCGACGGCTACAACCCGCTGTGCGGCGACAAGGTGCACTTGTATCTCAAGGTAAACGACGGCGTTGTTGAAGAGCTGAAGTTTGAAGGCCAGGGCTGCGCCATATCCACCTCGTCGGCTTCGCTGATGACCGAGGCACTCAAGGGTCGCAGCGTGGACGAAGCGCGGGACTTGTTTGCGCAGGTGCACGCGATGCTAACGGGCAAGCAACTTGATGACATGGCCGCTGAGCTGGGCAAGTTGGCCGTGTTCGAGGGGGTGAAACAGTACCCGCTGAGGGTAAAGTGCGCCACGCTGGCCTGGCACACGCTTGAGAACGCGCTGGCCGGCGGCGGCGAGGTGGCCAAGACAGAGTAGTAATTGCCGGGAGCCCTGATCGGGTGCCGGCGCGGGATGAAAAAATGGCAGAACGATTGAAAGACGAAGAACTCGCTAAGGCTGTAGTGTCGGTCGACGACGCAGCAGCGGGTGGCGGCGCTGATAAGGGCGCTGCAGGCACGCGCCTGGCCGATAGCAGTGGCTATCCCGGCAAGCCACCGGTGTTGCCCGAAGAGACGGCCGGTAGTGGCTACTCAGGCCGCGGGGGATTCGAATCTCCCTTTGACCGCGAACCCGACTTCGGCGATCCCTTTGCAGGCGGCGACCCCTACAATGGTGTTGACCCCGCCTCGCTGGCGCCCCCGCCAGGCGAGCTGGCAGGCCCCGAGCTCACCGGCCCGGCGGTCGAGCTGGTCATAGAAGCACTGCGCACGGTCTACGATCCCGAGATCCCGGTAAACCTCTACGACCTCGGGCTGATATACGACATACGCGAAGGGCCCGAGGGGGAGGGCGTGCGCATCTGCATGACGCTCACCACTCCCGGCTGCCCGGTTGCCGGCAGCATGCCCGGCATGGTGGAGCGCGCCGTCTCTGCCGTCGACGGCCTCGATGACGTGCGCGTCTTCCTGGTCTGGGATCCGCCGTGGTCGATGGAGATGATGTCGGCTGCCGCGCGCATACAGCTGGGCATGTAGGTCCACCGTCTTCTTGCCTCTTTCGGCGGTTCCGATTAGACAGCAACGTTCAACGAGTACGGGCCGTTAGCTCAGTTGGTAGAGCAGCTGACTCTTAATCAGCGGGTCGCAGGTTCGATCCCTGCACGGCCCACCACTAAAAACCTCCATTTGTGCCCGTAACTACTGCTTTGTCCTTGCCTGACCGACATCGACGGGGTACGCTTGAGATAGAGCGAAATTGCTGCCCATTGCTGCCCATGTGCTGCCCACGGGGGAGCAGTCAGGCAGTTTCACCCAGGAGGTGCAGACGTGGCCAACATCACCGAGAGGCTGATCAAGTCGAAGAGCGGTCCAGACGAGGGCTTGTCCGAGCAGACAGTGTGGGACGATGCCGTGCCTGGCTTCGGGGTCAGGTTTCGCTCCGCCGGGAAACCCAGGTTCCTGTTCCAGTACCGCAATCGTCACAAGCGTACTCGCCGGATAACCCTGGGCGTGGCTGGAGCGATGAAGGTGGAGCAGGCTCGCGAACTCGCTAGGGAGTTGTATGGCCAAGTGAAGCAGGGCAAAGACCCGGCTGAGGAACAAGGGGCTGACAGACAGGAGACAACCATCGCTGAATTGGGCGAGCGCTACATCAGGGACTACGCGCGTGTACACAAGAAGGAACGCAGCGCCGATGATGATCAGAAGAACCTTGTTCGTTACGTTCTGCCGAGCATCGGCCGACTAGCCACCAAGGCTGTTACCAGGCAGGATGTCGGCAAGCTCCATCATTCGATGCGAGATACTCCGACAGCCGCAAACCGCGTGCTCAGCCTGTTGTCAAAGATGTTCAACGAGGCTGAGCAGTGGGGGCTGCGCGACGCCGGACCCAACCCATGCAAGGGCATCAGGCGTTACAAGGAGAAGAAGCGAGAGCGTTACCTGTCTGACGAGGAGCTTGGGCGCGCGGGCAAGGCGCTCGTTGAGTACGAGAAGAAGGGCGAACTTTCCCGAGTGGCCGTAGCCGCCATTAGGTTGCTCATTTTCACCGGCGCTCGGCGCGGCGAGGTTCTCTCGCTGCGTTGGGAGTACGTAGATCTCGAGAACCAGCGGCTCAACCTTCCTGACTCGAAGACTGGCAGTAAGACCATTGAGCTTAACACCGTCGCGGTCGATGTCTTGTTGTCGATGAAACCGTCTGACGAGGGTTTCGTGTTTACCGGCAAGGTGTCGGGCAAAGCGCTGGTGAACCTGAACAAGCCGTGGGGCGAAATGAGGAAGGCGGCTGGTATCGAGGACGTTCGTATACACGACCTGCGCCATAGCTTCGCCGCCACGGCGGCAGGTCAAGGCAACCCACTGAATGTCATTGGTAAGCTACTTGGCCACACACAAGCGCAGACTACCCATCGCTACGCCCATCTCGCCCAGGGTCCCCTGCGCGAAGCCACCGAGGCTGTCGGTGCGAAGCTGAGCGAGGCGATGAGGCCTCAGCTTCGCGTTGTGAAGTAGGCGGCCGACCTCTCGGCTCTGTTTTTTACGATCGCGCGTTTATGTCCTTGCCCGCAAGGGCAGAGGCGCTCATACTTTGAAATAGAGGGAAAAATGAAAAAGGGGGACCTGTTTACGCAGGCCCCCCCCAGTCCCGAGAGGTCCCGGAACAGTGTGTAACACACACGAGAATTCTGGCTCAATTCTGGGCGGAACACAAGACCTTAATCGGGTACCGAACGACGGTGCCATGACTTTGGACGAGTGCGCCTCCTGATTGAATAGCCGCTGAATTCAGCCCAGGCCCTCCCGCTTAAAAGGAGGTCCATAGTGACGGCTGATAGGCTACTGAAATCAACAGAAGCAGCAGAATTTCTATGTATTGAACCTTCCACCCTCGCTCGGTGGAGGTGGTCCGGGTGCGGGCCAGTTTTTCATAAAATCGGCTCTGCCGTCCGTTACCGTCAGGCCGATCTCGAGGGATTCATCGAGAAGGGACGTCGGCAGTCGACCACCGAGGGACCGAGTCGATGAAACGTGAAAAACTCGGTTCAAAGAAAAGAGATAGATCAACAGCGGGTACTACGCTGTCGTCAGGCGGTGGTCGCAAGCTCACGCCAATCAAGGCTATTCGCAAGACATGTTTCGGCTGTTGTGCGGGCGCTACGGAAAAAATTGGCAACTGCCAAGCCACCGCCTGTCCACTCTTCGAGTACCGCCTGGGTAAGCGCCCACGGAAGGGTACGGCCAAGCGCACCCCCCAGCAGGCCATCAAGGCGTATTACCTCGAGTTGCAGGGGCGCTCCAAGCAACTAGTTCGCGAGGATCCACTAGGACTTCCATGCGATCAATGGCGGTTCGGCAAGAGGCCGCCGGTCGAGGAAACATACTACGATGAAGCAGATGAGCTCGAATGGTTCCCGTGGAAGCGTGCGGAGCAGGAGAGGGTCCTTAACGAGAGTGAACTGGACACCTCCGAGAAGGAAAAAACTCCTGAGGTAGCTCGCGGTTCTGAGCCTAACGCAGGTCATAGGGACCAGGGCGAGCCCTCAAAGGGGTCCCACGCAAAAAGGGGGGCTAGCCCTAGGCGTAAGCAATCCAAGCCGCGCAAGCGCGAAGAGGTGTCCCGCCCCTCGAGGCACCCGAAGCCTCGCCGACCAGGCGACTAGCCTATGGCTTTGAAAGACAACGAGACGTTTGAATCGAGCGGCGAGGATTCTGGGACAGAATGGCCGATAGCTATCGATGTGCCCGTGGTGTTGCCAGAGGGGCACTACGTGGCGATTGGAGTCGGCTCGTCCAATGTCTACGAATACAAGGGCAAAAAGAAGCTGGCTGTCTACTTCAAGATTCAGGAAGGCCCCGGCGAGGTAGATGCAGAAAGCTCCTGTGGGATTACCCGGGACAACCCTGATTACAAAGCCGAGTGGGGTGAGGTTCTCAAGGTCCACTACACGGTTGAAACTGGTGGGGGAAGGACCGGGTCTGCGGGAGCCACAACGCAGTACCACCGTGCGTGGGTACTAGCCAACGGTAAACAGCCCGCCCGGAGAGACCGACTTAGCCCGGAAGTATTCAAGGACAAGTATTTTGTAGTGAAGTTGAGAACAGTGGTCACTGATTCCGATAAAGAACCGCTCGAAGAGATCAACCAGTACTCTGTCGTTGGTAAGCTTGTGAGCTTTCTTCCTGACTACGACGTGGCCAAGGAATGTGGTGAAATCCCTTATTAATCAAGATGTTTCCCGACTTGAAAGTGGTGTGGTTAGGAGTGGTTAGGTTAGGAATGGTTGGGACGGGTATGGTTTGGTTTAGGTTAGTAGGGAGAGGCTGGCCGAGTTTTCATGCTCAGCCCGCTCCGAGCAAAAGCTTCAGTCGCTCTTTGCTGCGAATAGCCCCAAGCCCCCAACCACAAGGATGACCAGGCTCTGAAGGGCCAGCTTAGAATAATTAATCGAAATCCCGGTAGGATCTTGGGCAACCGAACCATCCAAATAGGTGCGTGTGATGGTCGGCGCATCGAAGATGACACTGTACCCCATATCGACCGTCACTTGGCTATTGGGACTAAGATTCCGCATTTGCCATGGCGGTACGGCCAGGTTCAACAAAAGAACCAAGCCCGCGGCGATCACTATCTTGCGTTGTTTATTATCCATTGTCTCAACCCCTTCTGTTCAAAAGCCCCAGGATTCGCAAATCGAACGAAAGGTTTCCCGGGGAGCACGTCAGTGTGCCCTGCGCTAGCGCTGAAAAACCGTTGTTCGGTCAGAGAGAAGTGGGCGGGCCCATACTTGTGATGATACTCTTCGTGCCGGTTATCCGCGAGGAAATTGATAGTTCTCAAACGCATGGGATAATCTTGCGCGAAAGTTGCCGCCCCGTAGGCGCAATTTAGTGGCCTACTTCTGCACGTCTGGTCTGTCCGATCGCTACGCACCCGCGAGATTCTTCGCCTGAAACACGCGCACAACGGACCTAACCCGCAAGGGTAAATATTAGCTCAGCGAATAGCCCCTAACGGTCCATCAACAGCGCCTCTCAGAACATCGCGCTGAGCACAAAAAACTACCACCTAGCTACGGGGTTCGGCTCGCGAAACCCTGCATGCGCACCGGGGGCTGTCTGAAATATTGGGGCCCAAAAGCACTAGCTAGCCCAGGGGTTGTTTCAGGCGCTGTGCTGGGAAAAGCTGGGTAGGCGACCAGAAGAGAAGCCGCACAAAGGCTGCTCCAAGTCGCGATGCTTTACTGGAGTTTATGAGCACACTGTTAGCACCTGCAACGGCAAGGCAATTTCTTGCTATGTCGCGCTTCCTTTCAGCTGAATTGAGATAGAGTTACTTGGCTAGATGGCGCTGAGCTGGCAGATCTAATCTACAACGGCAACAGGAGAAATCCCGTATGGCAAGGTATTCAGTTTTAACTTCTTGTGCGGCGGTACTGGTCGTCGTTGCCTCCTGTACGACGGAGGCACCGGACTACGAGACTGTCGACGAGTTGTTCGACTTGGCCCAGAGTTACTACCGTGACGGAGACTATGCCGAGGCAGTTATGTGGTACCGCAGAGCGGCTGACCAAGGGCACGCGGAAGCGATGTTCGTCCTAGGGTCTATGTATAGCTATAGCGAAGGCATGGGGGACGTGCCTCGAGACAAGGTTGAGGCGGCCAAGTGGTATCGCAGTGCGGCCGAACTGGGCGACCATAGGTCAGCAAACAATCTTGGCTGGATGTACTCCAGAGGCGAGGGCGTACCTCAAGACGACGTTCAGGCAGCCGAATGGCTCAGCAGGTCTAATGAGCTAGAGAAAAAGAGCATCCTTGAACTTGCCGACCATCGTTGTGTGAAGAACGGAGAGTTGTTGCTAGGCAGAGACTGCCTAGTGAAGCTTGCCGATACATGCGATGCCAGAATCTCCTGGACCAAACGAAAGGAGGGGGTCACTTTTTCCTCTGGTCATACAACTACTGACGTGGCTATCTACAAGGTCATACCAAAAGGTCGCAAGCCCGTGGATGCCCGGTGCCTGTTTCCCGAAGCGGCTCGTTTTCGTAAGCCGGACAAGCCATCTCCAGCGCAGTTTGTTTGCTGGGAGGACTGCGAGAACAGGAGCGAAGGCCTGTGGGAGAGAGATGTCGGATTGATTGGCCTAGACGATGGACTTCTCATCCTGAGCGCGCCTTTTTCCGATGGAGGTGTTGTATCGGTACAGCAGGTCAGCGGCGATCACTATATCCTCGCCAGCCAGTTTAGCACCCACCGGAGAAACTACGGGTTTGACGTCGACGGCGACTATATTCGAAGTTACCCCGACGGTGACGTCAAGTACCTGGACTATGACGCTGGCATCTACCAAACGGATATGGAGAAAAATTTCTGGAACACCACCGGAGCGTTTTGGATGAGCGTAGTCTACGACGCGAATGACGAGATTCTGGACATGCCTCCTCGCGACGAGAGCGATGAATCGATCGTGTGCGTACCCAAGCGAGTTTTTATTGAGTGCACGTCTTATTCCGAAGAAGATCTTCGCAACGTGGACAGGGACAAGATTTGTACCTGGGGCGGAACTTACCCCGACACTCCGTGCAGTGAGTGGGCACCCTGACCCCCCCCTCGTCAGCAATCACCGTGCTCCTGGTCTAAGTAACACAGCCGCATTCGAACGCGCGGCTGGGGTTCGGGTAAACACCGCGGGAGGGTGCTCCGGTTGTCGTTCGCGCCCGATAACAGCGTACGAAAGAGAGATGAGGCGGCAGACGTGGGCACGCTATTTCGTGACCTGCTTGTGACCGGCTCGTCGGTTGAGCCCCTTCGCGCCCGCGAGTTTCTATAGACTAGAGCCCTTTCACAGCGGTCCTGCCCAGCCAAGCCAAAGATTAGAGAGGTGCCGACACGGACTTAGTTGATTGGTCTTTGGTTCGTCATAGTGTTCGACCTCCTCGTTTTGCTTGTGAGTGTACGCGGATGGAGGCGTCAAGGCGTGAGCCCTATGACGTAGGCGGCACCGCAGTCACCGGGGCCGTTGCTGCAGTCATCCCCTTGAGCCCCCA
>JACKQG010007625.1_pt1 | contig 10803 bp, 10 predicted proteins | sample 8237621 | NCBI WGS metagenome assembly JACKQG01 (sample SAMN15677084, study PRJNA649215) | marine metagenome | biome: marine; feature: Black Sea; material: saline water; isolation source: suspended particulate matter (SPM) from the Black Sea western gyre | collected 2013-06-09/2013-06-10 | depth... | reverse complement strand
ATGCTGCTATTCACCCTTTGTAAAGCGGGTTAGGGGGATTTTTTATATTCTGCTTAAAAGTATCAAATTATTACTACACTATTTTTTCCCAAACAATGCATCATTAAGCTTTTCCATAACCTCCGCAGCTTTACCTTCAAGGAAAACATCAGTGATTGACCGGGTAAAATTTGATTTCTCAGGATTGACTTCAATGATAGTCGCTCCGTTCTGCTTGGCAATATATGGAACTTGAGCGGCAGGCATAACCTCGCCTGTTGAGCCTATTAGAATCACTGCATTAGCTTTGCCGGCAGCTTCAACTGAATTTTCAAAAGCATCCACAGGAATACTCTCACCGAAAAAGATAAAATCGGGTTTTAAGAGTCCGCCGCACTTACTGCAATGTGGCGGCAAGTTATCAAAATCCATATCTTCGGGCACAAAATATGAATGGCAACCCGTGCAAACAAGCTTCTGAGAATTACCATGAAACTCATGTACTACCTTACTTCCGGCTTGTTGGTGTAAATTATCTATATTTTGTGTGATTACACATTTGAGCATTCCTCGTTTTTCCATTTCTGCGAGAACAATATGTGCTTTGTTGGATTGCGCTTTCCCGAAATAATCATAAAACAACTGCGTGATAACTTCCCACGATTCTAATGGGTTTTCATAGAAAAAACCTAACTCAAGCGTTTTAGGGTCATATTTACTCCAGATACCATCATCGCCCCTGAATGGAGGTATCCCACTCTCAACTGATATTCCGGCGCCCGTGAAAGCAATTGTGTATTTCGACTTTCGAAGGATTTCGGCAGCCTTTTGGATTTTAACTTCGTTACACATAAGTATTGATTGTAAAAGAAATTCAAAATTAAAAAAAAGCAGGAGAGTATTCGAATAATAATCATTAATTTATTTTTGTTAATTTTACCTTTTTTATTATTTATTTGCTTTAATATGAATAGAAAAATATTGTTTCTGACACTTGTAGTCTTTATTACTTCAACAGTTCATCTGATAGCACAAACCGATACAATCCCCAAACTTATAACCGACCGTCCGAAGCAAACGGTATATCCAACAATAGTCCCTACAGGATCGTTACAGATTGAAACCGGTTTTATTTATGAAACAAAATCAGATGATGAGTTCAATATTGAAAACATTATCGTTGGACCAACTGTTTTAAGATACGGTTTATTTGAAAGCCTTGAATTAAGACTTGCTGGTTCTTATCAAAGCAGAAATGTTTATATAAAGGAATCCAGCCTTGATTCCACTTTCGCAGGTATGGGGTCTGTTACGGTCGGGATTAAAATTTTTGTAATTAAAGAAAAAGGATTAAGACCCGAAATGGCATTTCTGGCTGATATGACCTTACGACAAATCGGTGAAGAAAGATTAAAACCGACATTTAGTTATCCTGTAGCCAAAATAGTGGCATCACATACGTTGAGTAATAAATTCCTGTTTGGCTATAATTTAGGTTTTGCTTATAATGGAGAAACACCAGACGGATTTTTTATTTATAGTGTGGCGTTAAGTTATAATATTACCACAAAACTTGCAGCTTTTATTGAATGCTATGGTAATTTTGATCATGGTAATTTGCCAAATCATATAATTGACGGCGGGCTGACATATCTGATAAGAAATAATTTTCAATTGGATTTATCGGCAGGCACAGGAATCTCTGATAATGTTAATAAATATTTTATCAACCTTGGATTTTCATGGAGAATACCCGGATAAAATAAAAAAGTCCCTTGCGGGACTTTTCTTTATTTCCGTTCATGAATTATTATTCTTCCGGATGAATAGCCTCAACCGGACAAACATCTGCACACGATCCGCAATCTGTACAAATATCAGGGTCAATTACATAAATATCACCTTCTGAAATTGCTTCTACCGGACATTCATCGATACATGTACCACAAGCAGTACAATCGTCATTTATTACGTAAGCCATAATTCTAATTTTTTTTAGTTTAAACCGGTGCAAATGTATAAATATTCTTTTCGATTGCAATTATTATGAAAATTTTTTTATGTATTTTTTTGCAAGAGAGTTAATAATTATATTTTTGCCATTCGGAAAATAGTATAAAACCTTTTAAAATAATTAAAAATATGATAGAGACAATAACATCACAGGATTTGATGAAATTAGAAGAAAAATATGGCGCACATAATTACCATCCGTTACCGGTAGTTCTCTCAAGAGGCGAAGGTCCTTATGTGTGGGATATGGAGGGAAAAAAGTATTTTGATTTTTTATCTGCCTATTCGGCGGTAAATCAAGGTCATTGCCATCCGAAGATCGTCCAGGCTATGGTTGACCAGTCTCAAACACTTACGCTTACCTCTCGTGCCTTCTATAACGATGCTTTAGGCGTTTATGAAAAATATATTACCGAATATTTCGGATACGATAAAGTGTTGCCAATGAATACCGGCGCCGAGGGCGTTGAAACAGCACTTAAAATTTGCCGCAAATGGGCTTACGAAAAGAAAGGCGTTCCCGAAAATGAAGCTAAGATCATTGTTTGTGAAAACAACTTCCACGGAAGAACTATTACGGTGATATCCATATCAACAGATCCTGATGCTCGTAATGGTTTCGGACCATATACTCCGGGATTTATTACGATACCTTATAATGATACGGATGCACTTGAAAAAGAATTGGATGACCCAAATGTTGCAGGTTTTCTGGTAGAACCAATTCAGGGTGAAGCCGGAGTTTTCGTTCCTGATGAAGGCTATCTAACAAAGGCTTATGAAATGTGTAAAGCTAAAAACGTCCTGTTCATTGCTGATGAAGTGCAGACAGGTATTGCACGGACAGGTAAGCTTCTTGCCTGCGATCATGAAAATGTCAGACCGGACATCCTCATCCTGGGTAAAGCTCTTTCAGGAGGTGTTTATCCGGTTTCTGCCGTTCTTGCCGATGATGATATAATGCTTACTATCAAGCCGGGGCAGCATGGTTCTACATTTGGCGGCAATCCGGTTGCTGCAAAGGTTGGTATCGCTGCGCTCGAAGTAGTTAAAGAAGAAAACCTTGCTGAAAAATCCGAATATCTTGGAAAGGTTTTCAGGGAAGAAATGCGAAATATTAATTCTCCTATGATTGAACTTGTAAGAGGTAAAGGATTACTGAACGCAATTGTTATTAAGCCAACCAATGGCAAGGAAGCCTGGGACGTTTGCCTGGAAATGGCTGAAAACGGCGTTCTGGCAAAACCAACACACGGTCATATCATCCGTTTTGCTCCTCCTTTGGTTATTACAGAAGAAGAATTGAGAGAGGCGATAGGCTTGATAAAAAAATCAATTCTGGCGTTTGCGACTTAGACCTAACAGATTTTTTCCAGCCTGTTAGTCTTTTATATTTGAAGAATAATTCTCTGCATTTCGATATATTTCTCCTCCAAACTTTCGAGCAGTTTAAACTGGACTCTTGCCCGTTGCAGATTGTGTCCCGGGTATTTAATTTTATAATATTTGTCTCCATAAATATAATCCGTCAGGAAACGTAAACCAATGATAAAAGTCATTAATTTAGCAGAAAAGGCAAGAGTTTCAATTTCGGTAGTATTTAGATTTAATTTTGTTTCTTTTAAAAAACCTTTAGCAAAAGCAGTAAAATAATCAAGATTAATGTTGACCTTTGACAGGTCAGACTCATCTTCATCAGCGGTATTAGCAAAAGTTCTTATCGAATCGCCAAAGTCGTAATGAACATATCCGGGCATAACGGTATCTAAGTCAATCACGCATATTGCTTTACCATCTTTATTAAAAAGGACATTATTTATTTTGGTGTCATTATGTGTTACACGTAAAGGAATTTTTCCTTCTTTACCTAATTTCAGAACGAGTTTCATTTCGTTAGCCCGTTCTTTTATAAATTTTATTTCATCGGCAACATTTTTAACCCTGTTTGTTTGATCCAATTTAATGGCCTTCCAAAAATTATTCAAACGAAATTCAATATTATGAAAATCAGGGATGGTTTCAACAAGTATTTTTGCAGGGAAGTCAGAAAGCAAATTTATAAATCTTCCATAAGCCTTTCCTCCTTCATAAGCAATCCCTGAATTTTCGACCAGGTCATAACTTCTGCCTTCTTCAATAAAATCAAACAATCGCCAGAAATTCCCGTCATCATCGGTTACGAAATATTTTCCATTAAGGGATTTTATTAGTCTAAGTGTTTTTCTTAAGGGATCATCATTTTGAAAAGAGTTTATCTTATTACGAATATGGTCGGTTACATTTACAATATTGTAAGTTAATCCCTCGATATCTTTAAAGACCTTGTGGTTGATACGTTGAAGTAAATATTTTTTTTCACCGGCTTCAACTTTAAAGGAATCATTAATGTGCCCGGAGCCAAAGGGTTTGGCACTTTGTATATTTCCTTCAATATTAAATTTCCTTAAAATGGAAAGCAGATTGTAATTCATAAAATCTTGTTTAATCCCATAGTTTTTCAGGATAAACTCCTTTTTTAATTAATCCGGCAATATTCCGAACGGCAAGTTTTTTATCTTCCTTATAGGTTACGCCAAACCAGCGGTCTTTCGATTCGAGGACTTTAAGCTTTGCCTTACTGGTTTTTATCAGTTCATTTACAACAAAAGGAATATAGAACTCGGCTTTGGAATTACCGGCATTTTTACGTATAAACGCTTCAAAATACTTTTCAAGAAAATCAAAGTAAGACGGAGTAAATCCCCAGATATTCATCGAAACCACTTCTTTACCTGTCATCTCCATTTTTGAACCATCATCTAATTCAGTTAAGATATTTCCATCAACTTTTTCGATATGCGTTCTTTCAATTACGGTTTTCAGATAATTGTTTTTATCAGTTTCGCAAACTCCTCTCGAAACGTATCCGTGCTCAGAAAGCGTATGTTGTAAACCATAGCCTACCATACAATAATCAGGTATTTCTGAATCTGTAACCGAATCTAAATAATCCCCGATTTTTTTATATGCCGAATGACCATAAAAATCATCGGCATTAATCACTACAAACGGCTCGTTGATCACATTCTTTGCAACCAGCACCGCATGACCTGTTCCCCATGGTTTCTTTCTTTCAGATGTATATTCGATACCATCAGGTACATTATTCAGTTCCTGGAAAACATAAGCGGTTTCTATCTTTCCTTCCAGCTTTTTCGAAAAACTGTTACTAAATTCTTCGGCAAAGCTTTCCCTTATCACAAACACCACCTTTCCAAATCCTGCACGGATAGCATCATAAATAGAATAATCAATAATGGCTTCGCCGTTAGGTCCAACAGGGTCAACCTGCTTCAAGCCACCATAACGACTGCCTATACCGGCAGCTAAAATTAAAAGTGTTGGTTTCATATTATAATACTTAAAATGACTAATCCCGAAACTTCAGGAGAACTAAAATGACTAAAATTATAAATGAATGAGATTAATACATTTATTATACTCTGCTTCGTCCACGCTTGAAGTAATATTTGCTCTAATCTGCTCTAAGTTTTCCAAACGACTTAAACAAAAATATCGTTCCGGCAATTGCAACAAGCAATAATATAATTCCTCTTAACATTTCTCCATAAACAAAACTTCCAATCGAAAACAAAGAAGTGTAAATAACAATAATCCCAATAAATACACATAATATCTGAACAGGCATCTCCCATTTCTTTCCTGCATCCTGTTCATCAATAAAATCACCATCGGCTCTTGCTTCTAAAATAACCTTTTTCCATCCGGGGCCTCCCGGACGGGTCAGCCTGTAAAAACTCCGTAATGTTTCTTTGGATTCAGGTTTTGTCAGATAAGTAGCAAGTATCCAGGATATAGTTGTAATAACTATTGCAATTATCAACTTAACCGGGAAAACCGTTCCTGCCAATGCTTTTTCACCAATTAAATGGTAATTCTCAGGCAAAGGATATATACTGCTTACACTTTCTGCAAGTCCCAAATTATCAACTCCGAAGATCAAAATCAGAGCGGTAACAGTAGCCACAAACATAGCAACTACCTCTGTCCAGGCATTAATCCTCCACCAGAACCATCTTAGTAAATAAATCAGTCCGGAACCTGCACCGGTCAGGAGAATTATATCAAAAGCCTGTGTTGCATCCTGCAGGAATAAAAGCGAAAGTAATCCAGCCATAACCATTAAAACAACTGTTGTAATTCTTCCCATTGCAACGAGTTCTTTTTCAGATGCAGCCGGTTTTATAAAACGTTTATAAAAATCATTTACCACATAAGACGAACCCCAGTTCAAATGAGTGCCTATGGTTGACATATATGCTGCAATTAATGAAGCCACAACCAGACCGAGCCAGCCGGGTCCTAATTTCGACATCATAACAGGATAAGCAATATCGTCCTTCAGGTAGGTATCCGAGATATCAGGGAAATGAGCCTTAATGGATGCCAGGTCGGGATATATAATTAGTGAAGCCAGTGCAACAATTATCCAGGGCCATGGACGAAGTGCATAATGCGCAAAATTAAAAAGTAAGGTTGCTCCAATTGCATTTTTTTCATTTTTTGCCGATAACATTCTTTGAGCAATGTATCCTCCGCCTCCGGGTTCAGCGCCGGGATACCATACATTCCACCACTGCACTGCAACGGGAATGATAAGTAAAGGAATATAAACAGAAGGGTCGGAAAGATCAGGAAAAAACGAAAGTTTATCCTGGAGGGCAGGGTTTGAAAGCAGCCCTTTAAGTCCGCCCACTTCCGGCTGACGCACAGCAACTACTGCTGCAAGCACAGCCCCGAACATGGCAACAGAATACTGGAAAAAATCAGCCCATATCACACCTTTCAGGCCTCCCAAACCGGCATAAAGCACAACTACAACAGAAGCTCCTATAACCACAACCCAGGGTTCTATCCCTAACAGCACTCCGCCGATCTTGATGGCTGCCAGTGTAACCGTACCCATTATCAGCATATTAAAAAAAATACCGAGATAAATGGACCGGAAGCCGCGTAGGAAAGACGCAGCTTTTCCGCTATATCTTTTTTCGTAATATTCAAGGTCGGTCAGTGCGTTAGTCCTGCGCCACAGTTTGGCATAGACAAACACCGTAACCATACCGGTAATAAGGAAAGCCCACCATGCCCAGTTCTTTGCTACTCCCGACTCACGTACCATACCTGTTACAAGATTTGGAGTATCGGCTGAGAAAGTACAGGCAACCATCGAGATTCCGAGCAACCACCATGGCATTCCTCTGCCGCCAAGAAAAAACTGAGAAGTATCTTTGCCGGCAGTTTTAGAGGCTATCCAGCCGATAAAAAGAACAATCACAAAAAAAACACCAACAATTATCCAGTCAATTGTGCTTAGAATCATTTTCTATATTTGGAAATTAAAGAGGCAAAGATAAGAGATTATATACTTCAGAATTACTTATCCTCTTTTCTAACAACTTCAATTGTAAAACTAGCAGCAAGTGCGGCAATTGCACCTACAGCAGCCAAAATAGGAGCAATTATTGCCCCAACTACTCCAACGGTAACCGGTATTTCAAGATAGGTTTTTCCTTCTTCATTTTTAATAATTATCTTCCTGACATTACCTTCATGGATTAATTCCTTGATTTTTTTTAATAATTCTTCACCTTTTACTTTAAATTCATTTTTCTTTGTACTCATAATACATTTGTTTTAAGATTTGTAATAATCCCGTTAAAACAGGCTGAATTATTTTGTTCTATTTATTTATTCACCAAACATGGTGCTGTTTTTGGCAAATTTATTCATTATTCTTTTTCCAAAATAATTTTACCTGAAAAAATTCTATATAATACCGGCACAATAATCAACGTAAGCATTGTTGAAACCAGCAACCCCCCAATAATTGTCCAGCCCATTGGTGCCCACATTGTTCCGCCACGTAAGGTTAATGGTAATAATCCACCGATTGTTGTCAGGGTTGTTAAAATGATTGGAGTAAAACGTGTTTCGCCTGCGATTTTTAATGCTTCAATTATGTATTCTTTTGTTCTCTCTGCGCCTTTGCATCTCTGCGTTTAAAAAAGTTAAATTGAACGCTGAGATGCAGAGTATTTTATCATTCAACCATTTAATTCTCATCAATCACTTTACGACTGATTTTTGTTGCCAAATTTCTCGGAGCAAATCTCACGGAAGAAGCAAGCACTTTATTTTTTAATCCGTGAATTACAACAGTTTTGGATTTTTTCATTGCATCGTAACCGTATTTTGCAACTTCTTCTGATGTTGGTATTTTTTTACCTTTCACCAATTTTGAATCTTCGTTTCCAGCAGCTTTAAAAAAGTTAGTTTCTGTCGGACCCGGGCATAATGCAGTAACTGTAACTCCCGTTCCTTTCAACTCGTTTGCAATAGCTTCCGAGAAAGATAACACATAAGCTTTTGTAGCACCATAAACTGCCATTAACGGACATGGCTGAAAAGAACCAGTTGAAGCAAGATTTAAAATTTTCCCGTTCTTTCGCTCAACCATACCTTTCAAAATAAGCTTTGTTAAATGAGTAAGAGCCAAAATATTCAACTGTATCATTTCCGCTTCTTTTTGCCAGGTTGTTTCGGCAAATTTTCCGAAGTTTCCGAAGCCGGCATTATTTATCAAAATGTCAATTGCAATTTTTTCCTTTTCAAGCTCATTATAGATTTCATCAACTGCACCCATCTTTGATAAGTCCTTTGTTATTACTTTTGCTGAAATTTTAAATCCGGTTTGCAAATCCATTTTCAACTGTTGAAGTTTTTCTTCACTTCTTGCAACAAGCACTAAGTTATAATTATCCTTTGCCAGCAACTTTGCAAATTCATAACCTATTCCGCCGGAAGCACCTGTTATTAAAGCTGTTTTGTTTTGATTCATAATTTTTACATATTTATTTTATAGTAATTCCGTTGCCATTTATTCTCTCTGCGCCTTTGCGTCTCTGCGTTTAAAAAAATTTCAATGGATTATCTTGTTCCGTGAAAAAACTCTCATATTTATCTTTAAACATACAAGTCTTACAGTCTTTACTTACAAAGATACATTCCTGATAGAAAAAATTATGCTAAAGCCAATTTCATTGGCTTATCGTTATTACTCAATGGAATTATGATTATTTCACCGTCTTCATTAATTATTTTCACTTTTACTCTGTAAAGTTTTTTTATATTTCCTGATGTAATTATTTCTTTTCCACCGGTAGCAAATATTTCACCCTCGTTAAGCATAATAAATTTTGAGCAAAATTTAACAGCCATATTAAGGTCGTGAATGGCGATTATTATTGTTATTCCTTTTTCACTTAATAATTTTAAAATCTCAAGAACTTCAAGCTGATGGCGAAGGTCTAAATTAGCAGTGGGTTCATCTAAGAGTAAAACTTTTGGTTCTTGTGCCAAAGCTCTCGCTATATAAACTCTTTGTCGTTGCCCGCCACTTAATTTATAAATTTCCTTCAGGGCAATATCTTCAAGGTCTAATTTTTCAATTACTTCCGCTGTTTTATCAAAATCGTTTTTTGAGGGAGCCCAATTCACATAAGGCTTTCTGCCAAGCAAGACTGCATCAAAAACCGTTACGGGATAAATATTACCTTCGTTTTGCGGTACGTAAGCTATTATTTTCGCAACTTTTTCTCTGCTATAGTTTGATATGTCTTGGTCGTTAAATAAAATTTCGCCGTTATCGGGTATTAAAATCCTGTCAATACATTTCAGCAGTGTGCTTTTTCCCGAACCGTTAGGCCCGACAAAAGCAGTAAATTCACCTGCCCCGATATGTTCATTAATATCTTTAAGAGAAAATGAACCGTTATAGCTAAAATTCAGATTATTAATAAATATTTTCATTGTTATCTCCTTTTCATTCCTTTAAGCAATAGATAAATAAACAAGGGCGCCCCGAGAAAAGAGGTCAGTATCCCTACCGGCAATACTATTGGTGAAATAATTGTACGGGCTATCGTATCGGAAAACAGCAGGAACATCCCACCGAATAAAACACTTGCAGGTATCAGAAATCTTTCGTCTCCGCCAATAAAACGCCTTACTATATGAGGTACTACTAACCCCACAAAAGCAATTATCCCGAAGAACGAAACTGCAAAAGCAGTAGAAAGCGAAGCTATGATCATGCCCCTTGTCCTGACTTTTTCAACATTAACGCCCAGGCTTTTGGCGGTTTCATCACCAGCATTGAGAGTATTATAATTCCACCGGTTTTTAATAAAATAAATTGTTGAAGGAACCACCACTATTAATAAAAACCAGAAGTCTCTCCAGCTTGCACGCCCCAGGTCGCCAAATGTCCAGAAAACTATTGATGATAACTCAACATCATCGGCAAAAAATTGTAATGAAGTTGTACCTGCCATAAATAATGAACCGGCAACAATTCCCGTAAGGATCATCACTTCGGGGGTTGCGCCTTTATATTTTGCCATAAATAAAATTATGCCGGTACTTACAAGGCTCCAGGCAAAAGCCGAAACCGTAACGAGATAAGGATTATTTAATATCACAGAATCGGCAACATTGCTGTGTGTATCACCGGCACCGAGAATTATAATTGCAAAAGCAGCCCCGAAAGCTGCGGCATTAGAAATTCCCAATGTAAAAGGTGAGCCAAGCGGATTTCTTAAAATACTTTGCATAGCAGCTCCTGCAACCGAAAGCGCTGCACCGGCTAATATTGCCGATAAAACCCGTGGCAATCGTATATTAGTAATTATCTGAATATGGGTTTGTTCCCCATTTCCTGTTATTGCTGAAATAATATCGGATAAAGATATT
>JACKQG010007622.1_pt1 | contig 10809 bp, 10 predicted proteins | sample 8237621 | NCBI WGS metagenome assembly JACKQG01 (sample SAMN15677084, study PRJNA649215) | marine metagenome | biome: marine; feature: Black Sea; material: saline water; isolation source: suspended particulate matter (SPM) from the Black Sea western gyre | collected 2013-06-09/2013-06-10 | depth... | reverse complement strand
GGTTTCTCTCAATCACTTGGCAGAAACTACACATAAAAACAATACATGTCAATAACAATAATGATTACTATTAAGATTTATTTTGATACTAATGACACCTGCGTCCATATTTCCATTGATTTCGGTACCGTCCGATTCACACTGCCACCGGATTTTCCACCTCTGCCCATGCCACCTCCGCCACCGCCCATTCCTCCACCAGGCATTTTTCCACCAGACATTCCACCGCCACGAGAAGCTTTCGAACTACGCATAGAACTTCGATCCATTTCCGGTGTGGTAAATCCAACCCCGATTTTTTTACCGGGTTTTACATTGACAGCGAATAAATTTTCTGTTGACCTTCGTAAGGGGATTTTCATTTCATACGTAAATACGCCATTTTTATACATGGGCTTAACATGAAGTCCGGCCGGATTGTGAATACCCATTCTGGCAATCTGATCTTTTTCGGATCCAATAATTTCAATTTCATTTTGTCCTGTGAGTAATTCACGGATGAAAAAATCATAATCCCGGGAATTCTGTTCTCGATTTTGCATCATTTGACGAAAACCTCCGATATTGCGATTCATGGGATATCTAATTCCAAAATGTTGTTTTTTCCCGCCTTTTGGATCAATCCAGACAGTAAATCCACGTGTAAGTGCCTGCATGATTGAGTTTCGATCCATCGTGGTCAGAGTTAGATATATGTTGCTATCATCATTCATAAATCCAACCCCAACATGGCTATTTTTCGGTACAATCATATTTTCCTGCCATTCATCCAGTTTTCCGTCAATAATGACTTCTTGATTAGGCCATTTGCTTTCTATTTTTATCTGATTACAGCCAAAAATTGATAAACCCGCCAGAATGAATATGATACTGTGTATTTTCATTTTTTCCTCTCTAATTAACATTAAGAATGATACATCATTTATGCTGATACAAAAATCGACACAGTCGATTTACTCCCTGACTTATTCTATCTCAAATCCGCCCATGTCAGAGCCATTTCTCTCTCTGCCCTTTTTTCGCCCGAACTTACTGCGGTCTTCCATCTCTCCGAAAAAATATTCCAGGGATATCGTAGCAATCTGACTCTCAAATTTGCGATTGCTCTTTTGATAATAGTTCTCACCACGGGTGACAAAACCGAATCCCATAGTGTCGAACAGGTCATTGAACTTTAAAGATACGGCGAACCGATTATCGAAATATTTCTTTTTAACCGATAAACTCATAAATGACATGTCATCAAGTTTTCCCAATGGAATATCTCTACCGGATCGATAGAACCCCATCAGCATCACTTCGAACGAAGGCGTAACCTTCATCGTGGCAGAGAAACGACCCATAAATCCTGTGGACGTATGGTCATAATCATCGTTGTCAAAAACGCTGGAAGCATCCACTTCGTCCATATACACATTTCCGCTTAACATGAGGCGCAGTTTCTTCCCAATCGGACCAAACAATGTTCCCTCCAATCCGTAGGAGACCTCTTCGTCAAAGTTCTCAAAACTTACGATGGTTACACCCTCTTCCGTCATCGTTTTATAATAGTTGATTTTATCATGCGTTTTACGATAATACGCCCCGACCGAAGCGGTGTACCAAGACACATTCACTTCAGCAACGTCAATATACTCCGGTTTCAAAAACGGATTTCCTTTTCGAATACTATTTTGGTCATATTGATGGGCAACGGGGTTCAACTTTCGATATGACGGACGGTTTATTCGACGGCTGTAACTTGTTTGGAGCTGCAATCCTAACGGCAGATCGACTGAGATCGATCCGCTAGGGAAATAACTGGTGTATAGATTTTCAAAGTGTTCGTCCGTATCTCGGAGTTCAGAGACAGTCGTTACTGTCTCACCGCGCAATCCGGCATTGATGCCCCATATTCCTTTTTTCAGCGTAAATTGCGCATAGGCCGCCTGGATGTTTTCATCGTATAAAAAGTGATTAGAGCGAGCAGAATCTAACACGGTTTCGTCATTCATCACATCATAAGTAAAAAACTGATTGTCATACCCACGATCAGACCCTTTGTAACCGGCTTCCAATTTGATGTTTTTTCCAAACGGATGAACATAATCCGCTTGTAAATCGAACGTGGTTTTCTCATTGTCTGTAGTGGTTTTCTCTGGATCCGCACCTCCTAGAAAGTCCAAAACAATTTCATCCGCTTCGGTGACACTGTTCGATAAGCGGCCATCATTTCCTTTGGACAAATCCACATAAGCTGAAAACGTTCGCTTCGGGTTTCTGAATTTCTTATCATAAGACAGAGTTAACTTTTTAGATGTGTGGTCGTTATCGTTATCTCCGATCCTAGTGTATTCAAGAATGGAATCTTCCGTAGTATCCGGCGTTACAAACGTATGTGCATCACGGTCACCGATTCGGTCGCTGATGCTGTATGTTGCGGTCATTCCTATTGTATTAAATTGGTTTATGTACAGTTCGACTCCGGTTTTCAGCATGGATTTTTTCCCACCTCGTGCCCCGGATATTTCCTGATCCAGCATAGAGGTCGTACCAAAAATAGTGGCTTCACGGTAATTAAATCCGCTACCGCCCCTAACATTATTACGGATAGTTCCGTTCATAAACAGATTCACTTTTTCGTTGCGAAAATTCAATTGCCCGGACGTATTGTAGGCATTATTGGTTGACGTTCCCACCTTAATATTTCCATTCAATCCGGCAAATTTATTCTCTTTCAGAACGATATTGATAATCCCCGCCATTCCTTCAGGGTCATATTTTGCAGACGGATTGGTAATTACTTCAATATCTTGGATATTATCGGCAGGGATGGCTTCCAGCATCGCTTCCTGATCACTGCTGGTTAGGATGGATGGTTTTCCGTCGATGAGCATATTGACTTGCGTACTGCCTCGGAGGCTGACTTTTCCATCGATGTCAACATCCACACCCGGGACTTGTCTTAGCGCATCCAAAGCACTCCCGCCGGATGCCAATGTACTTTGCTCCACGTTGAAGATTTTCTTTTCGGCGGTCTGCGTGTACATCGGCCGTTCAGCTACGACATCCACGGCTTCAAATTCCAGCGATGTTTGAACCAGTGTAATCTCACCAAGGTTTTGCTCAATGCCCCCTCCTCTTGGGGACAATAATATCGGTCCAATTGTTTTCTTTTTATAGCCGATAAATTCAATGATTGCCTGGTGTTTTCCCAACGGAAGTTTTTCAATATAGAACTGCCCGTCTTTATCGGTAATTCCGCCGGAAACAATTTCATCTGACCTTAAACTTATCACTGAAACGGAAGCGTAATGGACGGGCGTGCCGGTACTTGAGTCCACTACCACCCCGGAAAGCACACCAATACTGGGCATGTTTCTACCTCGCATCGATTGTGATAATAGTACGGAACACGATACCAATAATATCACCGTGAAATATTTCAAATTTTTCATTTTTATGACTCTTTCTATGTTTTGGTTATCAGTAGTAATACATACGATTAGAATGGTTAGACTTCAAACGAACATAATAGTTAATAACTATTTCAATTATTTGTTTTTGGGGGCTGTTCTTTTAGCGATTCTTTGCGACCTTCGCGGACGGCATGTCAAAACCGTTCCCCTTTCTTTTCACGGATCTGAGACCCAACGGCACGAATCCTGCCCCAAATAGAGTATACGATTCCAATAATGCTTAGAATCTGAACCAACGATGCCGTAAACAAAATCCAGGGTAATATCGAATGTGCTTCCAATGGAAACCGTAGTATCGTTGCTAAGGTCAGCGCATAGTAAAGGATCAAGATGATTGTCGGGTTGTATTTCTTATCTCCTGCCGGTGGGCGGGGGAAAAACCAAATCGCCACCCCAAGGATCATCATAACCATTCCACCAATCAACAGTAAATGGACATGCGCAGCCTGTACACCGTACGGTACAGCCCAGCCGAAAAACCGCTGACCCAACAATGGTAAGCCCGCCAGCATTCCGACGATGAAAAAGATTAACGAAGTTTTTATTAACATCCGCGCATTTGTGAACATTATGTTTCCTTTAACTTTTGTGGTAAATTGCTGTAAATAGCAAGAAAGGCAGATTAGAATTTAACCTACCTTCCTATCCGTTCACAAACAACTATAAAACAAAGGGTTTAGCGATATATTTCTTAAAATCTACCAATTCATATTTCCGCGTCGTCCGTTCGGACAAGATCCATCAAATGCATTATATCCACCACGTCCGTAGCCTCTTCCATTTCCGCGACCGTTACCGCCACGACCCATCATCGGTTTACTATCATATAACACACGTTGCTCTTCTGTCAACTGTGCTCTAATATTTAATCGATGTTGGACCCAAACATCCTCAATTGCAGCTTCTTTCGTATGAATTTTCTTAAGTTGAGCCTCAATTTTACGTTGATTGGGATCTTCAGCAATCATCAATTGTCTCAAATCTAGTCGCAATGAAGCCACATCAGCTCGAGCACTCATTCGTTCTTTCATGTATTCGGTTCTAAGTGTATTGATTTCCATAATTTGCTCAGTTGTCAGATTCAATTGATCAGACCAACCGTAGTAGCCTCCTCGTGCTTTGCCGGGCTGTGCAGTTAGAATCATTGAACTTAAGATTATTATCGTTATTATTCTCATGTTTTCATCTCTCTTTCTGTTAGTATGTTATGTTTACCCCAAAGTTCACCATGCTTCCTGCATAGTCATAGAGTGGATCATCTGATTGATTTTCTTTCCATCCTATGGTCAGGGTTGTACCTATTGTATCTAATCCGGAAATTCTTTTTAAATACCAATCTTTGGATAACTGAACCTGGTAATTTACCTGTTCATCAGAACGATCAATACTTTGTATTATGTATTCATCATTTTCATCAAGAACATACGTGTTTTCTTCAAAGTCATATTCATAAATTGGGACATCAAGGTAATATTTAACTCCGATACTTGAAGAAAACCGCATGATTATATTAGCGGGTAACCTTGTGGTAATTTTTGCATACAACGACGAGCCGTCCCAGCGATAATAATCCACAAACGGGTTTGTCAGTCCATCGAGAATAGAAAAAATATCTGTATCGCGATTTAGACGATATTGCATTTTTCCTAATACCATAATTCCAATCCTCGGATGTATGGACTGACTCAAACGTACTTCTGCACCTGCAAGATAATTGCTTAACAATTCTTCGTATGTGGATTGCACCACATTGTATCTTCCACGACTCATTACTACGGGAGGTGCCCAAAAATCTTGTGCACCAAATCGGCCGGTAATATTTAATCCTGTTCCTGTAGAAAATGATTTGTTGATTATCGCATACAAAATATGTTCACTATTGGATGCCTGGGGAACATCTACAAATGATTTTCCTTTAAAATTATATCCAAAATTGACAAATCCTTGTTTGCTGTAATAATATTTAAAATCCCCATATCCTGAAAATGTACTGCTCTCGTAATAATCGTAAACGGGAGAATAAAAATTTGTGCTCAGTGAAAACCCACCATACCATTGTTGTTTTTTTATATCGAGATTTCTGAATTGAATACCTACTTGAAAATTTCCCATGGAATAATCTGAATTCGTCAATATTTCTGATCGATAAATTGTCCCGTTAACTCTAGTATAATCGGATAATTGATATCCGATGCTGAGTGATCCATTTATATACGATTGGCTTTCAATGGAATTGGACTCAAATAAGTTATCTGTATTCCCGGCATATGTGTTCATGGATACTGTAATATCCTGCCCTTTCAGATTTGGTAACATAATTAACATAGATACCATGATTCCTGCACGTATCATGTATTTCTGTGAGATAGTCATTCAAAAATCCACTACTTAATAATAAAATGAAAAATCATTTTTTCTTTCATCAATCTTGCTATCTTTTCGAACCTTTTTTACTTCCATCATTAGTTTTTCAAAATAAGACACTGCATTTTCTAATTCCCCTGATTGTCTTGCTTTTTTCATTTTATTAGCATATTCAATTATTTTTTTATTTAGATACATATCATTCTCCTTTTATTACTTTTGTAGCGGGGACACAAAGTCAATTCTATCCCCGCTACGTTTCCGGGTCAGTATGGTCGTTGTTTATTAAGCAACTTGCTATATTTTTCACGACGTCCCATTAATCCGTCACTGTCGCCGGTGCAGTCTCCCGGACCATGCCCTGTCCCATCTCCGGGACCTATGCCACCGTTTCCGCCACCATTTCCTGGACCCCAGCCGCCGCCTCCGGTACCGGTACTATCACAGACACCGTTACCGCCACCAAAGCCATTGCCTGAGCCATCCATTGGACGGACAAAATCTTCATCCATTCCGTTCGGAATGCCATCACCGTCTGCATCTGGTGCATTATCGTTAAAACCGTCTCCGTCTTCATCAACGAAGAAACCCACGCCACCATAACCGTTACCGCCAAAGCCCTGTGCCATAATAGGCGTACCAAGACCAACTAATCCGATAACCGTCAAAGCAACCAGTGGGATTTTGTAGGAGGTTTCTATCTTCATAAGATTTACCTTTCTTCTTTGTTTATTTGTAATCATGTTTCAATACTACTCTCGTTTCATTTTTTAATTTTCTTCGAAAGTCACTTTATATATGACAACTCCCGTGCCAATAGGAATCGACTTGGGGGTGATATTCTTGTATCTATGCCAATATTAGCAGATACGGATAATTATACTTAAATAATATTTAAGAAGTTTTATAAAATTATTCGACGATATTGTCGAAATTACACAGGAATGTCGAAGTAATTAACTTAAATGATATTTCCGGAGCTTATATCGTAACACGCGTTCGCTGATTCCAAGTCGTCGTGCACATTCACTTTGATTACCCTTGGAATCCTCTAACTTTTGTTGAATCATATCACGCTCTAACTGTTCAACAGAATCAGGTAGCGTACCTGTGTTTTTGTTAGCGGTGGATTGAAGACTAGATTGAATGCATGTTTCTTCAATAACATTATTGGGGCTAAGCAACACAGCACGCTCTACGATATTTCGCAACTCCCGCACATTCCCAGGGAAATGATAACCCAATAATGTTTTTCTCGCTGATGTATCAAATAGTAATCCAGTTCGATTTTCACGTATAGAAAACAATTTTAGAAACTGCTCACTCATGTGTAATATATCTTTTTGTCTTTCTCTCAGCGGCGGAACAGTAAAATGAATAACATTTAGACGATAAAATAAGTCTTCTCGAAAATTTCCTTGTTCCACTGCATTTGATAATTCAATATTTGTTGCAGCAATGACTCGCACATCGGTTTTTATAACCTTATTACTCCCGACTCGCTGAAATTCTCCTTCCTGAAAAAAGCGCAATAGTTTTATCTGCATATCCATGGGAAGGTCACCAATTTCATCTAAAAACAGTGTACCGCCATCGGCTTCTTCAAACCGTCCTTTTCGCATATTCTTCGCATCGGTGAAGGCACCTTTTTCATGCCCAAACAACTCGCTTTCTACTAAATTAGACGGCAGAGCAGTACAATTTACTGTTGTAATTGATTTTTTATTTCGATTAGAATGCTGATGTAAGAATTGAGCCAACACTTCTTTTCCTGTGCCTGTTTCTCCTGTAATGAGAACCGTTGCTTTCGAATTAGCCACTCGTTTTGCTTCACGATATAAATTTACCATGGACGGATCTTTAATAACGAAATCGTTTCCACCATCAATAGTTTCAGTTGGTTTTTCTTTTACTCCTTGCTGATGCTGTTCAGAAAGATATGTTTCAATCGTTTTCAATTGTTCTTCTAAAAGATCCAAATCGATGGGTTTTGTAATAAAATCCCAGGCACCGGATTTCATGGCATCTACTGCAATATCAATTGAACCGAAAGCCGTCATGATAATAACCACAATGGTTGGGTGCCTTTGCTTGATTTCATGGAGTAAGTCTGTCCCTGTCATATACGGCATTTTGTAATCTGTCAATACAATGTCCATGGTTTCATGATGAAGCAAGGCTACCGCTTTTTGAGCAGATTCCGACGCAAAAACGATATGATCTAATTTCTTTAAAAAACCGGCTAATGAATCTCGTTGATTCCTCTCATCGTCTACAATTAAAATTCTCATACGATTTCTTTTGGAAGGGTTACGGTAAACGTTGTTCCTTTATTCAATTCACTTTCGACTTCCAATGTCCCCAGATGGTCATTAATAATTTTATGCGTGATTGCGAGCCCTAAGCCTGTCCCCATATCTTTTGTAGAATAAAACATATCAAAGACTTTACTGAGTTGGTCATTAGGTATTCCACAGCCGGTGTCAGAGATATTGATGATAATATGTTTTGCTGTTTCAGCTGCAAATAAAGATATTTTTCCGTTTTTTGACGTAGCTTCAATCGCATTCTTAATCAAATTGGCAATGGCTTGTTTCAGGTATTGTTTATCCCCATTTATCATAATTATGTCTGAAATGTTTATGCTCAGTTTTATATCTTTTAATTTTGACGGTTCTGAGTAAAGCATTTCAATTTCATCTAAAATTTTATTGAGACTAAATACTTCAATCTTTAAAGGAATCGGTCGTGAATAGGAAAGATAATCTTCAAGAATGCTATTGATTCGGTCGATTTCAGACACCATCGTTTTTACCATTTCTTGGTATTCTTCCTTGTGTGTTCTTGGCTGAAATTCACGTTTTATTCTTTGAGATAATATTTTTATCGCATTTAACGGGTTTCTGATTTCATGTGCCACTCCAGCAGCAAGTTCTCCCATCGCGGCTTGTTTTTCTTTTTGTCGATTTACCCTTTCCAACCGATGAACTTCTTTCTCTATTTTTTCCTTTTCTCTCTTCAGTAAACCCACATCATGTCGAGATAAAATAAAAACAAATAGTGCCACAACAAATAACGTCAACAATCCGCTCCGTATTACAATTTGGGTTATCATGCGCATTTTTAGATTATCAAGATGGTCTGTTGCAAACCCAATCCTTATCTCTGTGTCTTTCGATTCCAATTTTATTTTCTTAGATACTTCGATATAACTTGTTGTGTCAGAGCTCACCCAAAAAATATTTTCTCTCATCACATCTCTGTTTAAGGTCAATAAGGCGTTTTTTGTTTTCTCATCAAGACCAATGATTGTTGGTTCATTTCCTTCTGAACTCAACATGAGATATTTTACCCCTTCCACTGTGAACATTTCTTGCATTATTTTTCGAATATTTGTCGATGTTCTAAACTGTTCTTCTGCTTGGACCGTTAGGTGGCATGCGACAGCACCCCCCAATGAACGGCGGATTGCAACTAAAAAATTTGTTTTCAAGGGATCTGTTTCTTTTTCCCACCAAGGTCCGCTGCCCAATCCTAAGACAAGTGTATCAATTTCTCCTTGGATGATTGGCTCAAGTCTTCTGAAAAATCCAAATCCCATTCCTCGACCACGTCCTCGTCCCTGACCTTGTCCTTCCTTCCTTGACATCCCGGCACTTGCAATCACAACTCCAGACTCATCAAATATATTTATTCGAAACACATTTCCTTCAGAAACCATTTCTTCGAGACGCTTGGAATGAATAAGACCATCCCGATCCAATCGGTCAATCATTTGTAGCACATCCAAGGCACGATGAATATAAGATGTTTTGAGATCTTCGGATAGCCTAGCCTGCTCACTCCCGCTATGAGCAATTGCTGTGGCAGTTGCTGATGCTTGATCTTGCAATAAATGCAATATCTCTTGATGACGCGCTTTATATTCTAAAAAGCTTGAGATGAGAACAAGGATTAATAACGTAAGGTATATTAAAACATACCACGGTGTTATTTTATTCCACATTTTGTCTTTTGTAATCAAGTGAGTCCTGTTGTGTTTTTCTGTAAAATACAATTTAGACTGTATTACACACGTTTAACAACACAAATGTTAGTATAAGCCAGCTGTGTCTATGTGGCTCTCCAAAACGCCAGCCGTACATTTCCTTTGTAGAAGGAAACACCTTCAACCAAATTCCAGCCGGAATTTACCATTATTTTATCCAAACCTCCGCGTTTCATCCATACGGTGTAGTTTGCGTAGTGTTCATCACCTGCCTTCTTCTCGATCTGTTTAATGCCCCATCCAAGCAAATTTGATAGACATGTTCTCTTCACCGGTACATCAAAATCGGTTACCGAAAACAATCCGGATGGTTTCAACACTCTGCGGACTTCCACAAGTTCCCTTTTTATTGTATCGGCATCCTTTTCGTGAAGGGCAAACTGAGAAATGACCAAATCAAATTCGTTTTCATCAAATGGGATATCTGTGGCATCTCCCCGTTTGCATTTCCCGTTGGCCTGCGTTTTTGCCTGTTCTAACATGGCATCTGAAATATCTATTCCTACAGCATCAACATCATCCGGTAGTAGCGACAATTGTTTCCCCGTTCCGCAGCCAACATCTAACACGCGTGTAGGTTGGTGTTCGGTAATCCATTCTGCTAACGCCCGCCGAATATGATTCAGAACCGGATTCAGCAGACGGTCATACCAGAATGAAGTTGTTGAATAGTCGTCGTTTGTGTCCTGTCTCATTTTTTCTTTCGTTAAATTATTTCCCCAAAACTATAGACGAGATATAACCGAAATATACTGTCTCTCTGGAAATCATTTATTGAAACATTTCCAACAGATTGTCTCATCGCCGCTGTGAATTCTCCCCCCAAGGATACTGTACGCCACACATTTATCTGAAAACCTGATTTTACTAAATTTACATTTTCGTAAACGGATCTACTCATATCCTCAAGATTGAAAATGTAGTAGCGTTTTAATCTTA
>JACKQG010007619.1_pt1 | contig 10810 bp, 12 predicted proteins | sample 8237621 | NCBI WGS metagenome assembly JACKQG01 (sample SAMN15677084, study PRJNA649215) | marine metagenome | biome: marine; feature: Black Sea; material: saline water; isolation source: suspended particulate matter (SPM) from the Black Sea western gyre | collected 2013-06-09/2013-06-10 | depth... | reverse complement strand
TGCCCTGAGCCTGTCGAAGGGCTTTCGACGCGCTTCGCTTGCTCATGGCAGGCCAGCGATTGTGAATTTAAGAAGGCATGAATTTACCAGATGGGTTACAGCACGTCGAATGCCCTGAGCCTGTCGAAGGGCTTTCGACGCGCTTCGCTTGCTCATGGCAGGCCAAAAGAGTTGAAAATTAAGACGAGCTATGGAATTTCCCAAAGACTTAAAGCGCGTCGAATGTCCTGAGCCTGTCGAAGGGCTTACTTGGGTTTATATCTTATTAATGCGCAATGACATGCTTTACGTTGGACAAAGCAAAAATGTCTCCAATCCATCCTTCTCCGCCAAGTTTTTGTTACGCCCTTCTTCGGAAGGGCTTTTTTATCAGTAACTTACGAAACTGGAACGCCTTACGGAACGACAGATTTCCAAAACCGGATGCCATTCAACGCAACTCAACACCCTCCAATGCAAGCCGATTGCCTCAATTATGCCTCAATTGGATTAACTTAGACCTATGATTGCGCACTCACTCTGGTAGCGTAAGAGTGCCATGGAAATCAAACGACACTACCGACCCACCAAGGTCAAAAAGTATGAAGCGCGGTGGTATGTGGACAAGCGGCTGAAGTGCCGGTTTTTTGCCACCGAAAAGGAACGCGAGAAGTTCATCGCGGAGTTCTCGGAACAGGTCGCCCGCAACGGCAAGGACCTGCTCCTCGGTTACGAAGCAGCCAGGATGCGCCGGTGGCAGGAGGCATCACGCATGGCACCGGAGGCCGATCCGGTCGAAGTTATGCGGTTCTGGCTGGCATCCAATCGCCCGGTGTTGATCCCCATGAAGCTGGGCGACGCGATTGCCGCATATCTCAGGCACCTGGAGTCGATGCAACGCGACCGGGCATACCGAAAGCATATCGAACGCCATCTGCACGACTTCCATTCGGCCATCGGCGAACGCAATGTCCACGAGATCGGATTCCAGGAGATCGCCGATTACATCCTGCCCCTGCCCTATCAACCCGTGACCAAGCGCCACTACCGGCGCGACATCAACGGCGCCTACGCATGGTGGATCGAACAGCAATGGGCAATCGAGAACCCCGTAAAGCGCGTGCGCCTGCCGCAAATCATATCCAAGGAGCCGGGCATGCTCACCGTCGAACAAGCAGAAAGGCTGCTGCGCTGCAATGAACGGGCTGATCCAGAAATCTGTGGGCTGCTCGCCCTGGGACTGTTCGCAGGGATGCGCACTTCTGCAATCGCCAGGCTGGCTTACCATGAACTGGACTTCGCCCAGCGCGGCATCCACACCCCAGCGGAAAAGACCAAGAAGCGCCGCCGCCAGTGGATTGAGGACTTGCCGGACAACCTCTGGGCGTGGCTGGAGCGGACGCCACCACAGGCTTTTGAACTGACCCTGCGTCAATACCTTCACCGCCGCAGCGAAGCGCTCAAGCGCGCGGGCCTGCTCGTCGAAGCCGACGACATCGCCCAAGAGAACCGCAAACGCACCGAGCGGGGCGATGCTCTCGTGAACTGGCCGAAGAAGCCCGATCCGAAGATTACGGTGGACGACCCCGGACATGGCTGGCTTCTGCCGGTGCTGCTTGAGACGGAGAGTCATTGCTGGGGGCGCTGGGATCACTGGATGCGCACGATGGAGGCCGGGCATGTGCTCGATGAGCCGATACCACAGATCGACTTTTGCGGTGCGGGCAACGCGCATGTGCGCCGTATGCACGAGAAGTCGCTGGACAGCATCGCGCACTACGGCGGCTGGCAAGGCTGGGATAGCTGGCGGCTGTTCGATTACTACCTGGACTGGCTGCTCTACGGCTTTGGCGATGCGCGCCAGAAGACGTTGCCAGACGAACCGTCGGAGGGCGCGTTCAGCCGCCTGTGGCAGGTGTTCTGCCTTGAGGCGATGATCGCCTGGCCCACGGACATGTTCGGCGACTTGATGGCCGAGAATCGCTACGGGCGTGGAGCCGGGTTCTTCCCCACACCCGAATGCGTTGTGGAATTGATGACGCGCATGACCTTTCCGCCCGATGAAGACTTCCGAACCAAGGCCGTGTGCGATCCGTGTGTCGGCACCGGGCGAATGCTCCTGCACGCGAGCAACTACTCCTACCGGCTCTACGCGCAGGACATCAATCCGACCGTCCTCAAGGCCTGCATCGTGAACGGCTACTGCTTCGCCCCGTGGCTCGTGCGGCCGTTTTCGTTTCTCAAGGACATGCCCGGTGACGCCGTGGAGCAGCCGGTGACAGCCGCGCCGCCGTCCCGACCCGTGCTCGTTGAAAAGCGCGCTCCCATCCGCATCAACGGCCATGCACCGAAGGATGCGCAGATGCTGTTGTTCGATGACATTTGACACCCGGGCAGCTGGCATGAGTAAAACCCTAGAGCCCGGGAAACTGAGGGCGGCGGTCGAGTTCGAGTTCAACCTTCCCTATCCCGACGGCACCCGCATGGGGCTGGCCAAGGAAGCCATCGCCGCCTTTGAGAAACGCCTGGGCATCAGCCTGCCTCAATCCGCAATCCGAATTCCGCAATCCACAATACAATGATCTACCTGCTCGACCTCAACTACACGCTGGTCGCCAACTCACCCAGGCGTGGGGAGCCATCACTACGCCCGTTTATCCAGCAGATCGATCAGGAGGAATACCGGCAGTGGCTGATCGATTTGCTCCGGCCTCACCGCGTCATCCTGATCACCGCTCGCCCGAACCGCTATCAGGATGTGACGCTTGCCCGCATCAAGGAACAGTGCGACTGGGAGCCGATGGACGCCTACTTCGCAGAAATTCAGTCACGCCCCCACATGATCAAGGAGCATCTGCTCAAAACACACATCCTGCCAAAGTATGGCATGGAAGGCGCGGGTTACTTCGGGCTAGAAAGCAACCCGCACACCCGGGCCATGTATGCCCGCTACGGCATCAACGCCATCCGGGTGACCGATCAGGAGTTGATGTGGGTGCCAGGTTAAGCTGATCAATCAAAGCTCTATGGTTTCAAAACTCCCAGATTCAATGTCCGCAAGCAGACCATCCATGTGCTTCCAAAGCTGTGATTTGAAGGCCTTGTTCTTCAGAGTAATATTCGCACCAACCTCGTCCTTCTTGTCACGGTAAAACAATAGGAACAACTCTCCGCCCTCAACTTCCATGAGAAATACTATACGGCGAGCTCCTTTCGCAGAAGTTGCATATGCCTTTAACAGGCGAGTCCCTTTCGGAAGCCCTTCGCCTTTGATGGGGGTCGCCAGTTCAACCTTAGCCGAACGGACAATTACCTCCCGATCTTCGTCCGGAATGCTGTCGCCGAACTCCCTGGCGCGGATCGAATCTCCAACGATTAGAGCCATTAACGCTTTGCGTTACGCCATGCATTACCAATGGCGTCCATTTTCTTTTGCGTGGCAGCATCGACCTCCATCTCTTCGATAACGACACCGCCAGCCTCCAGCGAGAACGGAATGCTCCGGGTCTGAACAATCTTGTTCAAATAGAGTCGGATGGCGGTAGGCATATCCAGCCCGATGTCTTCCAAGACCGCATCGGCATTTGAACGTAAATCATCGGTTACTCTTACTTGAAGCGTCTTCATTGCATTATGTAATGGTTTTGTAATAATATCGCATTGCAAACCTCGAAAGTCAAGACGCCCTTTTGACATCATTACCTCGGCATGACCGACGCGATCGAAGCCGACGAAGGAATTACTACCGAAGCCAGCAACTGGGTGTTTGACGGGATGACTGCTTGCATGCGTGCTGCGGCGATGAAAGCGCGTATGGCATTCGTGTCGTAGCCCTTGTCCGCAAGAAAGGCCTTGGCGACGGCCTTTCAAGCAGGGCCTGGGCGCTTTTGCAGTCCGCGCACTGACCGCCGGTGCATCGGCGAGGTGCGAAAAGGCCAGCACCATGACGATGCACCTCCAAGGATCAGGCCGGAGCCCCAAATCAGGTCCGTCCATGCGCAAGCCTTCAACCCTCCTACAAAAACATACACGGCGGCGAATGCCGCAATGAGAATGCACATCACCGGCAGGCTGCTGATCACGGGCACATCGTGGTAATACTCGGATACGAACTTTGCTCCGGAAAAGATAACGGAAGATGTAGTTACGAAGACCAGCGTTAGCATCGCATAGATGGACATCGTCATGCGCGCCACGGTGTCGAAACGGTATTCCAGGAATTCAGGGATGGTGTAGAGGCCAGCCTTGAGGAACTTGGGCAGAAACCAGAACGCCACGAACACCAGCGTGATTGCGGCCATCCACTCGTAGGATGCGATGGCCATGCCCAGCCAGTTGGCGGCCGCACCGGACATCCCCACGAACTGTTCCGTGGAGATGTTCGCGGCAATCAGCGAAAAACCCACCAGCCACCAGCTCAACCCGCGGCCCGCCAGGAAGTAGTCGCGGCTGCGTGCTCACTGTTGAGTTCTTCATCCTTGGACTTCCAGATACCAAGGCCAATAACGCCAACAACGGCGACGATAAACAGGATTACTTCGAGTATGTTCATGAGAGTGTGGTTATCTAGGATGATAATTCGGAAATAAGAGGATTATCCAAGGAGCATGAGTAATTCAGGCCTTGTCACATTGCCCGTAATAGGCGTTCTCGCCATGCTTACGCAAAAGCTGTTCATCCAGCCTACCAAAGCAGCCAAGCATAGTGTTGCTTGTGTTTTCAAGGCCAAGATGTGTAGAGGCGTTCTCAAACAGTGTATCCATGCCGTTATCCGTAAAAGTGAAGGGGGCAGAATTTATGTTTATTGCGCTACATCTCGACGGTGTATATGCTACCTTTTCGGGTAGGAAATGAAACTGAGTTATGGTCAATGCTGTGCTCCATGCTTGCCTGGTCGTCCTGGTCTTTAATGAGTGCATTTCCGATGCCGGGGTACTGGATGCGACAGGGGGTTCCACTTCTGGATATAATCTTAAACGACGTTGCTTTCCCGTCTTTCCAATTGGCGGAAATGACAAAATTTCCACGCGCTACCAATCCTTCGAAGGATCCGTTATCCCACGCTTTGGGTAATGCTGGCAGGAGCTCGATATAGTCTTCATGGCTTTGCAGGAGCATCTCCGCAACGCCGGCCATCGTGCCGAAATTGCCATCAATCTGGAACGGCGGATGCAAGGTCCAAAGGTTGGGGACGGTTTTTAACTGGATGAACTTCTGATATATCCCATGTGCATTTTCGGCCTCCTTCAGTCGGGCACGGCAGTTCATGCGGTGGGCCATCGCCCATCCTGTTGTTATATCTCCCCTGAGGTCCAGGGTTGTGCTGGCTGCTTGCATCCACTCTTGGTTTGATGAATTGATCAGGGTTCCGGGATACAATGGGCATAGGTGTGATATGTGACGGTGATGGCGTTCACCGAGTTCGCCATATTTCTCTTCTTCGCGGAATTCCTTTATTTGTCCTGAAGCGCCGATCAAGACAGGATCGAGCTTGGGCAACTGCTCGCGTATGTGTTGGAGAAACTCATCGTCTGTTTCGAGTATATTAGCCGCATTCAGGACATCGTTATGGTTTTCCCAGACAAAGCCTTGGTCAAAGGTACATCCTGTAGTGATGTAGTAGTTTTTTTGTTTGTCACGAAGACCGGGTTTACCGTCCATTTGTTGCTCTGTTACTTTTTGTTCGGGCGAAGCGGAGGGATGCACCAGCAGGCGTCCATATTCATCTTCGATGAGTGTTTTGGATAGAAACTGACTCATCGAGCGCAATAGCGGGTAGGCTGTTTCACGCAGGAATTCTTTGTCCTGGGTGTAATGGTAATACTCCATGAAGAGCTTGCTGGTAAAGCCGCCCGTGCCAGGGCCGGAATGAGCCCCGGCGCCTTGGATGGCGTATGGAGATGCGCCAGTTCCGATGATCCAGCCATTTCCTTCCGTATCCGGGGAACCCCTTTCAGGATGATGCTCTTGCAGGTATGATGTAGCGTGCTGAGTTGCCTTGGGGTAATAGGCTTTGAAATAGTTGATGTATGCTTCGAAGGTTTCGGCGAGGTTCGTGCTAAACGCTCCCCAGTAGTTCATCTGCACGTTGATGTTATGCCAGTAACCAGCCGTCCAGGGACTGACCTCAAAGTGAGTCCATGTGCCCTGCAGGCCTGTCGGCAGTGTATTCTCTCGCGAACTGGAGATGAGGAGGTATCTCCCGTATTGGAACATCAGTTCCTCCAGGTAGGTGTCTGTGTCGCCTGCTTTGTATTGCTCCAGCAATTGGCTCGTGGGCAGGGAAGACTTTTCTGAATTCAAGCAAATCTTCACCCTTTCAAACAGGTTATTATAGTCCTGAATGTGCGCCGACTTCAGAGCGGAATACCCTTTGTGCGCGGCTTGAATGATCGTGGCAGAGACTTTCTCGTGCGGGAAATCTGCGGGGTCCGCCTTCTGCTTGGGAGGATTCAGGAATACGTGTTCACTGAGGACATAGTTCGTTCCCGCAGCGACCAGTATGGTGACGCTGTCGGCTTTCGATACGGTAATCTGTCCAACCCCATTCTTCTGGTCGCTTGAAAGCGAGCCGCCGTTGTTGATGACTTTGAATTGCGCCTCGTAATTCAGGCTGTAATAAGGGATCGTCCCGGAAAGGGTAATCAGGTCGTTCTTGGCCAAGACACTTCCGGTGCGCTTGTTGGCCTCTTCCCTGCTATCCATGTAGGGAACCTGAGGGGCGAGCGTAAAGGACACTTTCCCTTTCTGGTTGGCACTCAATCGAATCACCAGAACGTTGTGCGGGTAGCTCATGAAATACTCGCGCGTGAACTGGACTCCGTCCGACTCGTAGGCTACGTGCGCAATGGCTTCATTCAGGTTTAGCGAGCGCTTGTAATGGGCAACGTCAGCTTGGTCGAAGTGCAGCAGGATTTCGGCAAAATTCGTTAAGCTCCCGAGTCCCCACAACCCGCGGTTATAGAGAGTCTTTTCCGTGAGTTGTACTCGCTCGGTATCCACTCTGCCAAAGACGTTGGCGCCCATGTAGCCGTTGCCGATCGGGTGTGACCACATCTCCCAATCCGCGTCATACGGGTATCCGCGACCTGATACGGGTTTTCCGCTCTCATCACTGCCTCGGTTTGGCGCCTGTGAGGGTTCCCAGAGTTCATAGACGCGATCATCGGCCTATAGGGGCAAGCTCGCCAGTAGGATGGCGCAGCCAAATGCTATAGTATTTAAGTTCATTTTTGTAGAGGTGGCACTAATTATCAGCGCTAACGAAGAAGGGGCTGGCAGGTAATCCGTTCCCGTTATACAAATTAATATCAGGTACATTGCTCCATCCGTAGCGTGCTTGAGTGGGGTGTGTGATGGTATCGTGGTTCAATACGACAGTGCCTCCGTCTATGCGTGCATTGGCACTCACAAACTGGCCATCCTGTCCCGCAATTTCAAATCCAATCGGTTGGCCACCGACGGCAATCAACCCGCCTTCGGTGTGGCTGAATTCCAGAATGAGCCTTGCGTCCTCAATTCGTGTGTTTTTCAGCAATGGGCCTGAGTAAACGATATCTTCGTCATATGCGAGAGCCCGGGCCGCAAGTGCCAGCCTTTCCCCGACGGGGGCTTTATTTGTCGGGTGAATATCATCCGCATCGCCAAAGTCTGTGATTACAATCATTGCTGTATTCTCTGTATGTAGAAGTGTCTGGCGCTGTGCTTCCCTTAGCTCAGGCCGCATGTCCTTGTAAGGTGCGATCTGAACGAAGAGAAAAGGTAAATGGCCTTGAGCCCAGCGCCCGCGCCAATCGTCAATCATTCCGGTGAACACTTCAGCATAGGTGTCAGCGTTCCAGTTGTTGGATTCTCCCTGATACCAGATTGCGCCCTTGATTGGGAACCGTGTTAGCGGGTGTATCATCGCGTTGTAGATTGCAGTGGGGGTGTATTTGCTTAAAAGCTCCCGCTCGGGGTAAGTCGTTGCACCCGGCATTTCATGGCCGATGGCTGATTTCCATGTGCCGGAGAGAGCTACCGATTGCTGCGCGGATTCAAGTTTAAAATCCAGCCGGATGTCATCGGGTTGAGTCGCATGCCATCCACCCATTCCTCGGTTATCAAGCACACGAACGGCAATGCTGTTGGCACCATCCTTCAATACTCCCGTCGGGATTTTATAGCGACGAGGTATGTTGTAGCCTACGGTAGTGCCCAGTAGTGAGCCATTGATCCAGACGGTGTTGATGTCATCAATACGGCCCAAGCGCAATACCGCTTCGCCATTGAGCAAAGACTCCGGCAAATCAAATGTCCGCCGGTACCACACCACGCCGTCGAGTGTATCCACAAAGGCGTGAGGAACGGTTACGCTCTGCCAGTCGGAGGTGTCCAGATTATGAGCATGCCAAGGGCCGTCCTCTGATGAGCCATGGTCATTATCGCGGTACCACTGTTCGATAAATCGCTGTATGGAAGCGGGGTCACCGCCAACTTCTCTAGCCGTGTTTAATGCCTCGATGGCATATTCACAGGATGGCAGTGTCTGGAGTTTCTCAAGGCTGGTCCATGACTCCGCAGGGGTGCCGCCCCAGGACGAATGGATAATTGCGAGCGGAATGCCCTGGCTCTCATAGACGGCTTTGATGAAGAAATAGCCCACTGCCGAAAAATGAATGACGTTGTCCGGGGTGCAAATACTCCACTCGCCATCGACCTCTTTGCGAGGCTCCAGTGCTAGCTTCTGAAAAACGGTAAATTCTCGGATCAGCGGGTTATTTGCAGTGGCAACTGTGCTTTTCCAGTTATCGAGAGGCAACTGGGACGGCCTGAGCCCGAGCTGGCGCTCCATGTTTGACTGACCGCTGGCGAGCCAGACGTCTCCTACGAGTATGTTCTTAATGATACGGGTTCTTGCCCCGGATATTTTCATATTCTGGGGTGTTGCATTTGCCGGCATGGGTGCCAGATCGACCTGCCACTGGCCGTTTACCGTTGTTGCGGAAACCGACTGGCCGTTAAACTCGACTGTAACGGTTTCTCCCTCATTGGCAGTGCCCCATACAGGAACCACACTATCTCGCTGAAGCACCGCATTATCAGAGAAAAGCGAGTGGGGTACAGGGGCGTTGCTGGTGCACATTGAATCGGCGATGGATATGTTGCTCATGCCGAGAACGGCTGCACACAGGAGGAGTATTCGTTGAGGACTAGGCATGATAGGGTCAGATGAGTTCAGCGAGGTATCAGCGAGGCAGTGGAGATACGGTGAGCGACCACTGGTACACTCTGTCCGCTTTGATTCTGTAAGGCTCGTTCACGGGCAGTTTCCACGAGTTGTCTCCGCCAACGCCCATCTGAAGGTGATCGAGGTTTACGGTGATTAAGTCGCGTGTTGGCAGTTCATAGTCGTAAGTGGCCTGCGAAAGGTCATTCATGGAATACGGCCAGGCACTTATCGACAGGGGCACTCCAGTTGCTCCCTCGAAGCGTAGGCCTGCGCCAGTTTCATCGGCCAGTGTCAGCCAGCGCACATCACAGCGATTGGCGTTTTCCTGGGGTCGCACATAGGGGGTCACCCAGTCTTCGACGGTTGAAGAGTAAACGCCAATTGCAGCTGAGGTCTTACGATCCCAGTAGTTTTCATGAGGGCCACGCCCATACCAGTTTACGCGATCAAATTCTCCGGGCATGGCGAATTGCATGCCAATACGTGGAATGTCGGGAATTGGATTGCCGTCATTGGTTTTCGGCTCGATTCGCAATTCGAAGTCGGCTTGCACGGCGCCACCCTTGGCGATGACCTGTTTCACCCTGACTCTGGCATTCAGCTCAGGGATCTCAGCAAGCACATCAATCAGCATACGGCCTGCGGAGTCCTTGCCTGTCTTGAACTGTTCAACCAGAACATTCTCTCCGGCCATTTTCCACGCATCCAACTTCTCCCGAACAATCCAACCGGTATCATTGTCTGTCGGAGTCCGCCAGAAGTTCCACCGCATGGGCTGCTTCAGGTATTCTCGTCCTGCGACTGTGTAGGATGCGAGCAATCCGGTACCGCGTGCGATTTGGATAACAAAATCGCCATCCCTGACGGTTATACGATCTTCAATGTCTTCTACTGCCAGTTGGCCGCCTGGCAAAGGAGCGGATGTGTCCTGCTGAACTGATAGGGGAAACTGCTCCCAAGCCACGGCATGACCCTTGGGTGCCCATATCGCTGCTGCACGAAGTACTAGTTTGAACGTAAGCATGACTTCTTCGCCCGCATCAATTAAGGGCTTCGTGCTTTCGAGTAGCGTGCTGACATTGACGGTCGCGGAATCACCCAATTCAAGCTCTGGTGGGCAAGGGAGCACCCCGGATGCTCTCTGTAACCCATTGCCATACACTTCGTAAATCAAATCGAGATTATACAAACCATGCCATCGACCGAGATTGGTGAGCACGAGTTCGCCATTCTTGAGCTGCGATCCATCAAACCTCACAGGCTGGTACACCTTTAGAACTTCGTAGTAATGAGGATGCACCTTGCGATCCGCGCCAATAATACCGTTAATGCAAAAGTTTTTATTCGTTGGTTTGTCTCCGAAATAACCGCCATAGACGAATCCCCTGGACGGATCCTTACGGTCACGGTAGAGCGCCTGATCCACCCAGTCCCAAATGAATCCACCAGCAAGCATCGGCTCAGCGTGTATCAAGTCCCAGTAATCCTGCAAGTTTCCAATGCTGTTGCCCATCGCGTGGGCATACTCGTTCATGATAAAAGGGCGTCCAGAGGGATACGACCCATGTTGATGCTCGTGAGATATTTGTTCCCACTCGCCCTTTCGCGTAGCCTTGCCTT
>JACKQG010007618.1_pt1 | contig 10811 bp, 9 predicted proteins | sample 8237621 | NCBI WGS metagenome assembly JACKQG01 (sample SAMN15677084, study PRJNA649215) | marine metagenome | biome: marine; feature: Black Sea; material: saline water; isolation source: suspended particulate matter (SPM) from the Black Sea western gyre | collected 2013-06-09/2013-06-10 | depth... | reverse complement strand
AAGTTCAGTTCTGGCCCGGTGGCTAACCTTTGACCAGGCTGGATTGTCCAGCTGACTCACAACAGCTTTGCTTGGCACACTCACCATTTTGTTACTATTCTGTAAGAAATCGGCCTTTTTTTTCACTTGATTTGGACACTTAAAATTACGATAAATCGAGATATGAAAAAGACTTGGATATACAAAAGAAAAGGCATAAAAGGCTGGTGGGTGGGCTGGTATGAAAGCGGCAAACGCAAAACAAAAGCATTACCAACTAAAGCTCTGGCCGAGCATTTTCGTAAGATAAAATATGCTCAATTGAACTCCGACGTTTTCACTGGAACTGTGACCGTTAACTGGAACCAGATTCGCGACGAGTATATGCATAGCAAAAAAGTAGCTGGTTATGTAGAAGATTCAATTTATGAAGCAGCCCTCACGTTGCGTCACTTTGAACGGATAATAGGAAAATGCAATTCTAAGCAGATTACTCAAAATGCTATTGACAAATACATACTTGAAAGAGGCAAAGAAGTCATTCGGTCAACTCTCAATAAAGATATAAGAAACCTAAGGGCATTTATTCGATGGTGCAGGAAAAACAGATATGTAAATGGCGAAATTGAATTCAAAGAATTGAAGGAAGATGAAAAGCCTGTCAAATCCTTAAGTAACACTCAGATCAAGAAAGTAATTTCAGCTTCTAAGCGCCATAAGACATTGAGGATGAGAATTTTGTTGGCATTGGGTACAGGACTTAGACTAGGTGATATTGACTCAATAATGGTCTCCGACATTGACTTCGAAAACAACTCTGTCACTACAAGGAGCAGAAAGACCAGAAAGAGCATGGGCTCACGGCCTGTGCCTGTTCCAATTATGGCTGAGTTGAAGAAATATGTTTCCGGATTAGATGTTAAACAAGAAAAGATATTTAATAATTATTTCAGCCGGTACACATGGACAAAAATACGTAGTAAACTTGGCTTGGAAGATTACACATTCCATGATTTACGTAAGACCTTTGGTTCTATACTAGCTCAGAATGGAGTATCTACAGCTGTCATACAGAAATTGTTGGAACATTCTTCTCCAGATCTGACAAATAAAGTGTATACGAATGTCGATCCTGTATTGCGCAATGCGGTGGATCAGATACCGGTTAGTGATTGGCTGTGACTACATACATTACAGCCATATGCTTAACTTTTTTACATAAATCATAAGATTGTTCATTTTTTTATTACTACACCTGATTCGCTATACGCCAGCCTTCTTACCGAATGTATGAATTTGGTGAAACTTGCTGAAAATTGCAGCAATGGTCAACACCATTCCAAGGAACAAGGCAATGGCTGGTCCAACTGAAAAATCAAAGAAGTATGCAAATAGCAGGCCTCCCAAAGAAGCCACTGTGGCCGCTGTCCATGCGATAAACATTCGCAAAGCCCAGTTTGCAGAAAAGAGAGCCGATATTGTGGCCGGAATAATAAGAAATGAAAACACGGTTACAACGCCGGTGACTCGAACTGCAAATGTAATAACTACTCCCAGCAATCCATAGAACATAAAATCCCACCATACCACCTTCAATCCTTGTGTGACAGCTCCTTCGTAATTTTGTGATATTTCAGACAGAGGTTTTCTGATTATGCAAAGACAAAGAGCTACGGCCGTAAAGACTATGAGACATAAAACAATATGTTCCTTGGTTACCCACAAGAGCTTTCCCGCGAGCATTTCTTCGGCATGGGCGTGGCCTGGTGCGAGACCGATTAAGAACATTGCACCGGCGGCCGTGATCGCATATGAGATTCCAATTACTGCTTCAATTGAGATTTGGACGATTTTTCTTCGGGCTATAGCATAAAATGCAGCTATTAACAAAACGCAGACTAACGAAAACAAATACGACAGCAGTGCATCTTCTTCTGCTTCAAACGCCAGATGAGCAGCAATTGAACCTATTGCAGCGACCTGAGCTACGGCTATATTAATGAAGACGATGTCTCTTTTGAGTACATGGATGCCAAAGTACGCAAGTATTGTTCCCATGATTAGACACATTATAAATGGCAAGCCAAGAATTTGAAGCAATTGCAGCATCATTTATCCTTTCGAGTTTAAGTTACGCCGAGAGAGCAGGCATTGCAGAATCATTGCACAGACGAAGAATAAACCCAGGAACAATACGAGAGTCGGTCCATAAGGGAAGTTCCATAAATATGATGAGCCCAGGCCGAGAACGCAGGCCACGAATCCTGTGCTCCATCCGATTAGAACAGCTTTTGCCCATTTTTTGGTAAACATTGCAGCAGTAGCAGCAGGAATCATAAGAAAAGCATAAGCCAATAAGACTCCGGCGATAGGGACAATCAGGACTGTGATAATGCCCTGAGTAGTGAAGAACAGGAAGTCCCACAGTTTTTCGTTTTGTAAGGTTTGCGGATTTTCTGCCAGAGTGATAAATTTGTCACGTAATATGTAGTGAAAAATCAGTAGAACTATATAAACAAAGGCTGTCACAATGACTAAGGGCCAGGTTACCCATAATAGACTGCCGGAGAGAGTCGTTGATACGTAAGTTTCCGCATTCGGAAGCTTGTCTGTCAATAAAAGTGAAATAACCAGCGCCATTGCAAAAAAGATGCAGATGACAGCTTCCCGTGGTATTGCCCGAGTTTTTGGTTTGATTAAGGCGAGCAAGAGCGAGCCAAATAGCACAGCAATCAAGGCTAACAAATAGGAACCGACGGAGGCATATTTAAAATGGACTGCTAATTTCGCTAACACATTGGAATCTGAAAATGCAAATTTGGTGTAAATGCCTACGCCCACAAGGGCGCCAAAAGCAGCCAGTTGGTCCAGAACCAGGTCAGAAAAAATCAGAGTGCGGCGAATTATATGGAGCCCAAGATATGTATGGAGAACCAGGACTACTGCGATTAAAGCAATCTGTAATGAAAATAGTTTTATCACCTCTGACATTATAGTTTTCCTTCGTAGATTAGGATTATTGTTAGCTGATTTTTTACTTGCTCACAAGACCGGTATTCTTAGCTGCTTTTAACAGACTGTTGATCCAGTAATCGACAAGCTGGAAGTAGTCTTCAGTTCCCGGAACTCCGCCAACAAACAAAGGAACAATAACTGCTTCAGCTCCTGTTTTATTGGCAACGGTTCTGACCTTATGTTCGTCAAAATAATTTGCAGCAAGGATAATACGAATGTTGTCATCATGCATCTTCTTGACCAAATAGGTAACGTGTTTTGCAGAAGGCGGAATTCCCGGCTTTGATTCAATGGTAGCAGCCTCTTCAAGACCGAAAAGCTCAAGAAAGTAACTCCAGTTCTTATGGTAGATGACAATAGGTGTTCCCCGTAAAGGAAGCATCTTTTTCATCCAGCCGTCCAGTTTATCAATCAAGGGTTTTCCTTGTAATTTGTTTTGCCGCAAAAACTCAATCAGCTTGTCCTTCTCGGCCAGGCTGCAGAGGGTGTCACCTCCGAGCAGTTTGACCAGTTCTTCGCCAAACAGACGTTTATCCAATTCATCCTGTAGTATCTTCAAATTTTGTTCATAAAAAGCTTTACCTTGTGGGTCGTTCTTAATTAAGCCGGTTGTGATATTCCATGCCACCTGTTTGGTATTAATCGGACTTGTGGTAATGTGGGGGTTTCCGAATACGTGAACATCACCCTCGATTTGCGAAATAACTTTAGGTTTGTCAACCAGTTCTATTCCTTGTGATACTGCGACATAACCGGTTTCCCCGCTGCGAACATGTTTGTTGCCGGATCTGTTTACTACAGTAGGCAGCCAAAGCTCAAGGTCAAGCCCCGTGGCTATTAGCACATTAGCCTTCATGACCATATTCACAAAGGATGGCTTCGGTCTTATATGGTGAGGATCTTGAACACTATGAACAATAGAATTGGCAATAATCCGTTCGCCGCCGATAGCCTTGGCTAATACTGCGTAGTCGGATAAGGTTGTTACCACCTGCAGGTGTCCCCTGCTTTGCGAGCGCAGCCGTGTTCGCTCTTGGGCAGCGTCGGCATTGTTCGAACATAGCACTGCTAATAAAACAGCGGATATAGTTAAGATGAAAAAAGTTCTTCTTGCCATTTTGGTTTCCTCCGTATTTTGGTTTTAATAACGTTCATGCTTATGCGGCCCGGCGCTAAAGATCGCCTGTAACCAAAGTACATGTTCAGTATCCTCGGTACCATGGCCGAATGCATAATCATACTCACAGCGAAGCTTAACCCATTCACTTTGCGACCAGGTAATATATGGACCTATTTGCCAACGTTCAGGATTCTTAGCAGTATAGGCCAATGGAACAATAGGAGCCCCTGGCATGTTAGCGTAATTTTTGCTGTCCGGCCTGTAGTAATCGGCTCTAATGCCGATGTCTAAGTTGCGGGCTGCTTTTGTCTGCAGATAGCTGTAAGCACCCCAGGCATTCAGGTTATCTTTGCCGGAATTATCCGGTGCCAGGAGGTCTTGATTGAGAAAATAAACTTCACTGCGCCATTCCACGTTCCGGTAGAGCGCCTGGTCTGCCGGCTCCCAGAGAACGGAAAGGTCTGCTCCGAACACCTGAGTTCCTAAGGTGTCGTGCTCATTTTCAAGCGTGCCGCCTTTGAGAATATTCCATTCATCATTCCAGCCAAATAATCCGGTCAAACCGAATTCCAGGTAAGTGTCTCTGGAAAGATCCCTATAATTCTTATAGTGGAGCAGCAGTGAAGGATTACCCAAAGTATCCCCGCCGAACAAACGATCATTTTCGGAATTAGTTACCTGCAAAGTTAATCCTTGATAGGCCTGGCCCCACTGAGGCAGTGTCCATTCGATAGATGCGCCGGTTTGGTTAAGACCCTCGTCCCCGAAGATTCGTCGTAAAGCCAAAGGATACTGAACCTGGTCCAGGGCATCTCCATGCCAGCGGTTGACCACGCCGAATTGCTGGCGGAATCGACCGAGGTCCAGAGTGGCGTTTTCGAGTGCTGTGAAATGCGTAAGGTAAACCTCTTCCAAATGAACTTCGCCATTGTCATGTATGTGCGTTGTAGCCTTTATTCTTGAAAAAGGGTCGAGATAAGACTGGAAATTCAATTCGAGCCCTCGAATTTCAGCATCCGTCCGTTTTCTGGTTTCATCCTGGTGCCGGTAGTGACCGATGAAATCTCCGGAGACGCTGATTTCCGGATTAAGCTGTTGCAAACTAAGGCCGCCAAATTTATAGACGGTTTCTTCGGGTTTTTTCTGCTCTTTCTTTTCACCTGCCATGCTTTCGGCCAGCGCACGCAGAAGTGCCGCTTCATCCTCAGCCTTGGCCTCTTCAGGAACAGCTTGGCCAAGTTTGCTGATTTCTTCTTTCAGCGCGTTGATTTCAGTTTCGTGCTTTTGTTTCATTTCATTCATCTGCTGCTTCATTTCGAGAATCTGTTGTTTGAGTTCTTTAAGATCAGGATTTTCAGTCTCGTTATTCCCGGCAAAACCAATACTGGAACAACCTATGGTAGCCAGAAGAAAAAGCAGGCAGAATCTCTTTTTTACCTGCATATTTATGCCTCCTTATTAATGCCACAAATTAGCCAGAACATTTCACAGCCTATGATAAATCTGGCGTTTGTAAAAATTTTGAATTGCAGTATAAGTAGAATAGAGTGTTGATGCTCTGACTTATACCTTAAGAAATGGTAATTGATGGCGGTGCTCTTGGAATGAATGAACAGGACCACTCGTCATAATTTAAGACTATCAAACGTGGTAAGGATTGTGAAATAAGAAGACGTTCGGTACCGACTAATGTCGAACCATAGTTAGCTGCGGCCGAATTATGCCCGGCCAAAAACGTGCAGGCCGGGCATGAGTCGTTGTGGGATATAACATCTGTGGGGTGCACAGCACCAAACGTACAAGCTTCATTGTGGAATAGATCGACTGATGTGGTTACAAGCAGATATACAGCAAGCATCACAGCCGATGCTGTTCTATGCAGCCTTATCTGTTTTTTTGAGGAGCTGAACATGTTCTCTGATTGGCTCCAACAGTTTCACTATTACAAATCTCATCTATGGAGTCAGAATTCTACACATCTGAACATAGTATGTCAACATCTATCTTGCTCGAAACATGTCTGTCTAACCTCACAAAACCTTGGCTAAAGCCGTTGAAGATAATAGACAGTATCTTCAATTTCGGCTTCTAATATATTGTGTTGCGGCTCAGAAATAAACTTTGTTCCAATTTTTTGCAAGTTAAAAACTGTATTTTGTGGTGTTTTCGGGGGGATTTCAAATCCTGATAGAAAAAGGACGGCAAGTCCAACACCTTTATATGCTTGATGGTTGCATTTTTCAAGTGAATTGAGTATTATTATCGAACAGCGACTTGTGAAATGAACTAATCTGATATTAAGTGAAAATTCCAAATAGAATTGCTTTTAGGGGATCTTTTTATGAAACGAGCAGTTTTTACTTCAGTAATTGGAGTGTGGCTTTTAATGTTAGCCATTTTTTTCTCTGGGTGCGCTGAGAATCGGATAAATCTTGTGGATAACGGCTTGCTTACTTTAGAAAAACAGGCATCAGGGAAAGTGTACATTGACTGGTGTGATGCATACAAAGATGAAAAGGGGATTACAGTAACCGGAGTACTAAGAAGACGAGATCATATCGGCTTACCTATTAAGAAACATGTCGATGTTACAATTTTGTCTCCTGAAGGGACTATTCTGGATAAGGCTAGTTCTCCAGATTACTATATACCCAGAGATATTATAGGTAGATTTGAAAAATTACAGCGATTTACAGTGTGTTTTCCCAATGTGCCTCCTCAAGGGTCTGTAGTACGTGTTATTGCCAGCAACGGCTAGCATCATGATTAAGTCAGGCAATAAAGATGGATTCAGATTGCTAAGGGATGTATTTTGTCACAGTTTTTTAAAGTGAAGTGTTTTATGAACTGGATGAGTACCTAATAAGAAGATAAAGACAAAATTAGATAAGTCGACTTCAGAGCAGTCCTGTTCTTTCCTTGACTTGTCCGAAAATTCCAGAACAACAGTTTTTTGACTTGCAAAGAATACTTCTTCATTAAGATATTAATTTACTAAAAAAAATAGCTTCAAAATATAATCAACAATCGATAAGCTTTTTGTGGATATATTATGTGCAATACAGAAAATAAATGCGATAAGCCAGAGAATCTGAAAACAAAGCCGGTAGAATGTACACCTAAACAGATAAACAAATGTCACGGTGATGCCATGGGACATCCTTGCGTGGATGAGCAAGAGAGCGAGTGACCGGGAATAACAGGGAGAGGATAGTTGTGCCACCGATTGTTTCTCAGTGGTCGGTAATTTTGGGTACACTGGGCATTCATATATATATGAGTCGCTGGGCAACCTGATCGAACTTTACGAAGCCTGTTCCAAGCCGCAGCAGACTGAGGAGTGGTGAGGAAAACTGCCACATACTGAAGTTGTAGAGCAATGACACAACGCCGAACAAAACACTTACAAAGTGGCTCAATTATGACACATTACATTTACAAGTAGTGTTAAAAGTAGCATTGGACATAAAAGAGCAAAAAAGATTTGGCAGGAAAATAGAAATGAATATTGGAGAAAATTCAATAGTAATCTTGATCGTATTTCTCATAACTACCTTGTCCTGCACGCAGCAAAGGATAAATCCAGGGAAGATTGCGAAATGGCCCGACAAGATCAAAGTTGCTGCGGTTCAAGTCAGCGGCTATGACAAATGGCTTAAAATCAAGGAAGAGTGCAATCCTGTTGAGTCGGTTGTGAATTATGTTGAAAGAGCGGCAAGGGATGGTGTGCAACTGGTTGTTTTCCCTGAATACCATCTGGGCAGAATCTCTGTACCGGGACCGCAGACCCAGAAAATATCCCAAGCGGCAGTAGAGAATAGTATTTATGTAATTGTTGGTTGTTGGGAGGTCTTTAAAGACGAATCCTTTTCGAGTACGGCGTTGTTATTTAACCGGGAAGGCGACATTGTCGGTAAATACTACAAGACACACGCAGCTGTGGATACTTATGACGAACTGCCAGCTTACTCAAAGCCGCCATCGGGAAAAGATAAACAGTGGTTTATAGAAAACGACCCGGAGTGGATAATGAAGAGAGGTAATAACCTGCCTGTATTTGACTTGGATTTTGGAAGGATCGGTATAATTATCTGCTATGACGGCTATTTCCCAGAAACCTACAGCGTTCTTTCTCTAAAAGGAGCTGAAATCATCGTTTGGATTAATGGCAGGGGAGGTAGTATCCAGGATTATTATGTCAGAACCTTTATGGAACAAAACCTTGTCTCAATGATATGTACTAATCAGGATTATGGATCGGGGACAATGCTTGCACAATACCCAAATAAAATTGATGCGGTCTGCCGGCAACCAGGAGAGGATTATATTATCGCAGAATTTAATTTGAAAAAACTTCGCATCGCCAGGAAGAACAGCCGGAACTTTCAGCAAAGAAGGCCAGAACTTTACAAAGAGATAACTAAGCCCCACCCAATATGGGAGAACTACAAGAATGTCACGAAATAAGAGCTTCAAATCTTATATAAAAATAAATACGTTATTATTAATCCGCCAGATCTGAGGGGGGATGGAAAGGCTTTACCCTGTAAGTAATGGTCAATAACGAGAATTAGTAAATGCGCTAGAGCATGCACGATCAAACCCGCAGTGTCGGATCCATCAAAAGGCAAGGTGTCAAGTAGGATGTTCGCAACCCCATGGAATATACCGACAAGATAAAGCAATCTACTCCAATGGTAAGTATACGTTGCTTTGATGTTAATCAGAAACTGAAGATTTTTCGCGTACGGATTCAACGTCCTTTCTTGGTACCATCCGAACTATTTGATAACAGATCGTTTATAGACAAGCCTTCTTGCAACCAAGGCTGGCGAAGAAGACAGAGCATCAGGATAAATCTGGTAACAGAATTAGCTGCCGAATTCTTCAATGATTTCTACAGAATTGATGATCGGGGCCTGTTGCATCTTGGGGTTGCCGTTTTGTGGGATCAGTTCCAGTTTAAGATCTCCGATCACCTGGATGGCAGACAATTCCTTCACCAGAGCCTTATCAGACTGGCCAGCATTCAGGGTGACATCGAGGTTTTTGAGCACAACCTTATCTTGCAGTTTAACGTCGAAGATACGCTGGCCTCTCTTATCTCCAGCTGGAGCACGGAATCCTAAACGAACGGTATATGTTCGTGCTTGTTGCTCAGGCCCTATCAAAGGAATTGTACAACTCGTCAGGCCCAGGCAGCCGGATGTGAAGAGCCAGGGCTCATTGGTACCTTCAATATTTTTACCCGAGGAATTAGCACGGAAATAACCCATCCCTTCAAGGATTGTTTCTTGAAGATCGAATTTCACCCCGTAATTGCTGAATTGGTTCTTGGTATAAACGGTTCTGGGATTGGGATATCCGAACCATAAGGTCCCGTGTTTATCTTTCTTGTCCGCTGGGGCCCCGAAGTTGATGGCCAGATGTCTTACAGGTTTGTCATAGGTGAATGGGATGACTCTTCCCTTCTCATCGAGTAAGGTCTGATTGACGAAGACACTCCAGGGCCGTTCCTTCTGAGGTTTTCGCACAAGAGCAAATGAACATCGCAACGGATAAGAGCAGGTACACCCCGAACTCGCCTCTGGTACCAGCAACACACCGCTGGCCGGTATCATGCTAATCCAGCAACCTGGACGAATGCCGCCGAAAAGAACCACTCCCGAATCCCGCTCAATATCATACATTGCCGAGCATGAGGAGCGATAGAATAATGTGTTGGCCGAGGCGCTGGAAATAGCACATGTATGGCCGGGCCGGAGAAATTCCCACGGATGTTCCTTGCCGGTCACCGGATCTGTACGCAACTTAATTTCACCGGTATGCAGATCGCATGCCTGAGGTTCCAGAATGATCGTTTTGTTAACGACTACCGGCCGAGTACGATAGTTGCATGGCCTGGACCAGAGCATTTTGCCATCCATTGCTGAGAGGGCGACAATCCGGCGAAAGGTTAATTGATCTTCGCGGAATCGGTAGGCATCATGATTACCAACGCAGCCGAAGAAAAGCAATACATCATCCTGAACGGCTGAACCCATGGCATCGCCGCTACACCCGGTGAAATCCACCGCATGTTCCCATAGTTTCTTACCGGTTGCCAATTCCAATGCCAGCGCCAAGCGAACGTCGACGGGTTTATATTCGTTACCAAGCTTTTTCATCTTCTCAGATTCGACATATGTACCATTTGCGATAAGGTCGATACGCTCTTTAATAGCGAGTTCCTGTTGCACGTCGATAATTGCGTTTTCGGCAAAGAACACCTTCCCGTCCCCAATTGAGGCGGTAATATTGGCAATGCGCTTGCCGGTATGCTGCCAAATAATTTCGCCGGTGTCCGGATCCATTGCGAAAACCATATCACCGACCATCATATTGTCCGTTATTGAACCAATGTCACTATTGTAATTCTCCCATTTCGGATACGTTGTCATCGGAGACCATTTGGCATTGGATCGTTTGTAAGCCCAGCTTATAGCATCGTTCGGCTGGGGGTATTTGGCCCGAAATTCCGCAGCATATCCCTGCTTTAGCGGCAGGGCTCTGATACCGATCAGCATATTGTCCGAAAAAGAGACGTAGCCCCAACGGCGCGGGCTGCCGTCTTCGGCTTCTGGAATACTGTATCGGCGCATGGTTTTACCGGTTGCGGGGTCAAGCCGGTAGCAAACATCATTCGCTGCCACATATA
>JACKQG010007617.1_pt1 | contig 10812 bp, 6 predicted proteins | sample 8237621 | NCBI WGS metagenome assembly JACKQG01 (sample SAMN15677084, study PRJNA649215) | marine metagenome | biome: marine; feature: Black Sea; material: saline water; isolation source: suspended particulate matter (SPM) from the Black Sea western gyre | collected 2013-06-09/2013-06-10 | depth... | reverse complement strand
CCAATCAGCAGTTACCACTCTACCAATAACCAGTTTACCACTCTACCAATAACCAGTTTACCACTCTACCAATAACCACTCTACCACTCACCAGGGCTCGCCGTGGCCCTGGTCGTACACGTCCCACTCGGAAACCTACGCCGAGGCTTACCATTCTGATGCCATAAGTGCGTTGAAGTATCGGCGGATCATATCCTGATAATCCTTTGAGTAGCCGGATTTCAGGGCGAGATTAAGAGCTTCCATAGCCAGGTTTCGTCTTTGCCCGAGGTCAGTGGGAAGTCCTGCAGGTCCCTCACGAAGGACATCCTCAGCTCCAACCGATTTTCGTTTTCTTGACAGGTCACGCTGTTTGAGAGACCTTTGAGAATCAAGCATTCGGGATAGGATGCGCTGCTGACGGTGAATGGTCTTTTTATTCACTCTTTGACGTTTGAAGTCCTTGATTACTTCCTCCATATCTTCAGCAATGCCGCCGAGGTTCTCTCCAGCCTGACGGGACCCCCGCATTTCCTGCATCAATTGTTCGAGAGATTTTTTGAGCTGGCCTTGTTCTTTTGCCAATCGTTTCATCAGTGACTGCTGGGCCGATGCTGCCATCTGTCCTAAACTGAGCTGCAAAGTTTGATTGTTAATCCCCTGCTGCTGACCTGCCATCTGTTCCATTCGTTTGAGGAACTGTTCAAATCCCGATGCAGAACCGGAGCTCTTCATAGATTCCATAGCAGCAAGGGTAGCCAGAGCTGCTTCGTTCAAAGCCCCCACCGTTTCTTTCTGTTTTCGAGCAGAAGTGATTCCGTTTCGTTCTTCCAGCTTGGTTAAAGATTCATTCATTCCCGCAGCAGCTCGTCCAATTGCTTTTCCCATTTCCGGTGTAACAGCAAAAGTCTGCCTGGATAGTTCCATTGCCGCTTTGATTAACTGAGCAAGCTGGTCACGAAGTAGTTGTTGTCTGGATGCCATTTCCCTGAGTCGGGGACTGTTCCGGGGAAGGTTTTTGGTATCCTGTTGCAGTTTCTCCTGCTCCTTTGAAATAAAGAGAATGTTCTTCAGAATGGCTTCAAATTTCTCTACCATTTCTTCCACCGTCTGTTGTTGAAATTGTTGCTGAATGGAAAGAAGCTGCTGAAGCATCTGCTGCAAATTTTGATAACCCATATTCGACATTTCCAACCCACCCGAAAGATTCTGATTCTGCAATTGATTGAATGCATTTTTCAACTGTTCATCAATTAGCTCGGAGAGTTCCGATTCCGCAAGTATATTGAGATCCTCAGAGGGCATTTTGGCAAAGGGTTCCATACTTTCTGCTGCGTCCTTCATCACATCCCGGATATTCTCGAATTCCTGGCTAATTCGAGCTTGATCTTCAGCCTTACGTTGCAGTTCATCACCTTGGGGTTCTTTCTGCAATTGAGTGACAAGCTCTGCCTGTTTTTCCACCAACTGTTCCAGCCGGTTGATGGCTTCTTCTAATTTTTGTTCAGCACGGATTCGTTCAAAAATTTCTATGAAGCGATCAAGCTGAGCTTCCAACTCCGCTGTATTGGACCGAAGGTTTTGAAGAGCATTCATTAATTGCTCTGGTGACACTTCCTGTAAAACATCCTGGAGTTTTTGCATGGATTCCAATAACTCTGGTGTGATTATGTCTTCAAGCAGTTCCCGAAGGCTTTGGAATTTTTCAATCATCTCCTGTGAAAACAGTTTGTGCTTTTCCGATTGATCCATAATCTGCTGGATTTGTTCCTGCATCTCCTCGATCTGCTTTATTTTTTCCCGTACCTCCTCAATAGATTGTTTTAGTGTCTGTTCCTGTTCCCAATTCAAATCTTCTTTTTTTAAAAGATCCAGTTCCAAAGATTCAAGAGTTTCATCAATTTCGGATAAATCTTCTAAAATGTCTTCAGCAATCTCTTCCAGCTCATTTTCCTCTTCATTAGTTCGGGTGAAGAGGTCTGCCAGAGAAGGGAACCGTGCTATCAACGTTTGTGAGATGGCTTTTTTTGGACCGGAAATGATATCATTATCATACAGTTCGAAGTGGAATTTTAATTCATCCTCGGGCATCAGATTTAGATCATTAACATTCCAGGCATAGTAAACATCCTGAGAGGTCTCTATTTTAGAAAATGGTTCAATGTTCTGAACACTTACAATTTCCCTGGTCTCGAGATATTCCGGATGATGGGTTTCATATACGATCTGAAGATTTGAGAATCCAAAATCATCCTCGATGTGAAGTTGAACTGGAATGGTAAAATCACTTCCTAATTCCATAGGAGATTTTGGCTGAATGACCTGTAGATCAGGATTAAGATCTGTCAGAACGATAAGGTGGTATTGAATAGGATCTAAATTACTGATGTTACGTTGGTCGAAAATGTGGGTTTCCATGATGCCATCTTCCATAAGTGGGAATTCCATACTGGCTCTTTTTCGATGCACGGACATGTCAAGTTGGCCTGCCCTGCCTGCCCTGTTTACCCTGTAGCGCAGCGTACTGGGGTGAGGAGCTCGCGCCTGTCCCGCCTGTCCCGATGGAATCGGGGATGAAATCGGGGACTGTATAGGGTAGCGAAGCGTATCAGGGGTTGAAGGTTTCACATCATTCTCAAATTCAAATTTCAAATAGGCATAATCAATGAACTTATCAGCTCTGACTTCGATAGATATGGTAGAACCTTTCAGCCCCCGAATTTCAGCAATGTTACCTTTCTGAATGGTGGGGTTCAAACCGGTGTAAGGTGGGGGTGTGACGGTAACGGTAAAATCTTCGATAGTAGGGCGATCTATAACACTGATCGTATATGTAGGCGAGGATACTTCATCCCACGGCTGCCAGAAATAGGAGGATTTAACATAGGCACGATAGTAGAGATTCTGAAAGATATCATTTATTTCGTGGATGTACAATCCATTTTCGTCTTTTGTCAAAGCAGTTCTACCACTCACCAGTATACCATTCACCAGTTTACCACTCACCAGTAATAATTTATTATCCTCACCGATAATTTCCAGCGTTACAATTTCAGGCGCATTTTCACTACAATAGATTTCAATCGTGGCATCATCCCCTCCCATAATTGATAGATCACCGGTTCGGCTAAATAGTTGAAATGGCAGTGGAACAGGAAAGTTCACATGCGGATGGATCCAGTGCTGGCCTGCTTCTTTTAGCTGAGATGGAAAAATTCCAATAAGGATCAATGAAACGCCAAAGATGAATAGTGATAACAGACGAATTCGTCTGACTTTTTCTCTATTCAATACAGATTTTGGATTTAACCTGGAGAGTTGTTGATGAATTATGGTGATGAAGTTATCTGCCAGTGACTTTGATGTTCTCTGTTCGGTGGCAAGGTTTTCCTCAAGTTGGAAGGCGTTCAGTACTTCATCCCGCTTTTTAAAAATGACAGCTCCAACGTCTCTGGCAACCGTTGAAAATAAATACCTTTCTACCCTGTTGAGATGTATTAGAATAGTAGTGATTGCAATTATCAATATTGCTCCAATTCCAGTGCAGAGTCCCACAATCCAGCAATTGTATCGAACTGTCGTAGAGAACCAGAAAATAGATTCTAGCGTAAGAAAAAGTAAAATAGTAACGATTGCTATTGCCAATCCTATCCATGCAATTGTTTCGAGATCAATGATGATTTTCCGGTTGCGAAAGCGGATAAGTTCTTTTGTGATTCGATTCACTTTACTGGAGTAAGGCATATATAAAAATGTTGGTACCCATTTTTAAAGCAGCTTGATGTTTTTCGATGGGATCTTTATGTACATCTGGATCTTCCCAACCATCTCCTAGATCGCATTCATAAGTGTAAAACGCCATAAGGCGGTCACCATCAAAAAGTCCAAATCCCTGGGGAGGTTTTCCGTCGTGTTCATGGATTTTTGGAAGACCTTTTGGGAAATTGTATAAAACGTGATAAATAGGATGGTCAAAAGGAAGTTCCAGCCACTCTTTATTCGGGAACACCCGTTTCATTTCCCGTCTGAACGACTTGTCCATTCCATAATTATCATCAGCATGCAGGAATCCTCCTCCCAAAAGAAATGACCGTAATCGGATAATCTCTTTTTCTGAAAAGCGAATGTTCCCATGTCCGGTGATGTAGAGATAGTGAAAATTGAATAACTCCTCATCTTCTACGGATACTCTAGCTTCTTCCTGTGCTATTGCAATATTCGTATTGTTTTTGATAAATTTCAAAAGATTGGGGAGGGAGCTTGGGTCACTGTACCAGTCACCCCCACCGGAATATTTTACCCGGCAAATAGTGATGAGATTATCTGTCTGCTGAGTGAATAGACAGGATATGGGCAGCATCCAAATAATAATCAATGTTCTGACAATTTTTGTCAATATAACTCTCCCAATCAAAAATTAACCTGCTGAATATTGTTAAAGAAATTACAAAAATGTTTTGTTCCTTGAGATAAGAAAAAATATTTAGCTTTATTAATTAATCAGCTTCAAAAACTGCAAATACCCCACCTCATAGGTGAAATGTTTTTAACCGTCGGCGACCCCCGAAGTTGTGTAATAAAATTATATTTAAATTTATCTGGTAAAAAGGGTCACCGACGGTACTTGCTGTTTTCTTTGTGTTTTAGTACATTTATGACTAATGAATAGATCGATCGGGCTAAAAGAAATATTTGGGTTTTCTGTCTTTATATTCGTTTTTTTATCTTGAATTATCTTTATATAACAGGTATTTTGGTGCAGTGATGAAGCCTTCTATATTTTTGAAGAATCCCAATTTACTTTTAATTATCTTTTTATTGTTGGCTATTAATTTTACCTCAGCCAACCCTGATGTGGTAAATTATTCATCTAATCTGAACCAGAAATCGAAGGGCTTTTATTCTACCACTAACCAGTTTACCATTCTACCACTCACCAGATTATTTCCCCGATTCCCCTCTTTTTACTCATTATTTACCTCCATCAATAATGGTGACAATGCGACCTTTGAGGCGATCTTTCGTCCTATGGAATTTCGTGAACCGATCATCATGATTCCCATTGAAGGAAGATATGGAATGGGCTTCTATGGAGTTGATCATCTGAATCCCTTTCGATTTGATTATGGTCTTATTACCTATGAGGATGATTCTGTTACCGTCTTGAAAAATAATAACATTATGGGGCGATTTGGACATTTTATGGAATTCAATGCACTTCAAATAAATCCCTCATACTACCTTTTTAAAAAGAGTTATTTCGACATTCACGTAGGGTTGAGTTTCAGATATTTTTCTGTGATGGATATTCCAACTGCTGAATTAGGAAAGTACAGTATCACCGGTCCTCCAGAGGTTCCCTCAGACTGGCCCCTGAAAAAGACATTTGCACCAAGAACTGTGGAAGGAAACATTCTCTCCTCCTTGATTCTCCAATGGCATCCGAAATGGTTCCTTCATCTGAAATACTCATATGGAATGAATCGTACACGGTTTTACCAAGGTGATGGTACCAGTGAATTTCCATACGGTAACGGAACTTCTTCAACTTATTCTGTTGGATTAAAGTTCATTCGAGAATCTAAAACTGCTGCCAGGTATGCCATTGGGTTGGAACTGAAATACATGTATCTCAAAATTGATAAAATCGTAGATCCAAACAATGTGACGCCTATCACAGGAATTCAATATCCGATGTTTGGGCTTTACTTGAATATCGGTGTATTTTATGGAGGGAATAAAACCATCGGTGATGACGGGAAAGAGCACTATCTTGAAAAGGATTATGTGTCCGCTGCAAAAAAATTTCAACAGTTTCTTAGTCAATATCCTCATCATGCCCGACGGGGACGAGCGGAAAAGCTGATTGAAATTTGTAATCACCGGATTCCTAACCAGCTATATACCGAGGGTAATAATTTCAAAAAGGTAGGAAAAATAGACAGGGCATTAGAAAAATATGTAGAAGCTTCAAAAATGGCAGACGGAGATTTAAAAAAGAGATTGGATAGAGATATTGAACTGATTGCTCAGGATTATATTAGCATGGCTGAGAGTTTGTTTATATCGGGTGAGACTGATGATGCTCTTCGGATGGCAAGAAGTGCAGCATCCATTTCAGAAAGTGGGCAGGATGTATTGAAACTGATGGGAGTCAAAATTACCATTCGACAAGGTGAGGTTTTAGCTACCCATGGGATGTATGCACAGGCACTTGAAAAATTTGCAATAGCTCTTGAGATAGAGCCTTCATTATGGATTGATATTCGTTGGAATGAATTGAAGGTGGCGAATAAAATGCTTGAGGATGTAAACAAAGCCTACGATGAGGGTACAGTAAGATTGGCTATAGAGTCTATAAAAAAGTCGAAAGAGATTATGAGAAAATCGGATGAAAAAATGGATAGGATGATTGAGGAACTGGAACGACAGTTGAAAGTGATTGGGGAATATCGAGTGAAACAGAGGATTGATGAGTATGCTAATGAAGCGAGGTGGAAAAATATAATGCGTTATATGCCAAAGGTAGAACTGGGGATGCTGGTGACGGAAGTTCAGGATATCCTTGGAGAACCAGATGATATCACCCAGCGAGTCGATGATAAAAATCGCAATTACCAGATGTGGATTTATAACCTACCCGATAATCGAAGGAAATTTTTATACTTTGAGGATTATGTTCTTTTCAAGGTTGAAGAAGAATGATGTAAAAGGGGTATATATTGACAGAGTGGAAAAATAACTTCTGGAGAGGAACTTTCGAAAAAGATTATTGTGAAAAAGGCATTAGGAAGGTTGTTCAATTGGTAACACACTAGAGGAATCAACTAACTGCCCGGATTCCTTGAATAATTTAAAGTATTGAGTTTACATTCGTTGGAAAGTATTTATTTTTCTATTAAATTTTTCGCAAATAAGTATAACATTTTAAACAATTCTCGGCGTCGTACCCAAGTGGACTAAGGGAGCGGTCTGCAAAACCGCGATTCGTCGGTTCGAATCCGACCGACGCCTCTCCAATATATTGAGTACTAAATTATTTATAATAACTGCCCGGGTGGTGGAATAGGTAGACACAGCAGACTTAAAATCTGCCGGCTTTTTAAAGCTGTGCCGGTTCGAGTCCGGCCCCGGGTACAAAAATAAAATACTTCTTAGAATTTTCTAAAAACAACGAGTAGATTATAGAAAGTTGGGAGCGCAATAAATATTTCCTGTCCAAACAAAACATCAGGTTCTTAACATTTTTTGTTCTGATTCTTCATAAAAAGTTCCAATTATCAATTTCAAACACATTTCTCAGTCCAACCAAGGCACATTCAATGGTATTTGTAATTATTATTTGGCGCGATTACTCTGCTGTAATATAGAAGTTTTTAATTCTATAGAAGTGAAATGAGAAAAAGTACCGGGAGAGGGGCTCGAACCCTCACCTCCCTAAGGAGATTGGTTTTTGAGACCAACGCGTCTACCTATTCCGCCACCCCGGCAATAAGTTTGTATTTTATTCAATTAATTAAGGGTAAAAATATAGAAGCTTCATTTAAAATTTGCCAATATATTAAATACATCATTAAATTATTTTAAATAATAATAAAATTTATTACTTTAATCATACAAATTCCTATTTTACAAACTGATAAAAATTTCGGAAAATTGGGATAAGAGATTTTATTAATATCAAAGATTGGTATTCAGGTTAGTAATTAATCAATGATAAAAAAACAAGCTATTGCGGTCATTGGATGTGGTTCCTGGGGAGGAACAATAGCTCAGTACCTGTCAGAGATGGGTCATAGCATAACTGTCTGGCATGTTGATGATAATGAAGTAAAAATGTTTAATGAAAAGCGAACTCACCCTTTTATTCCTCATCTCAATTTCTCATCTTCTATTCATTTTACTTCAGATCTTAAAGAGGTTCATTGTAAGGATATCCTTGTTATTGCAGTGCCGTCTCACATTGTTCGGAAAATTGTGGGAGAATTATCAACTCATTGTGATGATGCAATTATTGTAAATCTTGCAAAAGGAATTGAAAACGATACGTTAATGCGAATGAGTGAAGTCATCATTTCTGCTGGCTTTGATGAGGAAAAGGTTGTTAGTTTGTACGGTCCCAGCCATGCAGAAGAAGTTGCAAAAAAAATTCCGACTACGGTAGTCGCTGCTGGTAAAAATAAAGGGACAATTGAATTCATTCAGCAACTTTTTTCATCAGATTCTTTCAGGATTTATACCAATCAAGATATTGTGGGGGTAGAACTTGGTGGATCTATTAAAAATATTATCGCCATTGCTGCTGGGATTTGTGATGGCATTGGTTTTGGTGACAACACGAAGGCCGCCCTTATTACACGCGGTATTGTTGAAATTACCCGTCTTGGGACAGCAATGGGAGCGAAAAAGGAGACATTTGCCGGTTTAAGTGGATTGGGAGATTTGATTGTTACGTGTCTCAGTAGACACAGTCGTAATCGTTTTGTGGGTGAGGAGATTGGTAAAGGGAGAAAATTGTCGGAAATATTAAATTCTATGGAGATGATTGCTGAAGGGATAAACACAGCAAAGTCAGTTCATTCCTTAATGAATAAATATAGTGTTGAAATGCCAATTTGTAATGCAGTATATTTAGTTCTTTTCGAAGATATTGATCCTATGCAAGCAGTGAAAGAGCTAATGAACCGTGAATTGATTTACGAACATTAGATCTTTTTTTACACTAACTTAGCTAAAACACCTTACCCGCCTTTACTATTCACTTCCATACAATTATTTAATACCTTACTTATTACATTTTACTTATTACTTTTTACGTTTTAAATAATTACGTTTTCCATAGTAAGCTTGCCCCTATAACTGAGGCATTTCAAAGAATATATGAATGTTTTTGATTATTACTGACTGCTTCCTTAATTTCGTTATCGAAAAGAGTCAAGAGACAAATGTTTTATCGAGAATATTTAACACAATTATGGATTCAACCCCGGTAGCTTTTGCAAGTGGTGGACAGGTAGCTTTCTGATTCGGTACTGGGGATATGTAAGAACAGCAAGATGATTTTTGAGAATGCCCCGGTAGCTCAGCAGGATAGAGCAACTGCCTCCTAAGCAGTAGGTCACCCGTTCGAATCGGGTCCGGGGTACGTTGGAATTTTTTCATAATGAGAATAATAGTGAGGGTTTCAATACTGAGATAGTTGTAGTATGTTGTATCTTACAAGGTAATTTTTTATTTCTATTGTTTTTCAAATTTTTGGTATAAATTTAATGGTTGGAGAAAGTTTGTAAAAGATTGATTGGATTCTAATAACACCACATATTTGCTTTTTAAGTAATTTGGTCTAACATCAAGAACCTGTCGTATTTTTTAAACTTTCAATTAAATAGTGAAATAATAGAAAAAGGAGTTAACAAGTATGTCAAATCGTGAATCTGGCACTGTTAAGTGGTTTAATCCCAAAAAGGGTTATGGTTTTATAACTCGAGAAAGCGGTGGAGATGTTTTCGTACATTTCAATTCCATAAATGGAAATGGTTATCGTTCTTTAGAAGAGGGCGATGAAGTGGAGTTCGAAGTTGTCTCTGGCGAAAAGGGATTACAAGCAAATGAAGTGAATCGGTTAAGTTAGCAGAAAAACCATTTCACATAATCAAAAGGGCAGCGATTTTCAGTCGTTGCCCTTTTTTGGTTTTGGGGTTAGATTCTTGTAAGGAAATTCAAGCTGTACAGGTCGGCGAAACACCACAGATGAGTTTTTACTTGATATCAATTACACCTTAAGACCGTATAAGGAAACAATATTTTTAAAACTATTGAATAAATTTAGGAGAGTCCGATGAATAGGTTTAATGAACGTATCATTCGTGCAGCCAAGCTGGATGTTAACCTATATGAAGAGGTTGAAGCTGACAAAGGTGCACTTGGTCAGGCCATGGGAGTTGTTGTTCTTTCCAGTATTGCGGCTGGATTGGGAAGCGTTGAAAGAGCAGGAATTGGAGGTATCTTGATAGGGACGATTTTAGCTCTTATTGGATGGTATATCTGGGCCTATATTACTTACCTAATTGGTACGAAACTTCTTCCTGAACCACAGACCAAAGCAGATCACAGTGAGTTATTGCGAACTATCGGCTTTGCGAGTTCTCCCGGTTTGATTCGTATATTAGGTATCATTCCAGGACTGGCAAGTTTCGTTTTTTTCGTTGCCGGAATATGGATGTTGATAGCAATGGTTATTGCGGTAAGACAGGCTCTTGATTATCAAAGCACATTACGAGCTGTGGGGGTTTGCATCATTGGCTGGATCATTCAACTGTTAATTCTTATGCTAATATTCACCATTTTGGGCGGTTCAGGAAAACCTGCTTAATGTATTTTTAGGTAGCCATATAATGAAGATTATTCATTTCAACAAAGCCCAATATTATGAGCCTCATCCTAAAACGCTTACATTCCAAATTTCCGTAATTTATGATTAAAGAAATAGGATTTCAGCAGAAGACTTAATTAATTTTATACAGGAAAAAAACCTGTAGGTTTAGTTACAGTTTCGAAATCTTTATTCATTGTTTGCCTGAAAGCTTACCTTTTAATTTTATCGTACCTGCCCGCCCTCATTTTTCGGGAGCAGGCGGGGAGGAATTTTCATTTTCTTGTGGTTTCCCGTCGGTGATCCCCCGCCGTGGCGGGATCGCCGAGCGGGACATTTGGACACCAACATCCGCTCACCGACCCGTTCCGAGACCTGTCTTCTCTGTCGATACGACAGGCAGGTCGGCGGCGGATCATGCTGTTGAATTAACTTAAAACACTAATATTTCTTCCTAATAT
>JACKQG010007616.1_pt1 | contig 10814 bp, 11 predicted proteins | sample 8237621 | NCBI WGS metagenome assembly JACKQG01 (sample SAMN15677084, study PRJNA649215) | marine metagenome | biome: marine; feature: Black Sea; material: saline water; isolation source: suspended particulate matter (SPM) from the Black Sea western gyre | collected 2013-06-09/2013-06-10 | depth... | reverse complement strand
TCCCAGTGTGGCTGATCATCCTCTCAGACCAGCTACTGATCGTCGCCTTGGTGAACCGTTACTCCACCAACAAGCTAATCAGACGCGGGACCATCCAAGGGTGGCCGAAGCCTTTCTCCCTGAGGACGTATGCGGTATTAGCCATCGTTTCCAATGGTTATTCCCCGCCCCTGGGCAGGTTCCCACGCGTTACTCACCCGTTCGCCACTAAGGTATCCGGAGCAAGCTCCGGGCCTTCGTTCGACTTGCATGTGTTAGGCATGCCGCCAGCGTTCGTTCTGAGCCAGGATCAAACTCTCAAGTTAAATTCCTGTGCCCCGCAAGCGGGGCATAGGGAACTTCGAGAGCTGTCCTATGCACATTTTTGGTTTAACAAAAAGATGCACAATATGGACAGATCTTGGAGTGTCGAAATCAATCGACGACCGCCGCCTGCGCATCCCTTCTAAGAACGTATCAACAATGTCAAAGAGCAAGAAAGGAAATTCACCCCCGGCCAAAAAAGTCACCGGCTGTGAACTCCCGCGAGCGAGGTTCTACTCGTCGCCAGATTGGATGTCAAATACTAAAATGCAGAAGAGAGAATTATATTTCAAAACCCCAAAATAAACAAGGATTCCCTCACTTTTAGAGTCGTTCGAAGGGGGGATTCCGGGGCTTCGTAAAAACTTTTTTTTGCATCCGTTGAGTAAAATTTAGAGACTCTTTTGCATTTTTCAAGGCGATTAAGCCTTTCAACTCCCCTCAGGGGCGCAGTTCCGCCCGGAAACATACACTTTCATGAACCGGTCCAGGTCCGCAGGCGAGCGAAACATGACCTTCAGGTTGACCTCAAGCGCATCCGCTTTAACGCCCCCGCTGGTTCCAGCTTTCTCACTTAAGGAAAGAACGCGCCACTCCTCGGCGCAATTATCCGCCAGCCAACCTTCGAGATCAGGGACCTCCTTTGCAGGTTGATAGATGGTGCCGTAAAAAACCGGCCCCCCTGCCTCGATCTGCCCCGGAATCTGGGGTCCTTTATTACCGTTGTTTTCTTCTTCGCCGTTTTCCACTGCCCGTTATTCCTCTGTCGTTCTTGAGGGGATGACAAAAACAGTGTGCACGCCGTATGTTTTCGGCATGTGTACATAACGTTAATTTTTGTAGGGGAATTGTAATGGGGACACTGCATTGTTCTCTGTTATATCCCTGAATCAAAAACCTGGGCATTCCCGGTCATTGTTCTTTAACCCGCCGTTGGTATAGGTTTGTCTTTGGCGGGAGCGCCGGTGAACAGGCCAGAGAACAAAAACGCCCCGCCGCCTGTTTTCCAGGAGAAGCCGCCATGTCCACAACAACGCCCCGCCTGCTGGCCCCCGGTCTTGTCGTCGCCCTCATCGCCCTGTCGCTTGGCAACACCGCCTGCGCGCCGCGCAAACCCCATACCGCATCATCCGGCGCGCCGGGCTCCAATCAAGAGACGCCCGCCTCAAACGCCGCCGGCGCGGGCCCATCCAAACAGAGCGCGCCGATCGAATTCGCCGATATTCCCGTGCCCAAGGGCCGCAAGATCAACGTCGACAAGACGATGGTGGTCGGAACCGACGTCTGGTTCGGCCAGTTGACCTACGACACCAACTATGCCGCCGAAGCCATGTTCAATTTCTATCACAAGCAACTGCCGGGGTACGGCTGGAACAAGATCACCGCCGTGCGCGCGCAAACCAGCTTCATGACCTATACCCGTGAAAACCGTGTCATGACCATCGCCATTACGCCTAACCGCATTCTCGGCACCGAAGTCACCATTACCGTGTCGCCCAGGGAATCGCAGAGGGAACAGGCCCAACCCGCCAGCCCGCCGGCCCTTGCGCCCGCCCCCGGCCCGGCGCCGGTCACGGGAACACAACTCGCACCCCCTCCGTTAACGCCTCCAACAACGAGATAATCCAATCATGAAAGACGTAGTCATTATCGATGGGGTGCGAAGCCCGATCGGAAAATTCGGGGGTGGCCTGTCTTCCGTGCGCCCCGACGATCTGCTGGCCGATGTCTTGAAGGCGCTGGTCGAGCGTACCGGCATCGATGCCGGCCTGCTGGACGATATCTATGCCGGGTGCGGCAACCAGGCCGGCGAGGACAACCGCAATGTGGCCCGCATGTCGTCGCTGCTCGCCGGATTCCCGGCGGACATTCCCGGCGTTACCGTCAACCGCAACTGCGCGTCCGCGCTCGAAGCCGTCAACCAGGGCGCCAAGGCGATCATCGCCGATGAGGGCCGGGTGTTTATCGGATCGGGCGTCGAGTCCATGAGCCGCGCGCCGTGGAGCATGTCCAAGCCCGACCGGGTGCCGACCTTCGCCGCGCCGAAAATGTGGGACACCACCGTCGGCTGGCGGTTCAACAACCCGAAAATGGACGAGATGTATCCCATCATCAGCCTCGGCGAGACGGCGGAGAACATCGCTGACGAAATGCAGATCACCCGCCAAGACCAGGACGCCTTCGCCGTGGAAAGCCATCGCCGCGCCATCGACGCCATCAACGCCGGGCGCTTCAAGGACGAAATCGTGCCGATCCACGTACCCGGACGGAAGGGCGAAACCATCGTCGACACCGACGAGCACCCGCGCTACCGCAAAGACAACGGACACTATGAACTGGACACTTCGCCGGAAGACATGGCCAAGCTGAAGCCCGCCTTCCGCAAGGACGGAACCGTCACCGCCGGAAATTCCAGCGGCATCAACGACGGGGCGTCCGCCGTGCTGATGATGGACGCGGACAAGGCCCAGGAGCTCGGCCTCAAGCCGATGGTGCGCTGGCTCGCTTCCGCCACCGCCGGCGTCGATCCCGGCGTCATGGGCTACGGCCCTGTGCCGGCGACGGAAAAGCTTTTGAAACGGCTGGGCTTGAGCATTGACGATATCGGCCTGATCGAACTCAACGAGGCTTTCGCCGCCCAATCCATCGGCTGCATTCGCCGCTTGGGACTGAATCCCGAAATCACCAACGTCAACGGCGGGGCCATCGCGCTCGGCCATCCGACGGGCTCTTCCGGTGCACGCATCCTGACCACTCTGATGCATGAGATGAAACGCCGCGCCCCCGATATGCCCCGGCCTTACTATGGGCTGGCGACGCTGTGCGTCGGCGTCGGCCAGGGGGTGTCGACCATCGTCGAATGGATCGGTGACGATGACTGATGCGGACAAAGACAGGCCGCTGTCGGGCATGCGGGTGACGGGGCTCGAGCAGTACATCGCCGGTCCCTACTGCACCATGCTGTTGGCCGACGCAGGCGCCGAGGTCATCAAGATCGAACGCCCCGGGTCCGGCGACCCCCGCCGCCACATGCCGCCGTTCGCCGAAAAGGACGGCGTCAAAAAAGGCGCCGGGTTCATGGGCTATAACCGCAACAAGAAGAGTCTGGCGCTGGATCTGCGCGACCCGCGCGGCAAGGAGGTCTTCCGCAAACTGGTGGCGACATCGGACGTGGTGGTGGAAAACCTGCGCCCCGGCTCCATGACCAAACAGGGCCTCGGCCACCGCGAGATGCGCGACATGAACCCCCGGCTGGTGTGGGCGATCATTTCCGGCTTCGGGCGGCTCGACGGCCACCGCGGCCCCTACTCCGACCGCCCGGCCTTCGACATCGTCGCCGAGGCCATGAGCGGCATGATGAACCTGGTCGGTTACGAGGACAAACCGCCGAGCTGGACCGTCTACGGCATGGCCGACATTATCTCCGGTATCATGGCGGCTTACGGCGTCATGCAGGCGCTGTTGATGCGCGAGAGAACGGGCGTTGGCCAGATGGTCGACTCGGCGATGATGGACAACCTGCTGTCCATTAATGAAACCATGGTGACACTGTTTTCCGTCGCCGGTCAGGAACAGAAACGCGGCGTGCCGACGGTGTTCTTCCCGCGCGGCGCTTATGAAACCAAGGACGGCTATCTGGCCGTACACGTTCCCGACAACATCATCTGGAAACGGTTCTGCGAGACCATGAACCGCCCGGACCTGATCGACGATGAGCGCTCCGCCACCAGCCCGGCGCGTGCCGCCAACCATGAATTCCTCGACCCCGTCATCAAGGACTTCCTGGCGACCATGACCCGGGATGAGGCGGTGGAAGCCTTCAACGCCAACGGCGTTCCTGTGGCCCCGGTCTATGATGCCCAAGATGTCTTCAACGACCCCCATGTCGAAGCCCGTGGCCTTCTGATGCCCATCGACGATCCCGAGGTCGGTACCTACCGCTTCGCGCGCACGTCGCCGATGCTGGAAAGCAATGCCGAGCTTCCGCGCAATCCCGCGCCCGCACTGGGCCAGCACACGCGGGAAATTCTTGAAGGCATGCTGGACTATTCGTCCGCCGACGTGGACGCGCTCCGCGACGACGGCGTCGTCGAAACGGGGGAAGAATAGCGGCGCAAAAAAAGACCCCGGACGGTGTAGGCCGCCCGGGGCAATCAGTCCCCTTTCCCCCTCAAAAGGCCTCTCAATCCATTGAGGCTATTCCATCACCGTCGCTTCGCAGAACTGGCGGCGGCGCTTCAGCTTGCCGCACATGGACTTGGCCTCGCCGGCGCTTTCAAACGGGCCGGCCTTGAGCCGGTAATAGGTACCCTTGCGGCCCAGGTTGACCTTGGTGATCTTGTGGTCCAGATCGCCGATCAGGTTCTTGTGGGCGCGCCGGATCTGGGCCCAGCCCCTATCCGCACTCTTACGCGTGCGGAAGGATGCCAAATGAATGGCGGGGCTGGGTCCTGTTGATTTTTGCATCCTCACCGGCTGGCCCGGCTGGGCGGCGGGGGACGTCTGAGCCACCGGGGCCCTCTCGGGCTGTTTGGGCTGCATCACCAGTTCGATGGCCTGGCGTTCCTTGGCGTATTCGTCGGAACCGATGTAGCCGGTATCGCGAAGCTGTTCCAGGCGGCGCACCGAATCGGCAGCTTCCATCAGGCCATGCGGTGGAGCCTTCGGATTGGCGACGACGACCGGCGCCGACGGCATCAGGGCATCCAGGATCATGTTGCGTTCAGCCGCGTGCTGGGTCACCGAAATGGCCCGCATCTCAAGCGCCCGGCCGATGGCGCGAAGGCGGCCCGTGATCTGTTCCGTGGACGGCACCGGCCGGTCCAGGCCAGCCGATGGCGGCGGTGCGGTCAGCGGCAGCAGAGCGCCGATGTTGGCGCGGCGGCGCGAATTGAATTCCTGTTGTGTCAGCAGTCCCTGGTCCCTGAGCGCCCGGATCGTGGCGAAGCGGGAAATCACGTTGGAGTCGCCGCCGGCGAACTTGCCGATGGATGGAACCGACGGCAGCGCCGCACCCGAACGCGGCATCGGAGCCGACATCTGCGGCGGGCGGCCCAACATGGCCGACGTGCTGGGGGCCGAGGAAACTTTTGGGGTATGCGGCACCGGAGCCGTCATGGCAGACGGGCCACCTCGTGTGCCGGCGGCACCGATGGCGCCGGTAACATCGCCACTGTCCAGCAGCGACAGATTGACGCTGGCGATCTGCGAGGCCGGCCTGGTCGAAATATTGCTCCAGACGACGAACTGCTGGGATTCGTCAGGCCGGATCGCCAGCACGGCCTCGTACATTTCCCGCGCCTTGGTAAGCTGGCCGGTGTTCTGATAGAGAATCCCGGCGCCTAAAAGCGCGTGAATGTCTTTCGGATTTCGCTTCAGGGCTCTCTGGAAGTTTCCTTCCGCCGCGACGTAGTTGCCCTTGGCCAGATTGGCGATGCCGAGCTCCGCCTCGTCGTTGCTCTTGAACGGGTTCGAGGCCCAGAACGAGCCTTGCATGAGTTCGCCCTGAAAGAAACTACAGGCGCCCAGCCCGGCGGAAAGCAATACCACCGAGGCAACGCGCCTGATCTTCCCTGTTATTGCCACGCTCACGGCACCTGTCACGCCTGCCCCCCAAACCACTAGGTATGGTAGCTACCACTAGGTATTGTAGCCGGTTTCATGCACACATACTAATCTTTGACAGGTAAATCGCAACAGGTAATTGCCGGATAAGCACCGGTTTGAAGGCCTTTGGGCCCAGAAAAGCCCAGGAAAAGCCTGCGAAACCCCTATCAATCCAGACGGATGACGATTTTCGCGCCTTGGGCCGGAATTTCAACCGCTGCATCCTCGAATCGGGGTGGACCGAAGAAAGCGACGGCGCCGTTGGAGAATCCGAAATCTTCCATCGGCAGGCCGAAGAATATCTGATCGAATTCGCCGTTGGAATTTTCGTCATGGAAGACGGCGAGCGCGTAGCGTCCGGGGGCTAGTCCCGAGAACACAGCGACGGCGCGGTTCCTGGAAATGGCGACACGTGCTCCATCAAGACGACCGTCCTTGTCCGGAAAGGTTTCCGGAGTGTCATAGAGCCCGAAATGCAAAAGGCCGTCATTGGAACGAATGCCCAGCACCTCGACCGTAAGCTCGGCGGCGGACGACACCCCCGGCATCGCCACCAGAGCCGCCGCGATCAACAAGGCCACGCGCAGGGCCGTCATCTCAGGGACATCTCCATATAAAGGACATCGTCCATCGGGTTGTCGTAATAGGCGGGGATTTCAACGAACCCGAGGGAGCGGTAGAGCGTGCGCGCCGCATCCATGAAATCGAGGGTGTCCAGGGAGAGCGTCTCGAAGCCCGCGGCCTGAGCGGCCTCGAGGGCCCGAACGGCCAGCTCCCGGCCCAGCCCGGAGCCTCGCCAGGGCGGGCGCACGTAAAGGCGTTTGACCTCGCCCCGGTTTTTCTGCTCCGGCGTATCGTCCAGGGGCCGGAGCCCAACGACAGCGGCGGCCCTGTCCCCGTCGGTGGCAAGGAACAGGCAACCCCTGGGCGGCGCGTAACACCCCGGCAGGGTAGCGAGTTCTTCCTCGAAGCCCTGGAAACAGAGATCGACGTTGATGGCGGCTTGGTATTCCTCGAACAGCTCGCGCACGATGGCCATATCCGCGGGGCCATTGGCCTTACGGATCCGGGCCTGCGTCACAGCGCCTCTTCGACGGCCTTCCCCAGTTCCGCCGTCGTCGCCTTGCCGCCCATGTCGGGGGTCTTGACGTCGCTGTCCTTGAGCACCGTTTCAATCGCCGTGACGATACCCGCCGCAGCCTCTTCCTGGCCCATGTGCTCCAGCATCATCGCCGCCGACCAGATCTGGCCGATCGGGTTGGCGATGCCCTGGCCCGCGATGTCCGGCGCGGAGCCGTGCACGGGTTCGAAACAGGATGGGAAATCGCCTTCAGGGTTGAGGTTGGCGCTGGGCGCGATGCCGATGGTGCCGGTCACCGCCGGACCAAGGTCGGACAGGATATCGCCGAACAGGTTGGAGCCGACAACGACACCGAAGCGGTCCGGGTTGAGCACAAAATGGGCTGTCAGGATATCGATGTGATACTTGTCGGTTTCGATGTCCGGGTATTCGGCGCGAATGACTTCGAAGCGTTCATCCCAGTACGGCATCGAATGGATGATACCGTTGGATTTGGTCGCAGACGTGACCTTCGTTTTGCCTGTCTTTTTCGCCAGTTCAAAAGCGTAGCGCATGATCCGGTCGGTACCACGACGCGAAAAGATGCTTTGCTGGACCACGAATTCCTCCTCCGTGCCAGCGTACATACGCCCGCCGATTTCGGAATATTCGCCTTCGTTGTTTTCCCGCACGACCCAGAAATCAATATCGCCCGGCTCGCGCCCGGCCAACGGACAGGGCACGCCTTCCAGCAAGCGCACGGGGCGCAGGTTGACGTATTGCTGGAATTCACGGCGGATGGGAATCAACAACCCCCACAGCGAAACATGGTCCGCCACGCCGGGAAAACCAACCGCGCCCAGAAGGATGGCATTGTGATCCTTGATCTCCTCAAGGCCGTCTTCCGGCATCATCGCGCCCTTGTTGTGGAAGCGCTCGCAGCTCCAGTCTTTTTCATCCCAGGTGCAGGCGAAGTCGTACTTGCGGCCGGCGGCTTCCAGTACCCGGATGGCTTCGGGCACCACTTCGTTACCGATTCCATCTCCCGGAACCACGGCGATCTTGTAGGCGTTGGTCGTCATCAATGCTTCCTTAAAAATGTTACTTAGTATTTTTTAGCTGTTTGTTTAGCTCCGGCGAATGCCGAAACAGTTGTCGAATGTATCGAGCCCGACCTTAGGGTAATAATCCATTCCGTCCGGCGCCGAAAGCAACATCAGTGTAATTTTATCACCGCCGGAGGCCTCCTTGGACCGCCGGATCAGCTCCTTGCCGATGCCCTGGTGCTGGCAGTCCCGGTCCACCGCCAGACACGACAGGTAACAGCAGTAGGCGAAATCCGTCAGCGACCGGGCCACGCCCAGCAGCCTGCCGTCCTTGTCCCTGGCGGTCACGATCAGGGACGCGTTATCGACCATGCCCTGGATGATGTCCGGCTTATCCACGGGACGGCGTGCTTCCAGGCCCGAACGTTTCAAAATGTCGGTGAATTCATCGGCGGCGAGAGTGTCTTCAATGGCAAAGATGATGGTCATTCGTGTTACCCGTCGAAATGGATGTTGATGCGGCGGTTGTGCTTGCCCTTGTTTTCGATCTTACCGACGCGCAGCCGGCCAATCTCTCCGGTGCGGGCGACATGGGTGCCGCCGCAGGGTTGCAGGTCGACGCCGGGCATTTCCATCAGCCGCACACGGCCGGAGCCACGCGGCGGCTGTACCGACATGGTGCGCACCAGGTCGGCGCTTTCATCCATTTCCTGATCCGTGATCCAGCGTGCCGTCATGGCATGGTCTTCCTCCACCAGACGGTTGAGGTCGGCCGCGATCTGTTCCTTGTCGAGCGTGGTGTCCGGCAGGTCGAAATCCAGCCGGCCTTTTTCCGCGCCGATGGAGCCGCCGGTAACGCCGCCATCGACGACGGCGCACAGCAAATGCAGGGCCGTGTGCATGCGCATGTGGGCAAAGCGGCGGTCCCAGTCGATCTCGGCGGTGACGGTCTCGCCGACCGACAAGGCCGGTGCGCCGTCGGCTGGAACATGACAATGTCCACCGTTGGTCCTGGACGTGACCGTATCGACAATGGCGACTTCGCGCCCGTCGGCGGCTTTAAGGATCCCCGTGTCGCCGGGCTGTCCACCACCAGCGGCGTAGAACACGGTTCGATTCAGTTGAATGCCGACTTCGTCCACGGCGGTCACGGTGGCTTCGCAGGTTCTGGCGTAGGCGTCTTCGCGGAAAATTTCTTCTGTCATAATTCCCAATTTCTAAATCCTGATGGCAAACTATCCAACCAAAGGGATATAAAATCAAATCGCCGTCACCATGTTTGTAGAGGGGCGTATTTCAAATCTCTCCCAACAGCCAAGGGAACCCGGTGGAAATCGGAGAATGTCCATGCATTCATATCCAAAGGAACTGGAAGAACTTTGTACGCTGCCCGATGGACGGGTCGTGTGCCTACGCCCGATCCGGCCGGAGGATGAGCCGGAACACTACGACCTGTTGGCCAAATCTTCCCCATCGGACCGCCGTTTTCGTTTCTTCGCATCGGTCAACACCATTTCACAAGAGGCCATGGACCGTTTCACCCATATCGATTACGACCGTGAAATGGCCTTTATCGCCTGCACCGAAACCGACGGCGGCGGACATGAAACCCTTGGCGTGGTGAGAACCATTAACGACGACAGCGGAACGGAGGCCGAGTTTGCCATCATTATCCGTTCGGATATCAAGCACCAGGGTCTTGGCCATGCGTTGATGGGAAAAGCCATCCGGTATTGTGGTGAACGCGGCATATCACGGCTGATGGGCCAGATCCTGGCCGACAACACACGGATGCTCAATTTCGCCCGTAAAGAGGGCTTCAAGGCCACCATGAACCTGGGAGAAGGGGTCTATGATATCACCCTTGATCTTCAATCTTAAGTAACGCCTCTGAGAAAAGCCCCCGGTCGGCGTTTCCACCGGACAGGACCAGCCCGACCTTTTTCCCGGCCATCGCCTCCTTCTCCTGCATCAGGGCCGCCAGCGGGGCCGCGCCCGCGCCTTCGGCGACATTATGGGTATCGGTGAAATAGTGTCCCATGGCGGCGAGGATTTCATCGTCGCCGACCCGGACGATCCGCTCGGCGCCGTTCCGGATGACCTCGAACGCCCCGGCATCCGGCGTGCGGCACGCCATGCCGTCGGCGATGGTGTCGCCGGAATTGGTCGATACCGGTTTTCCGGCATCCATGGACAGCGCATAACACGGCGCGTTATCGGCCACCACGCCGACGATTTTTGTCACCACGCCGAGGGCGTCACGGGCCGCGATCATGCCGGAAATACCGGACCCCATGCCGATCGGCACATAGACCGTATCCAAATCCGGCTCGGCGCGAAGCATCTCCAGCGCATAGGTGCCGACACCGGCGATCAGCCAGGGATGATAGGACGGAATCTTGGTGAGCCCCTTTTCTCCGGCCAACTGGTCCACCTGTTCATAGGCTTCCTGGAAGTCTTCGCCGTGTTCGATCAATTCCGCGCCGAACGCCCGCATCGCAGCGTTTTTCTCCGGGTTGTTGCCGAACGGCACTAGCACCGTCGCCGATAGCCCCACCTTGGCCGCCGCCAGGGCGATGCTCTGGCCATGGTTGCCGCGCGTCGCCGTAATGACGCCGGGACAATCGGGCTGGTCCTGTTTCAGCCGGGTCATGTAATTCAACCCACCGCGCCCCTTGAAGGCCCCGATGGGGGCGTGTTTTTGGTGCTTGACCCAATCGTCCGCGCCCGCGCGCGCCGCCAGCCGCGGCCAGCGGATCCTCGCCGTCGACGTCATATTGGCCGCCCCGATATCGGCC
>JACKQG010000047.1_pt3 | contig 10814 bp, 8 predicted proteins | sample 8237621 | NCBI WGS metagenome assembly JACKQG01 (sample SAMN15677084, study PRJNA649215) | marine metagenome | biome: marine; feature: Black Sea; material: saline water; isolation source: suspended particulate matter (SPM) from the Black Sea western gyre | collected 2013-06-09/2013-06-10 | depth... | reverse complement strand
AAAAAAAAAGCTGTGGTTCAGATGGTTCCGGGGCTTTACATCGGCGCGCGCAGCGTCTGCGTCCTGCTCGGTGGCGACGCGGTTCAGCAAGTCAATGTTGAAGTGAGCGAGGGAGATGCGCAACCTGCAACGAAGCATCATGTGAACCACAGCTATTACACGGGCTTTGTCATTGCGTTGGCGGTCATCTCGGCAAGCTATACGATCTTCGGTGGATTGAAAGCGGTCGTCTGGACCGATGTCATTCAGTCCGTACTCTTGTTGGTTGCCGGGTTACTCGTCGCATTTCTGGTATTTCGGGAGATTGGTGGCTGGTCCGCGATGATGGCGGCAGATCGAGCTGGCGATGAAAAAATGCATCTGTATCTTCCGATGAACCATTCCCAGCTTCCCTGGACAGGCGTGTTTACGGGTTTGATGGCAATGCATTGCTTTTATTGGGGCACGAATCAGTTCATCGTCCAACGTGCGCTGGCGGCTCGCAGCGATACGGAAGCACGGCTTGGCATCATCGCAGCGGGCTTTCTCAAGCTGCTGATTCCGTTCTTTGCGGTTGCGGCCGGCGTGGCGGCGTTCTATCTGTTTAGACAGCGATTGCCCGATCGAACTATTGCGCCCGACACCGCCTTCACCGAAGTGATCCGGCTCGTCGTGCCGGCAGGTTTCGGAATCGTCGGTTTAATCTCAGCCGGCTTGATTGGAGCGATTTTGTCTTCGATCGACTCCATGATGAACTCTGCGGCAACGATCGTCACCATCGACATTTACAAACGTTACATCAATCCCGACGCGGATGATCGACGAATGATCCTCATGGGTCGACTGTCGATTGTTGTCTTTGTCGTTTTGGCTGCACTCATGGCCATCTTCATCCTCGATCCAAACTCGGAGCAGAACTTCTTCCTTCAGATCGTCGACTACCAGAACTACTTAACGCCGGGAATCCTTGTCGCGTTCGTTTTGGGCATGTTGTGGAAGCGAGGCACGGCGACGGGGGCGTTTGTGACAATCGTGAGCGGCGTCTTCTTTTCGTGGCTGATCGAGTACATCTACAACAACCATTTGGGAACCGAACCGAACGTCGCTGAATTATTTGGCGAGAAGCTGAACTTCTTTCATCGTGTCGTAGGGGTACTTCTTCTCTGCGGTGTGATCCACGTGATTGTCAGCTTGCTGACGAAAGAGGATGAACAGAAGAGTCGCTTGGTATGGACTGAGTTGGGGGGGCACCAGCCGGGAACAATTCGGAATCTGTTCTTGACACTTCTGGGCTCGATTTGCTTCTTTGCCATTCTCGCCGGCTTCATCGTGGCCGGGTCGGCTCCAGCAATCTGTGCGATCGTTGGAGCTCTGTGGACGCTTGCCATGTTCGCGGGTGCGATCAAGCTCTACCCTCGTGAAAACGCTTCTAATTGGTTCATTGATGATCGGTCCTGGGCTGCGCTGCTTTGTTCGCTGGCAGTTTTCATGATGTTCTACTTCTACTAGTTGGCTTCGCGACCGCGACTCACCCTGCCGATGGTTGTGTGCCAAGACCTGCTCCAAGGCGGTATCGATTCGCCGCGAGCCGGAGGGCATTCGACCCCGGACACGAGACCGTTAAGCTCAGCTGCTATCGACCGTCGCGAAGTGTCAAAGGTTATCGAGTTAGTATGAATAAACGATCTCTCGCCGTTGGTCGAGTACGCCGCGTCGTGATCTTCTCGGCATGTGCTTTCCTTATGTATGGAGGATGGGCCACTTTCGCAAATTCGTCCCATGGCCTGTACAAGAGTCTGTTGGCAGGGCTGACGCAGGGTTCACTTAGCCTCGTCTCAACGGCAGTCCTCACCTCCTTGATGGAGACGGTATTCAGTCGGATGTCACCCGGAGTAACCCGATTCTTGGCAGCTGGTATGGGACCGACCACGGCCACGCTTTTACTCATGACAGTCGTCCACTTTGCCACGGGAACGCCGGAGATCATGGCCACGATGCTGCCATCAATCGTCGTGGGGTATGCGTACTCGCTCATCTACGCCGCCGGACTAACTCGGAGACACCGCCAATTGGCCGACACGACGATCTTCGATTGATCGGACCTATCGCTCGTTTTGCCCGCCATCTAAGTGTCCCTGCCCGCCGGTCAGGAGCGTCTTCATTAGGCTGACGTGTTGCACGTGGCCAGCGGGAGATTAAGATTCGTATCAGACGGTTGTGTTCCGTCCAGCGGTCGATTGTTAGCGTGACTACGGAGGCGCGTCGCGTTTTGCAACGGTCGAATTGGTGGCCTGTTTTTAGATTTTCTTGATAGGAGGACGGCGATGCATTCGGCGATTCTACTGTTCTCGTTGCTGTGCCTTCAGACGCAGCCCAAACCGCTCCAAGTTCTTTACGTCACGGGAGGCGGCTATCACGACTATACAACTCAGGAAATCATTCTGCGCGACGGTCTCTCGGCACGGGCCAACATCTCGTGGACGACCTGGAAGGGTAATAAGACCAAGGCAGGTGTCCCCGAACTGTTCCTCGCGAAGGACTGGACAGCGGGCTACGATGTGGTGATCTACAACGGTTGCTTGGAGGACATCGAAGAAGGAGCCGAGAAAACAGTCGCCCAGATCGTCAAGGATCACCAGAACGCGGGCGTTGGTGTTGTGGTCATACACTGCGCTATGCACACCTATCGCAAGGACCCGTCCGGCGAGTGGGAAAAATTGACCGGGATCCACTCGGTTCGCCATGGCGCACACTTTCCCTACGTTGTTCGGAAACTGACGGAACATCCCATCCTTACCGGCGTGCCTGACGAGTGGGAGACGCCCAAGGGCGAGCTCTATCATACGAAGGCGATCGAGAACACGACGCCGCTGGCCGAGGGCTACAAGAGGGACGATCCAAAAGTCGACCGACAGGTCAATATCTGGGTCAGCACGCATGGTTCAATACGGACTTTCGGGACGACGATCGGTCATCACAACGAAACGATGAAAGTGCCAACCTACCTCGACATCGTAGCCCGCGGAATGCTCTGGAGCGCCGACAAGCTCAATGATGACGGGACTCCCAAGGCGGGCTACGCCCCAAAGAAGTAAACTCCATCTTGGCCGCCTTGGTTTATCGGTTCGTGAAACAGCAGGCCAAGGAGACCTTTCCGTTCGAATAGCGACACCGAGCGGATCTTCATGTCAGTGGAAAATGATACACGCTACGAACGAGACTGCTGAATCCGCGAGCCTAGAGCGTCTGCGTCGACGGGATGGGATGTTCATCTCACTGGCCGTGCTTGCAACTTCCTTCTGCTTACAAGCGGCGGGGCAAGCTCAAACTGTATTGACCGAGCGGGCGATCACCGTCGAATCCAATCGTCGAGACGTGAAAGCAACACCGCTTTACGCTCGCATCAAATCATCAATCGATGCCGTTCGTTCCATCGACACGCATTACCATCTACGGCCATTCGATGAGATTTCTAACCGAGCCGATACTTGGCCGAGGCGTTAAGTGAGAAAGTTGAACGTGGCGGACTGAAGAAAAATAGAGTCGCGGCCAAGAGGCTCAGCCTATTTCTGCGGCCCATCCGACTGTATGTACGCCACCAAGTCGCGGATCTGTTGATCGATCATTTCGTCAAGCAGTTTCTCGGGCATGAGCGACACCGTTGACTCGCGAAGTTCTTCGAGGGTCTCGCGACTGAGAACCGTGCGTTTATTCTTTGCGTCGAGCAGCGTAATCGTCTCCGCATTCGATTCAGCTAAAAGACCGGTGATTACGCGACCGTCGTTAGTGACTGCGATGTGTGGGATGAATTGCGGTCGAACTTCGGCGCTGGGATCGACAATGTTGCGTATCAGTTTGAGGCTATCTTTTCGTTCGGCGCCAGTGAGATCGGGGCCGATCACAGTTCCTTTGCCGTGCAACTTATGACAATTCGCGCAAGTCTTTTCGTAAAGCAGCATGCCCCGGGAAACATCCCCTTTTGCCCGATAGAGCAATTGGCTGACCGCGCTGATACGTCCCTGGAGTTGCAGCGGAGTCGCCGGTTGGATTTGCCCCCAAATCTTTGTGACATGATCGTGCAGATTCTCGTTATCATGTTCCGCCAACTGTCGCACTTGATCGAGCTTCACATCGACGGCGTCGATCTCCTTCGCTTCGATGGCAGCAAGCAACGTCATTCCCCACGCAACTCGACTGCAGAGCAGATCAATCGCGCGAACCTGCGCGTTTGCCTTGAGCTTCGGATACACCGATCGAACTTCATCGGCGATTCGCGGATTGTCAAAGTACGTTAGCGCGGCAAGTGCGGATTCGTGAAGTTGCTCGGAACCGGAATCAGCAACCAGCGCAAGTAGCGGTTCTATTGCCGATTTGGATCGCGTTTCACCAAGAGCCTTGATGATCTGAACACGGTCTTCCACCGTTCGAGAAGTATCCCCGATCAGGTCGATCGCCGATGCCGCAGCATCTCCCATCCGTAACACCAACTGAACCGCTCGAGCATCCGCAGACGTTCGCCTCAGCAAGTCGGCCAAAGACTTCTTGAGTGGTTTGGAGTCGTTTTCGATTCGACGACCGGAACACGCCTCGACCATCCCATCAACAACGCGAATGACGTCGTCGTCGCTTGGGGCCAAGGCAAGCAGTCGGGAACAGGCAGTGAGACTGGCGTCCGAACCTTCGGCTGTAAGACGACGAGCGAGTCGCGCGATGATGAACTCTCGTACAATCGGCAATTGCCAGTTGTTTGACGATTCGAGCAATCGCAGCACGATTGCCGTGTCGGAGATCGCTTTGTCTTCAATAGCCCACCAAAGCAGCAGCGGTATGTGAACATCGTCAGTGTCTTCGCTGTGACGCAGCAACTCGGCAACGATTGGCATTCCGTCATCGGCCGGCAGTCGCTTTGCAGTGCATGCCAACTGACTGCGGACCACAACGCTGGATTCCTCGCGCGCCAGCTGTACGAGTTTTGGTTGAAGGCGTGCAGAGACAGTCTCCTCATCTCCTAACAACCGTACCGTCCAGGCACGAACATACTCGTGCTCACTCCCCAGCGTCGTCTCGGCGAGTGGATCGTCGAAACCACCGCTCACGTAGATCGACCAAAGACCTTGTAGAGCAAGGCGCTGGTCGCTGCTTTTGAGTAGCTTGGCAAGCGTGGGGACGATCGTCTTGTCTCGCCGTTCTGCAAACAGACGGCGTGCTTGACGCGCGAACCAGTCATTGGGATGTGAAAGTAACGCAACGAGTTCGGAGTTCGACCTGTTCAAATCGAACTGTTCTGCACCAATCGGTGGAACGTCGCCGGGAGCGACTCGCCATACTCGTCCGTCATCACGACTTGGCTGATACCATTGGCTACGATTCTTTGGCGACGAATGCGAAATGTTATAGTCATACCAATCGGCGACATACAGCGCCCCGTCTGGACCGACCGTCGACTCGACCGGACGAAACCAGATGTCACTGGTCGTAATGAAATCCCCGGCGGCCCGCGTTGCGAACGTCGAACTACGCAATTCAACCGTGCTCCAACGACTCGCGCTATGACGCGTGTTCGGCGCGATGCAGGCACCGTTGAATCGCTCTGGAAACGCGCCGCCTTGATAGAGCACGAACCCGCCGGTCAAACTGTCACCGGTGTAACCGTGATGCTTGACGGGCTGAAAGTATCCGTAGGTGTGTGGATTGTGAAGCGGTCCATGCTTTCCGAACCCTTTGACGTAGTATCCGCCCTGGACGTGGTGAACAAGCGGCTCGACGGTGTTACCGCCAGCGAAGAGGTTTCCGAATTGATCGAAGTCGATACCCCACGTGTTGCCACCGCCTTCAGCGAACAGTTCAAACACTTTGGTCCTGGGATGATATCGCCAGACGCCTTGTTGAAACCCGATGCCTCGAATATCTGCCGTCGCGGTACTCCCCTGTGCACCATACAGCCAACCATCGGGCCCCCATGTTAACGAGTTGGCAAACGCATGGGCGTCTTCCATCCCAAAGCCTTTTAACAGTACTTCCGGATCGCCATCCGGCACATCGTCTCCGTTACGATCGGCATAGAATAGTAGATAGGGAGATTGAACGACAAACACGCCGCCATATCCCAACGCCATACCGGACGCCAAGTTCAGGTCAGAAATGAAATGCTTCACGAGGTCAGCTCGACCGTCGCCCGTGGTGTCCTCGTAAATCGAAATGCGATCGTTCCCTTTAGGCCCCTTCGGCGGCGGTTCGGGGAGTTTGTCGTATTTCGTGCGCAGCCAATTGTCGACTTGCACCGGCTTCAAACCGTTTGGATTTGGAAACTGCCGGTACTGCAATACCCACATGCGGCCAAAGTCATCGAAACTGATCGACAACGGCTGACTTACTTGTGGCTCGGCGACCACTAAACTGATCTCCAGACCGTCAGCTACTTTGAATTGTTTGACCGCCGCCGCAGGTGATAGCGGCGGCGAGGCTTCTTCGACGGGGATCGTCCCCTGTCCCCAACTCACGGATGCGACAGAGATCGTGGAGACCATGAAGAGTGGGCGCAACCGGTCGGCTAGATGGCGTCTAAGAGTACTCATGAATCGGATTCTAACTTGAACGTGGTGGCATCACCACAGACCGAGAACGTTTCGGACAGAGAGTTCCACTCCGCGATTTGTGACCTGCTTGACGCCGACACGCTGGTTGACAACGATGATCGCCGGTCAAACGCATTACAATCAGCCGTTTTTCACGGAATTCATTCGAATGAAGACTCGGGCGTTGAAAAGATTTCGCGAAAGACTCGCACGCGATGAAGCCGTTAACGGACTGTGGGTGACACTTGAGTCGGCTACCGTGACGGAGATCGCGGTTGCTATTGGCATGGACTGGGTGGTGATTGACGCTGAACATGGCCATCTCGACTGGAAGGACATCAACGAGCACGTTCGAGCAGGGCTTCGGAGCGACACGGTCGTGCTGGTGAGACTTGCGGAACGAAGCACATCACTCGCGAAACGAGCTCTCGACATTGGAGCAGACGGAGTCGTGATTCCTTGGATGGAAAGCGTTGGGCAACTGGAGGACGCGGTTCGTGACTGTCGCTATCCTCCAGAAGGGCGTCGCGGGATCGGTGGCGAACGAGCGACGGCGTGGGGACACTGTCTCGCGGAACACACGGCCGAGGCAAACGAGCATGTTCTCGTTGTCCCGTTGATCGAAAGTGTGGCTGCCATTCCGCATGTTCCAGCCATGTGCAAAGTCGACGGAGTCGATGTCTTCTTCTTCGGGCCAGCGGATTTTTCCGCGACCGCTGGCCACCGGGGCCAGTGGGAAGGTCCTGGTGTGGCCGATCAGATCCTTGCACTCAAAGACACGATCACGGCTGCCGGCAAGCACTGCGGTCTGATGACCACGAGCGTCAAGGATCTGATGCAACGACGCGAGCAAGGTTTCCGAATGTTCGGCATTGGTTCCGACACTGGCCTTCTGTCGCGAGCACTACATCAAGCTTTGCTAACCGTCGGTGGCGATCGTCTGCCCGCAACAAGCCTTGATCCGGCAGATGGTCGAGTCGTGCAGTCGAAGCTCGCCTGCCCTCCGCGAGTGCTGTGTCCGGATCGCCCGGCAGTCGTGACCGATTTAGATGATGCCAGTTCGGTGGAACTGCAGCCGGGCGTCATATTTCGACCGCTGGCAGGCGGATTCTGCGGGGCACGCGGGCTGACGACCGGCACCGCTACGCTTGAACCGGAAGCGTTTCTGCCCTGCCACTCGCATCCCTGCACCGAATCCGTCACGGTACTGGAGGGTGAAGCGGAATTCACGGTTGAAGGCCGCGTCTATCGGCTTGGTCCGCTGGATACGATGGTCATACCGCGATGGCTACCTCATGCGACTCGGAATCCGGACGCAACGCAACCGGCGCGACTCCACAATACGTTTGGCATGACTCCTCCGGCACGTGATCTTGTGTCGACCGAGTTCGCTCGCCGAGACATGCCTTCAAGCTCGACTGGCCTGCCAGGCTTTGAACGAGTAATTCGGTTCGCATCGGCACCGCGTTCGTTTCGCGCCGGATCGGCGTCGGAGTTTGTGGATCTCTTCAACGAATCTCTCCATCCCGGGATTGAAATGAGCAGTGGAATCATTCGAGTTCAACCGGGCGGAGAACTTCCCGCTCATGTGCTTGCATGCGATCAGTCGGTATGCGTAATTGATGGAAATGCGACGTGTACTGTCGAGGGGCAGAGGTATTCTTTGGCTGGCCTCTCAACCGCGATGGTGCCGCGTGGTCGAGTGCATGCAATTGTTAACGAGTCGTCCAAGGCAGTCGACATCATTTGGGGCTGCGCCAGCCCGATACCGAATCGCATTCCAGTTGACGAGACCTGCGCGACCGAACCGGGAGCCGCATGGAGTTCTGCAGATGAGTAGCTCGTTTCGCGTAGCGTTGACGGCTGACTTTTATCACAAAGACGGGAAGCCAAAGTTCGATGATCTCGGACTTGGCGTCTTTGAAGGCCGCGACGGAATTCAGGTGACGAAGTTCAGCGAACACCGACCGGACATCACTCCGGATCAACTTGTTGGCAGCGCGGGGGTAATCGTGCTGAGCCCGCGAGTGACGGCAGATTCACTGAGCGATTGCAAGGGTCTGCTCGCGATCGGTCGGTTCGGAGTCGGCTATGACACCGTCGATGTGGATGCTTGTACGGAGAACGACGTGTTGGCGATGATCACCGCCGGAGCGGTCGATCGGCCTGTTGCCGAAGCGACTATCGGATGGATGATCGCCTTGACGCATCACATGCTCGCGAAGGATCGACTCGTTCGGACCGGTCAGTGGGATGATCGAACGCAGTACATGGGCTGTGAACTGCGAAACCGAACGCTTGGAATTATCGGACTTGGAGGTATCGGCCGAACGCTAGTTGCGCTGCTGCGTGGGTTCGGTATGAATCCGCCAATCGCGTTTGATCCGTTCGTGCCCGGCGAAGTGCTCGAAGAACTGGGAGTACGCTCTGTCAGTCTTGACGAATTGCTCACAACGGCTGATTTCGTTTCCATTCACTGTCCACTGAATGAACATACGCGAGGTTTAATTGGCGCCGATCAGCTTGCACTGATGAAGCAAGATGCCTACCTGCTGAACACAGCTCGAGGTGGAATTGTTGACGAACAGGCGTTGTTTGACGCACTCAAGAATCGTTGCATCGCCGGAGCAGCCCTCGACTGCTTCGAAGACGAACCAATCACAGAGCCACATCGTTTTGCCGAGTTCGAAAACGTAATCCTCGCCCCGCACTCCGTCGCGTGGACTGCCGAACTGTTTCGCGATATAGGACGGACCGCCTGTCAGAGTATGTTGGATCTCTCGATTGGCAAGCGTCCAAAGGGCGTCCTGAATCCTGAACTCTTCGACCGAGAGAGTTTTCGCGAGAAGTGGATGCGCGTGACAGGTTTCACTTTGGAGAATGAAGCATGAGAGGACGGCTCGCCGGACAAGTAGCGTGGATCAGCGGTGGAGCGTCCGGCATCGGCGCGGCGACGGCGAAGTTGTTCGCGAGCGAAGGCGCGTCGGTGGCGATCGCCGATGTTCGTGACCAAGACGGAGAGCAACTCGTTCACGAGATTAATTCAGCCAACGGTAAGACGATCTACTCCTCCTGCGATGTCGCACGCAACGATCAGGTGCGCGTGTCGATCGAATCAACCGCCTCCCACTTCGGCGGGTTGAACATCATTGTTAACTGCGCCGGAATCGTTCATGTCGGGCTGCTGCACGAATATGCCGAGGACGACTGGGACCAACTGATGGGTGTGAACGTGAAGAGCATCTTCTTCTCGCTCGCGCACGCGTTTCCACATCTTCGCCGCAACGATCGCAGCTACATCGTCAACGTAGGTTCGATCAGCAGCCATGTCGGCCAGCGTTCAACGCCCGCCTACACCACGTCGAAAGGTGCCGTGTTGTCTCTGACGCAGTCGATCGCATTGGACTACGCAGCGATGGGCCTTCGATGTAACTGTGTGAGTCCTGGCATCACGGATACGCCAATGCTGCGCAAGCATCTCAATACCACACCCGACCCGGACGAGACGCTGCGGCAGCGTGTGCGTCGGGTCCCGATAAATCGCGCGATGCACCCCGATGAAATTGCCCGCACGATTCTGTATCTGTCGTGCGAGGATTCGGCCGGGGTCAACGGGACGTCCATCGTGGTCGATGGCGGTTATCTGGCTGCTGCCGAATGGGATACGACCGACGACACCACGGCACTCGGAGAGGATGCATGACGTTCCCGCTGGCCTGCGCTGATTTCACTTTTCCTCTGCTAAGTCACGAGGATTCACTCGACCTAATTTCGATGCTTGGCTTCGATGGCGTCGACATCGGATTGTTCGAAGGACGATCTCATCTACATCCGTCGCTCGAATTCGCCAATCCATCCGCTGCCGAGACACTGCAAAAGAAGGTGACGGACCGCGGGTTGAAGGTTGCCGATGTATTCTTGCAAATGGATCCAGATTTCAATGTCTTCGCGGTGAATCACGCCGAAGCACAGCGTCGCCAAAAGGCGCGAGATTGGTTTCAGCGGACACTCGAGTACGCTGCAAGGTGTAAAAGCCCACATGTGACGGCTTTACCTGGCGTGCTGTTCGAAAACGAATCCGAAGCGGCCTCATTCGGTCGTTGTCACGACGAACTCGCTTGGCGTGTGGAACAATCCAACGCGGCGGGAATTGTGTTCGGAGTTGAAGCTCATGTGGGATCGATCGTGCCGACGCCCCGAAAGGCTTTGAAACTCGTCGAGTCGGTGCCCGGTCTGACGCTCACGTTGGTTTTTTTTTTT
>JACKQG010007615.1_pt1 | contig 10815 bp, 8 predicted proteins | sample 8237621 | NCBI WGS metagenome assembly JACKQG01 (sample SAMN15677084, study PRJNA649215) | marine metagenome | biome: marine; feature: Black Sea; material: saline water; isolation source: suspended particulate matter (SPM) from the Black Sea western gyre | collected 2013-06-09/2013-06-10 | depth... | reverse complement strand
GACCCCGCCACCCTCGACCCCGCCGGCCGCACCCGCCGGCTGCTGTCCCTGCTCGCGCCCTTCATCGGCCTGGCCGTGGTGGTGCTGTTCTTCGCCGCGGTCGGTCCGGACAGCTTCCTGTCGCTCTACAACTTCAAGAACGTCGCCACCCAGACCGTGATCGTCGGCCTCGGCGCGGTCGGCATGACCTTCGTGATCGTCAGCGGCGGCATCGACCTCTCGATCGGCTCGGTGATCGCGCTCAGCTCGGTGGTCAGCGCCTGGAGCATGCTCCACGGCCTGGGCGCGGTCGTCGCCGTGCTGGCCGGCGTCGCCTGCGGCGCCCTCTGCGGCGGCCTCAACGGCCTGCTGATCACGAGGCTCAAGGTCGTGCCCTTCATCGTCACCCTCGGCATGCTCGGCATCGCCCGCGGCGCCGCCAAGGCGCTCGCCGACGAGCAGAAGATCGACGCCGACGCCTCCTGGCTGGCCAACCTGATGGCCAAGCCGCAGGACTGGAGCTTCCCGGTGCTGCCGCAGGGCGTGTGGCTGATGTTCGCCCTCGCCGCGGTGATGGCCTTCGTGCTGCGCAAGACCGTCTTCGGCACCCGCACCTTCGCCATCGGCAGCAACGAGGCCACCGCGCGCCTCTGCGGCGTGCCGGTCGAAGGCACCAAAGTGGCGATCTACGCCCTCTGCGGCGCCTTCGCCGGGCTGGCCGGGGTGCTGCAATTCGGGCGACTGACCGTCGGCGACCCGACCACCGCGCTCGGCAAGGAGCTCGACATCATCGCCGCGGTGGTCATCGGCGGCGCCAGCCTGTCGGGTGGAACCGGCTCGATCCTCGGCGCCCTCATCGGCGCCTTCCTGATGAGCTTCCTCGCCAACGGCTGCAATCTGATGGGCGTGCCCAACTACGCCCAGGAGATCCTGATCGGCGTGATCATCGTCGTCGCGGTGACGATCGATCAGCTGCGGTCGCGGCGGGGATAGGGTTCCCGCATCGCGGTGGTATCTGGAGCTGGCGTTTCGATCAGGCGTCGAGGTCGCGAACGACCCCCGTCCCGGCTTCCGTCGTCCGAAACCGCTGCTTGCCGCTCGTGGGCTTGTCCGGAAGGGTCATCGCCAGCAGTCCCGCATCCAGGGGTGGCGGAGAACCTGGTCCCGGAACTTGGTCCGGTCGGTCCTCCCGGAGATTCCGAGCAATTCAGTTTAGACTTTGGGTAGAGGGGCTCGGCCAGGAGCGGGTTGCCGGGGAAGGAGCCGTGCAGCCCGCGCAGCTTGTCCAGGGTCCGGGCCGGCGGCAGTGTGCCGGGGTTCCATACTTCGAGCCGGTCGGCGAAGAGCATGACCTGGACGCTGGTGGTGCTGCGGTAGTCGCGGTGGGCGATCGCGTTGACGATGGCTTCGGCCACGACATCGCGTGGGATCTCGTACTGCACCGGTGCCTCCGGGCCCTGCTGCCGCGTGCCGACCCGCCAGTTGATCTTCGACATCACGAAGTCGATGGCCTGGTCCACCAGCTCGAAGACGGTGCCCTTGTAGACATGGTGCGAGGGAATGGGCTTGGCCACATCGGTGCCGTGGAAGTGGGCGCGCTTTAGCTCGGTAGGCAGCATGAAGCGCTGCCGCTGGTGGGCGAAGAGCAGGACGGCGGCGTGGGTCGGCCGGCCCTCGTCGAGCAGCTTGAGGTGCGTGAGCACCTCTCCCACCTCCGCCTCGACCGGCAGCGGGAATTTGTGTGCTCGATTGGTCCGGAGGAATGGACCGCGGCAGATCAGCCACGCCACAGGGATTCCATCGGCAGGGCGACGAGCCCATCACCGAAGGAGGCGCCGTCCCGGCCGCCGTGCAGAACCACGCCGCGCAGAAAGCGCTCCCCGAGCAGCCCGCGCAGCCGCCGCAGCCCGCGGAAATCGCTCGACTCCACTCGTGAGGAGGCCTTCACCTCGACGCCTACCACCTGGCCGGCGCGGTTCTCCAACACCAGGTCCACTTCGTGGCCGGCCGCGGTCCGGTAGTGGAACAACCGCGGCCGGGTCAGGCTCCAGCTCGCCTGCTTGAGGATCTCGAGGGCGGCGAAGTTCTCGGTCAGAGCGCCGCGCAGGCCGCCGTCGTTCTTCAGACGGGTGGGGTCCGCGCCGAGCAAGGCGCAGGCGAGGCCGGTGTCCACCAGGAAGAGCTTCGGTGACTTGAGCAGCCTCAGGCCGAGGTTGCCCGACCAGGCGGGCAGCGTGCGGACCAGGAAGGTGGCTTCGAGCAGGCCGAAGTAGCGCTTCAGGGTAGTCTGCGGCATGCCGACGGTGCGGGCGATGTCGGCGAAGTTGAGCAGGCCGCCGGCGCGTCTGGCGAGGAGCTGGAGCAGGCGGAACAGCGCCTCCGGTTCGGCGACCTGGGTGAGTTCGCGTACTTCCCGCTGGAGGATGGTGGTGAGATAGGAGTCGAACCAGGCGAGGCGGCGCGCGGGGTCGCGCCGGCCCACGGCTTCGGGGAAGCCTCCGGCGGCGATGCGTTGAAGGAGCGAGGGATCGGCGGCGGTGACCGGCAGCGACGGGCGCTGATCCGCGGTCGCGAAGAGTCGGTCGACCCAATCGCTGGGGGCGGCCTCGATCTCACTGGCCGCGAACGGCCACAGGGGCACGACCTCCATTCGGCCGACCAGGCTCTCGGCCAGGGCCGGTAAAGCCCGGAGGTCGGTGGAGCCGGTGAGCAGGAAGCGCCCAGGCCGACGGTCCCGGTCCACCTCGGCCTTGATCGCCCGGGCGAGCTCGGGGACGAGCTGGACCTCGTCGAGGACCAGCGAACCGGGCCGGCCGGCGAGGAAACCCTCGGGATCGGCGCTCGCCGCCGCTCGCGGGAGCTGCTCGTCGAACGAGAGGTAGGTCCAGCCGAGGTCGGCAGCGATCCCGCGGGCCAGCGTGGTCTTGCCTGCCTGGCGCGGACCATGGAGGAAAACCGCGGGGGTGTCCTCGAGGGCGCTGAGGACGGCGGATTGGATGGACCGGGCTCTCACTCCCATGATGATCGGTCAGAATAGGCTGTAAATCAACCAAATATTGGATGAAAAACAGCCATTAAACGGCATGAGAACCGGCGTAAAAGGCCCGTACCACATTTAATCAAAAAGCTTTACGGTGGTTATATGGACGGGCTCACCTGCCGGCACCCCTCAAGGAGGCGCGTCAAAGAACGCGGTCGCGCTTGCTGCCTCCAGCCCACCCGCGCGGGGTCGGCGGAACCTCAGAAGAGGGGCCAGAGCATCCCGGCTCAAGCCCCCAGCACCACAAACAGGTACTCCCGGTTCCGCAGGTGGCTGACGGTGCCGACCTTCTCGCCGCGGAGGTTGTGGATGCCGATCTGGGCGCCGACGTAGCGCTTGAAGTCGTTGCTGAGCACCTGGACCTGGCCCCGGCTCGACAGCACCTCCTCCATCTGCTCGCGGCTGATGAAGCCCTCGTCGCTGAAGCTGACGATCAGGTGCCGCGCGTCCACCGCCGCGACCGTCTCGCGCCATGCCTCGAGGAAGGCGGTCTTGCGGTTGAAGTCGCTCTTGCGGTCCCTGCAGTCGACGCGCTTGTGGGCGATGCCGTAGACCTCGGGTTGGTCCCACAGCACTAGGCTCTCCCAGACGTGGTAGTTGCCGAGATAGCTGTGCTGATTGTAGGGAGGATCGAGGTAGGCGATGTCGCCGCTGAGCCGGCGCGCGGCCTCGCGTGCCTCGAGGCGGGTGGCCGCGCCCTTGCCCGAGGCGGCGCGCGGCAACAGCGCGGGCAGCCGCAGCTCCAACTCGTTGTGGCTGCGCGCCGACCACTGCTTGAGGTAGGCCATCTGCACGCCGGTGGTGGAGTCGACGCGGTCCGCGGCCTCCATCAGCGACACCAGCAGGGTGGCCTCGAGCTCCGGTTCCAACGCCTTGGCGGCGATGGCCTCGCGAATGGCATCGACGCGCGCGCCGTTCTTGGCCTGCAGGTAGCGGCTGGACTCGCAGAAGGTGTGGGTGAACCAGCCGGGGGAGCCGGGCAGGGCGTTCAGCTCGCGGATGAGCTGCTCGGCTTCGGCAGCGTGGTCCTCGGCGTCGGCCTGCACGTAGCAGCGGGCGATGGTCTCGCCGTAGGCCATCAGGTCGTTGGCGAGCACACGGTAGCCGGCGGCCTTCAGCGCGTGGCCGACGCGCGCGGTGCCCGAGAACAGGTCGACCACCGTGCCGGACGGCGCCAGCTCGCCCGCCAGGCGCACGATCTCGGGCACCAGCAGGCGCTTCGAACCGAGGTACTTGATCGGCACCGGCGCGGCTCCCTCAGACCCGCAGGCGTTCGAAGTCGAGCAGGAAATCGCCCTTCAGGAAGGCGACGCCGAGGTCGCCCTCGCTGACCTTGCCCACGACCTTGCCCTGGGTCGTGTACTCGCGGCGCCTCCCTCCGGGGAACTCCAAGGTGATGAAGTAGTCCGTGCTCGAGGAGCTGTCGCGGCCGCCGCCGGAGACCTCGGTGCGCTCGCCAGCCACCAGCGCGGGTTCGCGCTGCAGCGGCGCGCGGCTGAAGTTCCCCATCTTGCGCAGGATGGCGATCGCCGCGGTGACGCCGGCCACCGAGAAGAACAGCGGGACCAGCCTCAGGAAGCCCGGCGCGCCAGTCGCGCCGATCACGGTGAACATGAACAGCGAGGCGCCGACGAAGAGGATGAAGAAGCCGATCGTGAAGACCATGCCGCAGCCGATCCCAGCCATCCTTGGCGCCATCATCATCAGGCGCTGCAGGTCGGCGTGCTGCTGAAGCGCGGCGAAGCGCGCCTCGAGGTCGCCGTAAGGAGAGGGAGGGCTTACCGTCGGCCGCGCCGTCGGCCGCGGCAGCTCGTGCCCGCAGAACTCACAGAAGCGGGAGTCGATCCTGGCGACCGCGGCACCGCAGTTCGGGCACTTGCGGGCCTCAGCGCTTGCCACCGCACTGACCGCAGAACTTTGCGTCGGGCGCCATCGGGCTGCCGCAGCCGGAGCAGAAGCCCGGCGACGCCGCGGCCGCGGCCGGCTCGGCCTTCAAGCCGGTGCCGCAGGCGCCGCAGAACAAACCGGGGGCGACGCTCGCCATGCACTTGGGGCAGACCACTCCAGCGGCCGCCGGCGCCAGCGTCTCGCCGCCGCGGTGGTCGCGCACCAGCATCTGCGCCAGGCCGAAGCCGACGCCGAGCCCCGCGCCGCCCATCAGGCCGCCGGCGCCGCCGCCGCCGGAGCCATCACCACCGCCGCCGCCTTTGGCCATGCCCTCGCCCGCGCCCATCATCGCCTTGCCGGCGGCGAACTGCTGGTAGGCGCCGACGCCGCCGACGGTGCGCAGATAGGCCGCGTCGGTGTAGAGCCGCTTCAGGTTGTCGCCGTCCTCCTCGTCGATGGCGACCGTGAAGTTGCCGAGCCGCGCGATGCGGATGCCGTAGTCGGCCACGTGCTGGCCCAGGCCCTTGAGGACGTCGACCTCGACCTCCTCGGTGTAGGCGCCCGAGGTCACGTCCAGCAGCGGCCAGTCGTTCTTGACGCACAGCTCGGCGATGCGGTCGCGGACGACCTTGAGCACCTGCTCCTTCATCCACGAGCGGACCAGCCAGGCCTCGGTCCGGCCCATGCCGACCAGGCCGGTGATCAGGCGCTCCGGATCGGTGACCTGGAAGCTGAACTCGCCGTGCACCATGGTCTCGACCGGCACGCCGCTCTTCGGGTCCTCGACGTGGCCGATGCGGCCGCCGAACTTCACGCCCGGGATCTCGCGGGTGCTGACGAAGAAGACCTCGGCGACGAAGACGTTGCCGCCGGTGAAGGCGTCCACCAGGTTCGACAGGAAGGGAAGGTTCGAGCTGTCGAGGGTGTGGCGGCCGGGGCCGAGCGTCGACACGACCTTGCCGTCGCGGAAGAAGACGGCGACCTCGTCCGACTCGACGGTCAGCTGCGACTTCATCGGGATGGTCGGGTCGGGGTGCTTCCAGACCACCTGCGACTTCGCGTCGTCCGGACGCGCGACCATCATCTCGCTGACGCCGCGCTTGAGCCAATCGATGATTCCCATGGTTCCTCGAGGGTGTTGGTGGGCGGAAAACCGGAGGCGCGATGGGCCGCGCCTCCGGCATGATAGGGCTACGCCGGAGGGGCGAGGATCTTCACCGAATGGCGCCGGGGATCAGGTGTCCAGGCGCCTCAGCTCCTCGAGGTCGGCGAGGTCCTTCGGGCGCCCGGCGGCTTCCTTGTTCTTCAACAATTGGTCGCGACCGAGCACGGGAACCACCAATCCGGCGATCTCGACGGTCATCCTGCCGGACCAGGCCTCCTCGAAAGCCACGCCGGCGATCGCCGTCAGGAGGTCGATCCGGCGCGGCGCCACGCCGATCTGGAAGACCGTCCCCGGGCGCTCCAGGTCGCTCTGGGTGAGGTCCTGCCTCGGCGCTCCGAACGCATCCAGGGCCCGAAAGACCCTCAACGCGTTCTCCCGGCTCGGCTTCACCCAGAGGTCGATGTCGCCGGTCGCGCGCGGCAGCCCGTGGCAAGCCATGGCGTAGGCCCCGACCAGGAGGTACTCAACCGCCGCGCCGGACAACGCGGACAACATGTCGGAGTAATCGGGATTCAGCATTCTGGTTCGGCACGAAGGCCCAGACGTCGCGGGTGATCTCCCAGACCATGGCGAGGAGCTCAGCGGGGCTGGAGTCGCGGAGATCATCCTCCTTCCCCTGGTCTCCCAGGCGGTTCACGCGGACCTGCACCTGGCGTTTCGTCATGCGTCCAGGATAGCGCCGGGGGCGCCGGATCCCGCCGGGAGGAGGCAGTATCGTGGGCCGCTCATGGCGCCCGAGTCCCCGAGCCCCAGCCCGCCGCCCGTGCCCGAGGCCGTCCACCCGCCCGAGGCGGCGCGGCACGCCTTCCTGTGCGGCAACTGCGGCGCCGAGCTGCGCTGGGATCCGGACGCGGACGCGCTGCACTGCGACCACTGCCAGTCGACCCAGGAGGTGCCGCGCGGCGAGGGCACGATCCTCGAGCGGCCGCTGGCCGAGGCCGGCGCCGCCGCCCGCGGGCTGGGCCTGGAGCTTCGCGTGGCCAACTGCGAGGAGTGCGGCGCCAGGGTCAGCTTCGATCAAGCATCGACCGCCGAGAACTGCGTCTACTGCGGCTCGTCGAACGTGCTGGCGCAGGAGGCCAACCGCAACGCCATCCGCCCCGAGTCGCTGGTGCCGCTCGACGTCGGCAGGGCGGCGGTGGAGGCCGCATTCAGGAAGTGGCTGAAGGGCAGGTGGTTCCGCCCCAACGAGCTGCAGAAGACCAAGCGCTTCGACGCCGTCGGGGTCTACGCGCCGTTCTGGACCTACGACTGTCGCGTCCACTCCGACTGGACTGCCGACGCCGGCTACTACTACTACGTGACCCAGCACTACACCGTCACCGTCAACGGCAAGACCCAGCACCGCACCAGGCAGGTGCGCAAGGTGCGCTGGGTGCCGGCCTGGGGCGACCGCGACGACGCCTACGACGACATCCTGGTCAACGCCTCGCTCGGGCTGAAGGAGGACCTGGTGCGTGAGCTCGGCGACTTCGACACCTCGGCGCTGGTGCCCTACAGGCCGGAGTACCTGGCCGGCTGGCGCGCCGAGGAGTACCAGCTCGACCTGGAGGCCGGCTGGCAGCAGGCCGAGGCGCGGGTGATCGAGGAGCAGCGCCGCCGCTGCTCCGGCGACGTGCCCGGCGACACCCAGCGCAACCTGCGCATGCGCAACACCATCTTCGACCCGCGCTGGAAGCACGTGCTCTTGCCGCTGTGGAGCCTGAGCTACCGCTTCCGCGGCAAGGTCTACACCGTGCTGGTGCACGGCCAGACCGGCGGGATCGTCGGGGAGGCGCCCTACAGCGTGTGGAAGATCCTCGGGTTGGTCCTGTTCCTCGCCGCGGCTGGCTTCGCAGCCTACCTGGCCTTCGGCGGCGGCTTCTGAGCATGGGCGCGGCGGCGTTGAAGCGGATCCAGATCGAACGCGGCGACCTCACCGCCTACGCCGGCGACGCCATCGTCAACGCCGCCAACGAGTCGCTGCTCGGCGGCGGGGGAGTGGACGGCGCCATCCACCGCGCCGCCGGGCCCGAGCTGCTGGAGGAGTGCCGCGGCCTGCGCGGCTGCCCCACCGGCGAGGCGCGGATCACGCGCGGCTACCGGCTGCCGGCGCGGCGCGTGATCCACACCGTCGGTCCGGTGTGGCGCGGCGGCGAACACGGTGAAGCCGAGCTGCTGGCGAGCTGCCACCGCGAGTCGCTGCGACTGGCGGTCGAGCACGGCTGCCGCCGCGTCGCCTTCCCGGCGATCTCCTGTGGCGTCTACGGCTACCCGCTGGAGCGGGCGGCGCGGGTCGCGGTCGGATCGGCGGCGTCCTTCCTGGAAGGTGACGCTACCTTGAGCGAGGTCGTCTTCGTCTGCTTCGGCGAGGACGCGCGGGCGGCCTTCGCCGCCGCGCTCCAAGAACTCCGAAGCGCCCGCTGAGTCTTCCGATCATGCTCCTCATCGCCGCTGCCCTCGCCTTCGGTCCGCTGCTTCCGCAAGACGCCCCCGCCGCGGTCAACGCCGACCGCCCCACCATCCTGCAGGACGCCGACCGCACCTGGCTCGGACCGGAGTGGTACGCCAACCGGCTGCAGGACTGGCGATTGCGCGACGGCCGCATCGAATGCGTGAACGGCAAGGAGAACGACCCGGTGCGGGTGGCGCACCTGCTGCCGTGGAGCATCGGGGCGGGCGAGTCCTTCCGGATCTCGGTCCACCTCGACGCGCTGGTCGTCGGCCTCGACGACGAGGCCGGTTCCGGCTTCCTGATCGGCACCGGCGGCGAGGGCGTCGATTGGCGGCTCTCGGCGCTCGCCCACCACCGTCCGGCCGAGGACGGCGGCGTCTTCGTCGGCGTCGATGCGCACGGCAAGGCGGTCCTGCGCGACTTCGAGACCAACCGGGCGCGCGGCGGCTGGGGCGTCGGCGGCAAGCTGGCCGACGGGGAGTTTGAGCGGCTGCCGCTCGAGGTGCTCCACACCGACCACGGCGCCGTGATGGACGTCACCGCTCCCGAGACGGTGCGTGATCCAGCCGACGGCACCCTGGTCGTGGTCGGGGAGCGCGCCGGCGCAGGCTACCGGCTGACGATCAGCATCGTGCTCGAGGACGGCCGGACCCTGACCAAGGCCCGATCCGAGGTGCTGCCCGCTGCGTGGGTGGAAGGCGGAATCGCCCTCTGCTCCCACCGCGGGGCGCCCTTCACGGAGACCGGCTTCTCCTTCTCCGAGCTCGAGCTCAGCGGCGACATGCTCCGCCACCACCCCGAGCGTCGCTTCGGCCCGATCGTCGCGGCGCAGTACACGCTCAGCCGCGGCACGCTGAAGCTGACGGCGCAGATGATGCCGCTGGGGCCGAAGGACTCCTCGCTGGCGCTGCTGCAGCTCGCCGGGGCCGACGGAGAGTGGGAGACCGTGGCCTCGGCGGACCTCCAGCAGCCGAGCTGGACCTTCCCGTTCCGCGTCGAGGACTGGGACGGCAGCCGCGATCACCCTTACCGGGTGCTCTACCGATCGCGCGACGGGGATGGCAAGCCGCTCGACGTGAGCTGGGAGGGCACGATCCGCGCCGAGCCCACTCCCGACCGCGACTTCGTGCTCGCGGCCTTCACCGGCAACAAGCACTTCACCGGCGGCATCCGCTGGAACTCGAACGGGGTGTGGTTCCCGCACAACGACATCGTCGACTCGGTGCGGAAGCACGACCCGGACCTCCTGTTCTTCTCCGGCGACCAGATCTACGAGGGCGACATCACCGGCGCCCAGCGGCGGCCGGCCGACCAGGCCAAGCTCGACTACCTCGACAAGTGGTACCGCTGGTGCTGGGCCTTCGGCGACTTGGCGCGCGACCGGCCGACGATCTGCATCCCGGACGACCACGACGTCTACCACGGCAACCTTTGGGGCGCCGGCGGCCGACACGCGCGCAGCCAGGACGACGGCGGCTACACCATGCCGGCCGACTTCGTGCGCATGGTCGAGCGCACCCAGACCAGCCACCTGCCCGACCCGGTCGACCCGGCGCCGGTCGAGCAGGGCATCGGCGTCTACTTCACCGAGCTGAGCTACGGCGGCATCAGCTTCGCGATCCTCGAGGACCGCAAATTCAAGAACTCGGCGACGCCGCTCGTGCCCGACGGCCGGGTCGTGAACGGCTGGTTCCAGAACCCCGACTTCGACCCGCGCGACGCCGACGTGCCCGAGGCGGTGCTGCTGGGCGCGCGCCAGGAGCGCTTCCTCGAGTCCTGGGCCGCCGACTGGAGCAACGACGCCTGGATGAAGGTGGTGCTGTCGCAGACCATCTTCCAGAACGCCGCCACCATCCCCGGCGACTCCACCGGCGGCCACGTGCTGCCGTCGGCGCCCTACCCCGAACTCGGCCAGGAGCCGCGCGACTGGAAGCTCGCCGCCGACACTGACTCCAACGGCTGGCCGCAGTCCGGCCGCCGCCGCGCGCTCGAGTCGATGCGCAAGGGCTTCGCCTTCCACGTCGCCGGCGACCAGCACCTCGGCAGCTTCCTCCAGTACGGGGTGGACGACTGGCGCGACGCCGGCCACGCCTTCTGCGTGCCGTCGATCGCCAACACCTTGGTCCCGTGCTGGTATCCACCCGAGGGCGGCGCAAACCCGCTGCCGGGGCAGCCCTACTACACCGGCGACTTCAGCGACGGCTTCGGCAACAAGATGACCGTTCTGGCGGTCTCCAACCCGCACAAGTGGGGCCGCGAGCCGTCGGCCTTGCCCGACCGCGCGCCGGGCTTCGGCGTCGTCCGCTTCAC
>JACKQG010007614.1_pt1 | contig 10819 bp, 8 predicted proteins | sample 8237621 | NCBI WGS metagenome assembly JACKQG01 (sample SAMN15677084, study PRJNA649215) | marine metagenome | biome: marine; feature: Black Sea; material: saline water; isolation source: suspended particulate matter (SPM) from the Black Sea western gyre | collected 2013-06-09/2013-06-10 | depth... | reverse complement strand
TCCACAAATGTATTGAAGCCGTTGGCTGCGGTAATCACTGCGCTTGAACTTGAGCACACCGATGTGCTGGGCGATACTTTGCTTGAGATAGCGAAAGAGAAGGGCGGTATTTTTAAGCCTAATACTCAGTTGTGGTGCGCATCAGGAATTGACCCTGAGGCGAAGTTGGTGTTGCATCAAATAGCCAACGCGGTTGGCGACGAGCTGAATGTAGGTCCGCGCGGCGCGTTGTCTGCGCCTGAATTGCCTAAGTTTTTCTCAAGCAATCGCGCTTTGGCAGTTGCTGTACTCGAATCACTTGGAGGTGATTATTTGATTGCTGCGCACTTGTTGCGGACGGTAGCGTTGACCGATTTGAAAAATCCGGGGCGTTTCGAATTGCGTTACACGAGCGTCGGGCGTCCGGTGGTGTTTGATGTGGCTCACTCGCGACAGTCGTTAACAGAGACTTTACGTTGTTTCCGCACGATGTTTAAGAATAGCCCTCGCGCGGTGTTGTTGGCATTGCGCGACGACAAAGATGCCGAAGACTTGGGCGCCGCATTGGCTGATGTCTCCAATACAGATGGAGCACACGAAGACTGGTATTGTTGTCCCGCCGGAAGCCATCCACGTTCGGCTCGCGTCGATAAAATAGCGCCAGCGTTTAACGCTCGTGCGCTGTCAGTTGTTGATTTTCCTGAGGGTGAACAGCCATTGCTGGTTACGGGCTCGACTTACTTAGTCGGCGCTTTACGTGATAAAACAACACTTGCTGATGCCGCAACAATTTGACCCTAGTTTGGTTCGCCAAAGTTACCGCTGTGAGTTAGTCGAAGAACTACGCTCTACTGGTTCTAAGGTGGTGGGCGACGTGACTTTATTAATCCCTAAAAGCTTGGGTTTTTGCTGGGGAGTTGATCGTGCCTTGGCCATGGTGCAAGAAGCACGGGTCGAATATGGTGCGCGTCCGATGTGGCTGATTTCTTCGATTATTCATAATCCACGTGTGAATGCTGACTTGCGCGAGCAAGGTATTGGTTTTTTGCGTGGCGAATATTCGCCAGAGGGTGCCTGGGAAAACCTATCTGAAAATGATGTCGTGATTGTCCCAGCGTTTAGCGCGACTGTCGAAGACATGGATCATTTACGTGACCGCGGCGTGGCGATAGTTGACACTACTTGTCCATGGGTGATTAAGCCGCACAAGCGCACGCTGAGGTACGTCAAAGAAGGCTTCACTACTGTTATTCACGGTACAGTAGGCCATGAAGAAACAGAAGCTACTTGCTCGTTGATTTTGTCTGAGGGCGGCCATTTTGTAGTGGTTTACTCTATTCAAGAGGCGGAGTGTTTAGCAGCATTCATTGAAGGAGAGGCTAATACCGACGAGTTAGTAGGCTCATTGCGCAGCGGTTCCTTTTCACTAGGCTTTGATTTTGACGCACACATGCAGCACCTCGGTGTGATTAATCAAACTACAATGCTCGCCAGCGAGTCGCGTGCCATTGGCGAACGTTTGCGGGTTGCTTTGAGTAACCGCGATGGTGAAGCGGAGTTAGAAAATAATTTCCGCGACTTCGATACCATCTGTCGCGCTACTCAAGACAATCAAGATGCCGCAGCGGTGGTCGCGGAGAAAAACCCAGATTTGTATTTAGTGGTTGGTGGCTATGATTCTTCTAACACCAAAAACCTCGCACGAGTGGGGCAGCGACTAGGGGTTCCGTCCTTTCATATCGAAGGTCCACATTGCTTAGGCGAGCAAATTGAATATCGTCACCGAAGCTCAGGAGAGATCCTTCAGCGCGGCGATTGGCTGCCATCGGTGCGACCGTTGACGGTGGCTTTTTCGGCGGGTGCCAGTACACCAGACACGCTATTAGGCGAAGTTATCGAGCGACTGCTCGAATTGTCTTAAATAATAATTAGCGTCGCGCTTTATGGTCCGGCCCAGTTTTCTCGACGATGCGCCCTGTGCCACCATATTTTTCTTCAAGCTCTTCAAGTACTGCGACGTACGAGCGATAGCGCGAAGCAGCAATTTGCTCGTTCGCTAGAGCTTCTAGTACTTTGCAGGACGCTTCTTCGCGGTGCGTGCAATCGTCGTAATCGCATTCTTTGCCGAATTGGTGCAAGTCTTTGAAGTGAATACGTAAATCATTCGGTGGAATGCCAAACGGGCGAAACTTTCTTACTCCAGGCGTATCGATGACTGCGCCGCCACCCGTTAGCGGATACCATTGCGAGTGACTGGTAGTGTGGCGTCCGGCTCTTAGTGATCCGCTTACTTCGCGCGTTTTAATTTCGAGATCGCCATCGAGTCGATTCATTAAAGTGGATTTGCCAACGCCGGACAAACCGTAAAGCACACTGGTTTTATTAGTGAGTAAGTCGCGAAGTTCTTCAACGCCAGTGCCGTCGACCGCCGAAGTGATAATCATTTTAGCACCAGCGTTATCGTAACTAGCGACGATTTTTTTCATTTTACCGCGTTTGCCTTTATCGGCTTTATTCAAGACTAACGCCGCCGGGATATTAGCAAAACTGCACGTTGCCAAAATACGGTCAGCGACCATCGATGAAAAAGGTGGAATGCCCACTGAGTTTACAATCACGACTTGATCGATATTAGCGGCGAGTAATTGGCGACGATCAGATTCTTCACCAGCAACGCGACGTGCAAAAGTGTTGCGGCGCTCATGAACGCGGTCAATCGCCCAGTCGTCACCAGTACGGCTGAGGTCTACGTAGTCTCCAACGGTTACGGGGTTCTTATCGGAACCGATATCTTCGAACAACTTACCACGCAGTAAAGCGCTGACGATTTTACCATCAACCATCACCTCGCAGCGGCGGGCATCCACTCGGGTAACGAATGGTTGCTGCGAAGAAGGGAGGTCCGTGTTTGTCATGCGCTCCTATTCTAGCACGAGTACAATAAGAGCATGCTAGAAGAGGATGTCATCCAGTCTCCGCAAAACGCCAAGCTTAAATCGATTAAGGCATTGCGCGGTGGTAAGAACCGCGATTTCACTGTGCTTGAGGGCGTACATTTGTTCGAAGAAGCTCTAGCGGCGGGCGCCGAAATCCAGTGGTTGCTCATAAGTGATCAGTGTGACTCGGGCGTTGGCGAGGTGCCGTTTGCGGTGCAGCGTTGCCAGCATAAATTGATGACCGAGGTTAGCCGTTTAGATAGCGCGCCTGATTTTATGGCGTGGGTTAAGCGCCCAGTGTCGGATTGGCGCGATGCCGTGGGCAGTTTGCAGGCAGGGCAGTGGTGCATGATCGCTGCCGGGGTGCAAGATCCGGGTAACTTAGGTGCTTTAACGAGAATCGCTGCGGGCTTGGGCGCTGAATTCGTTTTAGCGACTAAAGGTTCATCATCGCCATGGCATCCGCGCGCGGTGCGTGGTGCAGCTGGTACTAATTTCCGTTTACCTGTTTTTGAGGGCGTCGAGACCGACGAGTTTTTTGAGTTATGCTCAACGCATAACATTGCTACCTGGGCGACCTGTGCTGGCGGAGAAGATTTAACATCCGCAACTGCGCAGCTCAATTCATCCGCAGTGGCATTGATACTTGGCGAAGAGGGCCGCGGGCTTAGCGATGAACTTGTAAGTAAATGCTCAGCAAAGGTGGGCATCGCACTAACGCGCGATGTCGAATCCTTAAACGTCGCCACAGCCGCTGCGATTTTTGCGCATCAGTTAAATAACCATGTATGAGCCTTTAGCGTCACGCATGCGTCCGCGTAATCTTGATGATTTTGCGGGCCAAGAAAAACTAGTCGGCGAAAAGGGTTCGTTGCGCATGATGTTTGATGGTGGTGAATTAGGCTCGATGGTATTTTGGGGTCCGCCGGGATGTGGCAAAACAACTTTGGCGCAAATGTTGGCCGAGCGCTCGGATCTTAATTTCAAACCATTTTCGGCGGTGCTAAGTGGCATCAAAGAAGTGCGTGAAGCGATGCAGCAGGCCAAATCTGATCGCGAACAATCGCAACGCCCGACTTTGGTTTTTGTTGATGAGATTCACCGTTTTAACAAAGCGCAGCAAGATGCTTTCTTGCCGTTCGTTGAGGCAGGTGACATTGTGCTGGTGGGTGCGACCACCGAAAACCCTTCATTCGAGATTATTGGTCCGTTGTTGTCGAGATTGACGGTGCACATTCTTGAGCCGTTGTCCGAAGAAGATATTGTGGCCTTGCTGCGCACAACCTTATCCGACACCGAACGTGGATTGGGCGCGCGGCGCTTGGAGGCAAGCGACGAGCAATTGCAAATGATTGCCAATGTTGCGAGTGGCGATGCGCGTCGTGCTTACACCATCATGGAGGCTGCGGCACGGCAATGCGACGTCGGGGTAACCCTAAGCGATGGCAACCTGCAAAAAGTATTGGCAGGACGCGCGCTGCTTTACGATAAGGATGGGCAGAAGCATTACGATTTAATATCAGCATTGCATAAATCGATCCGTTCCTCCGACCCAGATGCCGCGCTCTATTGGTTGGTGCGTATGCTGCGTTCTGGCGAAGACCCGATGTTCTTAGCGCGGCGTTTAGTGCGAATGGCCAGCGAAGATATTGGTTTAGCTGACCCGAATGCCTTACGTTTAGCCTTAGCAGCTAAAGACTCCATGCACTTTCTCGGTTCGCCCGAAGGTGAATTGGCGCTGGCTGAAATAACTATTTATTTAGCGGTGGCACCGAAGTCGAACGCCGTTTATAAAGCATTCAACGAGGTGAATAAGCTAGTGCAGAAAGGGGTTGCGCATGACGTCCCGATGCAATTGCGTAATGCGCATACAAAGTTGATGAAGAATAAAGGCTGGGGCCAGGGCCACGATTACGCGCATGACAACCCGAACGCTATTGTGGCAATGGATTGCTTACCAGATGCTTTGGTCGGATCGAAGTTTTACAACCCGACGAACTACGGAGTCGAAGAGCGTATTACTAAACGCCTAGAACTGATTGCGCGACTCAAGGCTTCCGCTAAAGAAAGCTAGACCGTCGCGGAAGCCGCTGGCGCGTAATGACAAGCCTTTGTCGGCCGCATCATTGAACAGCTCTTGCATGTCGCTTTCTGGGAAACCAAAGAGCACTAATTGTCCTTCATGGCGCAAGTGTTTCACTAGTGGCTCAAGTGCATTCAGCGACTTTGGTTTTTCGCCATCACAGCCGTATGCTGCCATGTGATATTGGTGTTTCCCAGATATCTGTTCTGGCGAACTAATAATATTTATTGTAGTCGGCGAACTAATTTTATTTAACACTTCTTCTAGCTGCTGCTTTTCATCAGGATGTAATATGACATCGACGTGATTGCACTTCATTTGCACGGCTAAGAATGCGGCTAGTGTTGAACCGCTACCGCAGGTCAGTAAGTTTAGTTTGGCAATCTGTGATTGCTCAAGAGCTGCTGCCGGCGCCATTGCTTGAGCTACCAATAAGCCACTAGTCGACATCCAGGTCGCGGCGTTGTCGCCTAGCTGGCTAGGGTCGATGCTTAGGTGACCAAGTTGAAAGGGCGCGACGATTGACACAAGAACCATTCTAATATAATTTAATGTACCCCTCCTCGCAGATACAGCTAGTTTTATTTATATAAAACTAGTGCCTAAGCCGCGCCGCTCAACATCGGCCTTCAAGCCCATATGTTTGAAAATATGTTGTAGGCATTCGTCGGTGCTGGCCCGCACAATATTTGGTTTGTCCCATTCGTCGATTCCCCCGGGCAATTCGTCCAAGAAATTTGCATGCTGCCCATCAAGCACACGCTTGTCAAGAATAGTAATCGAACCGCGATCATCTTCAGAGCGCAGCAGGCGTCCGCAACCTTGGCGGAACATCGCTAGGGCTTTGGGTAAGTAAATCGTATTGCGTTGAATGCCGTATCCAAGTCGTGCCTGTTGCGCGTACATATAACGGTCGGGTGCACCGTAGGGCAGTTTGGCTATGACGATGTGTTCGCAAGTCGTGCCAGGAAAATCGACCCCATACCAGAAAGTGTCGACGCCTAACAAGATACTTTCGTGATTGGCTTTGAAAGTGCGCATCACTTCTTCTTTACTTAAGCCGGGCATGCCTTGCCATAACAGCTGTAAACCGATTGCTCTGAATTTTGGCGACAAACGTTCGCCGATGCGTTTAACTAGTGCCGAATTGGTGAACAAACCGAGGACGCGTCCGCGCGTGCGCTCGCCTAAGTAGAAGAAATAATTTTCGATGTATTCAAGCCAGGCATCGTGATCGGGGCCGCGATAGGCGTAAGGTACGGCGTCTTCGGGTACGCAATAAATGGCGGCATCGGTAGAGAAGGTTGTCGGCCCACTGAACTCTTCGACGATACGCCCAGCTCGCTCTTGCTTGTCTTCAGCAAGGATGTCTAAGCCGAGATAACCGCGCATCGGCTTGAAGCTATCGCGAATTTTAGAAGTGGCACTAACTAACGCCGCCGATTGCAACGACGGAAAATAAACATCGCCCAACCATTCTTGCGGCAACAAATATTTCAACAACAACAGTGGATGCCTTCGCCGCGTAAACTCAGCTTCGAAATGTAACTTGTCCGAGAAATCAGCTTCACCGCTTTCGCCACCTAACCACAATTCTAGTCCTTCACGCCAGTGGTCTAAGCTTTCTAGCGGTCGGTGTAAACGCCAGCGTATTTTTCGCGCTAAACGTAATTCGATATCGCCTAACTCTTCGATGGTGGTGCGTAATGCGCTATCTAAACCATTTACCGTATCTAAAAAACTTTGCAGAGTAGTTAGCAGTTCATCGCCGCGTCCGGATTCGAGATATTCGTGAAACAACGACGCCGATTCGGTGCGCGTACGTTTACCTTCTAGCTCGCGCCGGTATTCGTTGAAGGTTTTTAACTCGCTAGATGTCTCAAACGCTACCGCGTCAAGCTTAGAACACAACTCTTGCGCATCTTCTGCTGCCTGACCTAAACGCGGCGGCACCACCGGCAAGTTGTTTATCAACTTACTTAACATTGGTAACGCCGCGCGATCACGTCCGCGATTGCGCCGCAGGTCTTTGGATAGCTGCATGACTTCTTCGAGCTCGATATCGAAAGACCGAGCTGACAACGCAACTTCATGTAAGTGGTCGCATTCGTCAAAAACCACATGACTAAACTCGTCGGGCTGCGCCAAAATGAAGGCGTGATTGGTCACCACAATATGCGAGCGCAAAGACTGCTGAGTGCGGATGCCCGCCGCGCAGCGCATCGCCGACTTGCCGCGACAACACGCTGGCAAGGCGCGCGTTTGATTAATCATAGCCCGTGCTTGGCGCAAAGTCGCCGGAGCGTTAGCGCTAGGCACACCAGGTGAAACCGGAAATCCGTCGAGGTCGGCAGCGATATCTTCACAGTAAAAAATCGCCAGTCGCATCCAGGTTATTCGTGCGATTGAACTAGCTGCGGAAGGTTCGGGTGCGGTGTCGATGATGGCGCGTCCGCAAATGTAGTTGTTGCGGCCTTTGAGTAGGCTGATGCGCGGTAGTTGCTCGTCGGTTAATCCGCATTCTTTGAGTAGTTCGACGGCGCGAGGTACTTCGTTGAAGAAAGCTTGTTCTTGTAGTGCGCGGGTGTAAGTTGAAACGGCGACGCGGGTTTCAGCTTGTTTGGCCCACCAAAGTAATGGAGCGAGGTAGGCGAGGGTCTTGCCAGTACCAGTTGGCGCATCACCTATTAAGAAGTTGCCATTGTCGAATGCTTCGGCTACTTGCTGCGAAAGTTCTAGTTGTCCGGCGCGCGGCTCGGCATCAAAGTGCTTGCTGAGGCGGTCGAAAAATTGTTGTAGCAAAATATTACGTGTCGCAGGGTCGGGTGCCGCGTCTTCATAACGTGAACTGAGAATGTCTTTCCCGTCATATGTTTGATGATAGCTACGCTTAAACATGGGGGTGATGGTATTCAAGATGCGCTCAGAATCAGTGGCGGCTATCTCGCAGTCGCCACTGAATTCACCATCGCTAAGAGCGTCGCCGAATAGGTCGGCGTTACCACTGCCGGTGTATTGGCTCGGCTCGTCAAGCAGGTTTTCAATAATTTCAAGCCACTGATTCAGCGGGCTCGGTTCGTTGCCGGCTTCGCGATAGACATCATCAAAGCAGCGGGCAATTAGTTGGCGCAGTTTGTGGTCACGGGCATAGTGGTCGCGTACCATGGCTTCGCATAAATCACGCGCATCATCACTAGACGGAAGCTTCGACGGATGGCGTCCGCAAAAATGGTGTAGGCTGGCGGCAAAGTCGTGCTGGCCGCGGCGCGGATGTAAGAATAGAGATAGTGATTCGAGAGCTACGATGCGTGGGGCGACCACTGCTGGGCAGTATGCTGCGTATAGCTCTGCGAATTGCTGTTGTGGGGTGGCAACGATTACAGGTCGCGCTTCGAGCTTTTGTAGCAAATCGCTGATGACATCACCAAAAAATGATAATTGCGATAGTTTTTCTGGGGTTAAGCCTATGCCCGACAATAACTTAGGTGAGTTAACCGGCATGGCCTCGTGCCGATAAGGCGACAAGAAAGTTGGCTCAATTAGGTGCTTGGGACCTTCTCCGCTTACATAAGTAGTAGCTTGAATAAAATAAACCCCATCTTGCTGGGCATCAGGGCCAGTTGTGCAGCAAGTAACGAAGACGGGGTCGAGCGAGGCGTTCAAGGTAGTCAAAAAGGGGGCGCGAGGGTAGAATACACGACCCCACAAACCCTTTCCTCCCATCTAAACAAGATAAATACCGTGGTAGAAGTCACCGACATCCCCGTAGAAGGTTATGAATCCGTAAAGCGCGCGTACGACGCTGAATCTGGTTTGCTGGCTTTCATTTCAGTGCATAGCACTGTTCTTGGCCCAGCCCTAGGCGGCATGCGCCTCTGGAATTACGCCAACGAAGACGAAGCGCTCACCGACGTGCTACGCCTGTCAAAAGGCATGACTTACAAAGCGGCTTGCGCTGGACTCAGCCTAGGTGGTGGCAAATCCGTGATCATGGGCGATCCATCCATGAAGTCTCAGGCATTCTTCGAGGCAATGGGCGATTTCGTTGAATCGTTCGGCGGCTCTTACATCACAGCTGAAGATGTCAACACCAAGGTCGAGGACATGGGCATTGTGGCTACTCGCTCTAAACACGTTGTGGGTTTGGCCGGAAAGTCTGGCAACCCGTCACCGAAAACAGCTTGGGGTACATTCTTAGGGCTGAAGGCGACTCTTGAAGACGTTTACGGTAGCGATTCTTGCGAGGGTAAAACTTTTGCCATTGAAGGCGCGGGTTCTGTAGGCTCTATTTATGCCGATTTTATTGCCAAGGATGGCGGCAAGATTCTCGTCGCAGATATCTTTGACGAATCTGCACAACGCGTGGCTGCTGCAACCGGCGGCACCGTCGTAAGCCCTGACGCAATCCGTAGCGTCGAATGTGATGTTTATGCGCCATGTGCGCTTGGCGGCTCTATTAACGACGACACCATCCCTCTCTTTAAGTGTAAGGCGATTGTTGGTGCGGCTAATAATCAGCTGCTCGAAGAGCACCATGGCGAGATATTACGCGATTTGGGTATTCGCTATGCACCAGATTACGTAGTTAACGCTGCTGGCTTGATTAATGTTTACGACGAAATGGCCGAGGGCGGATACAACGAGGCGCGCGCATTAGAGAACATGAATAGTATTCGTGCGAACATGCACAAGATTTTCGCAATCTCTAATGAAGAGGGCATTAGTACTTCTGCTGCTGCCGATCGTTTTGCTGAGCGCCGAATTGATTCGGCTATGGCTTCGCGGTAACTATCCGTTTGTGGGCGAAAACGTGAAGCCAGTCGGGCAAGAACTACCTTGTGATAACCTCGACACCACTCTCACTAATAATCATAGTATGCTCACATTGAGAAACGCGTACGCTAGGATCAGGGTCAACCAACGGCGGGAAGCTCATGGCGCAACCCGTGCGCTGCAGCCTTAGCAGGCTACCTTCAATCGCTTTACTCTCAATGCCCTTAAAGTAATGGCGCGCAAACGGTAGTCCATTCATCTTTTCAATGACATTCCATACCCGTTCGTCGATACCCTTGAACTTGCGTGGCTCTTTGACCATCATGAAGATTTCAGATTTCCCCTCTTCATGGACAGCGCCCTTGCCATCTGTAGCGAACGGTTCAATCGCAATGACCATGCCCGGTTCGAGCACCGCTTTGTTCCAGCGATCAGGGCACGCTGGAATAGACGGCGCACAATGCACGGTCCAACGATTGACTCCGTGGCCAGTTAAGTTATAGACAGGCTTGAAGCCCTTTGCCTCAATCGACTTTTCAATTTCGCGCGACAAATCATTTACTTTAACTCCTGGGCCGGCGCCTTCAATCGCCGCCGCCAAGGCATCAATCGAGGCCTGCACCATGTCTTGATAAAAAGGTTTTTCACCTAAATAGACGCTCATCGCGTTGTCAGCGATATAGCCATCGACTTCTACACCAATATCCACCTTTACCACGTCTTCAGCGGCATAAACAGTCTGGTCACCCGGCGCAGGGCAGTAGTGTGCTGCAATGTGGTTGCGGCTAGTTTGCGCCGGGAAGGCAATTCCGGCCCCCTTAGACAGGATGTAGTCTTCGGCAGCAGCCATCACGTCGGCCAGTTTGGCGCCAGGTTTAACCATCGAAGCGGCTAATAGCTTGGCATCACGGGCGATTTCGCCTGCTTTACGGTAGCAATCTAAGGTGTGAGCATCCATCATCAGCCGAATATTATATAAAATCCGCTAAAGCTCTTTAGTTTTCATCCGAGCAAGTCCGATATATCAGAGAACCCAATTCACATCATG
>JACKQG010007613.1_pt1 | contig 10820 bp, 7 predicted proteins | sample 8237621 | NCBI WGS metagenome assembly JACKQG01 (sample SAMN15677084, study PRJNA649215) | marine metagenome | biome: marine; feature: Black Sea; material: saline water; isolation source: suspended particulate matter (SPM) from the Black Sea western gyre | collected 2013-06-09/2013-06-10 | depth... | reverse complement strand
CAGCCGATGCAATCGGCCCCCTCCAACACGGCCTCGCGAGCCTGTTCGAGCGAGTGCGTGGAAAGGCCCACCAAACGTTCTGTTCCGATCATTTTGCGGGCGTCTTTAACCGACAGGTCCTCCTGCCCGACGTGGACGCCGTCGGCGTCGGCCAGTACAGCCACGTCCAGACGATCGTTGACAATAAATAACGTCTCTGTGCCGCGAGTCAACTTGCGCAAGACTCGTGCGCGGTTTGCCAATTCGCGGTCATCCAGCGTCTTGTCGCGGAGCTGGATCGCATGTACACCTGATTTGACCAGTCTTTCCCCCAGACTCGCAAGTTCTTCGGCCGATTTCCGGCCGTCGATCAGGACGTAAAGGCGTACGTCCACTAGGCGCGATCGGCTGCGTGCCGTGGTGTCGATAGCACGTTCGAGCGTGTACACGCGGTACCGCAATGACTCGATATCGGCGGCGAGTTCCGCTGATATTAGCTTGGCATACTCCTCCAAGCACCTCATGGACTGCTCGATCCGGCTGAAGCTCGCACGGACCACGTCGGCGAGGCCGGCTCGGTTGTACTCGGAACGAGCCACAACCTGTGTTCCAACGTCGCCAAGAGTCTCCCGGGCCGTCAATCGGTCGCTGGCGGAAATGTGGCCCAGGGCTGCGGTCAGATCGTGACGCAAGTGCTTGCACAGGCTGCACAAGTGCTGGTCATCCAGGTGAAACCGGACGTACTCCTCGGTGACGCGGAGCCCCTCGGTCGCTCGGTTGGCGTTTGCATCCAGTATGCGTAGGGCCGTGAGACGTTCGCTACCCGATTCTTGTGATTGTTCGCTCATCGCTGCTTTCGGGCATTTCTGGAGGTTTGGCGCGGTATTCGCTGTGGTCTTGCTGCAGGCTTCAATCTGCCACATTGTCACGGCGACTGCAATCGCCGGTCGTTGACAACGGGCAGGGCGGCATACAGCCGCCCGGCCTTCGAGACCGACAGAAGCGTCGTCATGTGTGGTTGATGCAGACAGCCTAAACCTAACGAGCGCAATTACTTGCCTTGCTTGACATAGCCGTGCCAGCTAAAATTCGAGTGCATCTTTCGTCCCGCGCAGGGAAAGCTAGAGTTTCGGTATGGAAGCCGAGGTGCCTAAATGCAAGGCTCGTCGCTGGTTACTTGTCTTTGGCCTGGTCTGCCGCGTCTGTGGTGGCGCGGCGATTGGCGGGCATTACTGACAGCGATCGGTTTTACGGCGGCGCTGAATTTTTGCCTGGTGACCAGTTTCCTTTGGCCGCAATCGCTACCTTCGGCCATCGTGGTTGTCGGCTGGGCGGTGATCCTGGTTTTCTGGGCGGCGTCGGCTTGGCAGGGGCGACGGTATCTGCCGGAGGTGTATCGGAACGCCGGCGGAACCGATCATGAGGACTTGTTCATTCGGGCTCAAGCTGAATACTTAAAGGGGCACTGGTACGAAGCAGAGACGCTGTGCCGGGAACTTCTAAGGCAATCGGACGTCGACGTGGACACGCGGCTGATGCTGGCGAGCCTATGCCGGCACACGCGGCGATTCGACGAGGCACGAAAAGAGCTGAGACGGCTGGGGCAAACGGACGGTGGGGAGAAGTGGGCTTTGGAAGTAGCTCGTGAACGGGAGCTGCTCGAACGTGCCGAGTCCGAACCGCTCGACGACGATCAAACGGACGAGAATGACTCGATACCGAGTGTCGAGTAACAGGAATACGAAGGTAGAGCAGGCTTCGATTCAGGCGGGCGACGGATCGAAACATCTAAACAGACGATCGGCAAAAGGGGGACTCGATGTACGAGCGATTTACTGACCGCGCACGGAAGGTGATGCAGCTTGCCAATCAAGAAGCGCAACGTTTCAACCACGAATATATCGGCACCGAGCACGTTCTTTTGGGCTTGGTGAAGGAGGGTAGTGGCGTCGCAGCCAACGTCCTGAAGAATCTGGACGTGGATCTGCGGAAGATCCGGCTGGAGGTTGAAAAGCTGGTACAAAGCGGGCCGGAAATGGTCACCATGGGCAAACTGCCCCAAACGCCACGTGCGAAGAAGGTGATCGAATACTCGATGGAAGAGGCTCGCAATCTGAACCACAATTATGTCGGTACCGAGCACATTCTGCTGGGGCTGCTGCGCGAGCAGGAGGGCGTCGCCGCTCAGGTGTTGATGAATCTGGGGCTGAAGCTCGAAGAAGTCCGCGAAGAAGTCCTCAATCTTCTCGGTCACGGTCTGGAGGGCGAGGAGGAGCCGTCGGAACGCAGCCGCGAAAGCAGAAGCGAGGGGCGAAAGGGAAAATCGAAGACGCCCGCGTTGGACAGCTTCGGCCGCGACTTGACGCAACTGGCCAAACAAGGCAAGTTGGATCCCGTCATCGGCCGCGAGCGCGAGATCGAACGGGCCATCCAGATTCTCTGCCGCCGCACGAAGAATAACCCCGTCTTGCTTGGCGAGGCCGGTGTGGGCAAGACCGCCATCGTGGAGGGGTTTGCTCAGCAAGTTGTCAGCGGCAACATACCGGATCTGCTGAGCGACAAGCGAATCGTGGTTCTTGATCTGGCGATGATGGTGGCCGGCACCAAGTATCGAGGCCAGTTCGAGGAACGCATCAAGGCGGTCATGAACGAAGTCCGCCGGGCCAAGAATACCATCTTGTTCATCGACGAATTGCACACGCTGGTCGGGGCGGGCGGCGCCGAAGGCGCCATCGACGCGGCGAACGTGCTGAAACCCGCCTTGTCCCGCGGCGAAATCCAGTGCCTTGGTGCCACGACCCTGGACGAGTACCGCAAGTACATCGAAAAGGACAATGCGTTGGCTCGGCGTTTTCAAGAGATCATTGTCGATCCCACCAACCGGGAGGAGACGGTAGAGATTCTAAAGGGCCTGCGATCGCGGTACGAAGACCACCATCGAGTGCAGATCACTGACGATGCAATCGAAAGTGCGGTGGAATTGTCCGACCGATACATCTCCGCACGGTGCCTCCCGGACAAGGCGATCGACGTAATCGACGAGTCAGGTGCCCGCGTTCGTTTACGATCGATGACCCGCCCGCCGGATTTGAAGGAAATCGACGAGGATGTCGAGCGGCTGAACAAGGAGAAGGAAGAAGCCGTCGCCAATCAAGATTTCGAAAAGGCAGCGTCTTTGCGCGACCAGGCGGACAAACTGAAGACGAAGAAAGACCAGATCACGCACGAATGGCGGGAGAAGTCCAAACAGACCGACGGCGTGGTGGACGAGGAAGTCATCGCCGAAGTCGTGTCGAAGATGACCGGCGTCCCGCTCACGCGGCTGTCCACCGAAGAGAGCTTGCGGTTGATGAAAATGGAGGAGGAACTGCACAAGCGCGTGATCAGTCAGGAGAACGCCGTGACGGCCGTAGCCAAGTCGGTGCGACGCAGTCGCAGTGGCCTGAAAGACCCTCGACGCCCCACCGGTTGCTTTATCTTCGCCGGTCCGACGGGCGTGGGCAAGACGCTGCTGGCCAAGGCGCTGGCCGAGTATCTGTTCGGCGACGATGACGCGCTGGTGCAGATCGACATGAGCGAATATTCGGAGAAGCACAACGTCAGCCGCTTGATTGGCGCGCCGCCAGGATACGTCGGCTACGAAGAAGGTGGACAACTGACCGAGAAGATCCGCCGCCGGCCCTACTCGGTCGTCCTGCTGGACGAAATCGAAAAAGCGCACCCGGAGATCTTCAACACCTTGTTGCAGGTGATGGAAGAAGGCCGGCTGACGGACGCGTTTGGGCGCAAAGTCGACTTCCGCAATTCGGTCATGATCATGACCACCAATGCAGGCGCGCAGGCCATCAAGAACGAGGCCGGTTTCGGTTTCCAGAAACCGGACCAGGACGCAAGCTACGAGAGCATGAAAACTCGGGTTAACGAACAGGTCGAGAAGGTCTTCCGACCCGAGTTCCTGAACCGCCTGGATGATGTAATCGTCTTCCGGCATTTGACAAACGAGGATCTCAAGGAAGTGATCGAACTGGAATTGGCCCACGTGCGCGGACGACTCTCCGAACGTGGATTCGAATTGGTGTTGACCGACGACGCCAAGGAATTCCTGATCAAGGTAGGCTGCAAGGACCTGGACTACGGCGCGCGGCCGCTGCGGCGGGCGCTCGAAAACCGTGTCGAAGACCCCCTGGCCGAAGAGCTGCTGAAGGGTACGTTCCAGGGCAACAACAAAATCGTCGTTGATGCCATCCGCGATGACGAGGGAAAGATTCGACGACTTGATTTCCAAGGCGAGACGGTCGAGCAGCCCGAACCCGAGCCGGTTGCTGCCGGCGTGGGAGAATCGAGTGACTCGTCCGAGGAATCAGTCGAATAGACGAGGACTCGACTACTGGATGCCACAGAACCCGCGGCAACAACCGCGGGTTTTTCTTGGCTAGCCCAGGCTGCGCAATCTGACAACTCGGCGTTTTCCCTAATCTTTGCTCAAGCCGCATAACCGGCCTCGCCGATGAGATGGACGAAGCCGTGAGCTTCGCAGTCGGATATTGCGCTCTGCCCTCCTGGCAGGCAAATCCCAAGGAAGAACATGTCCACGGACTCAAACATCTCGTCCACCCTCTCGGATAGATCGAGCGGACCGTTTGCCGGCTTGGCGGACTGGGTGGCCGACTGGGGAGCCGTGACGATCGAAGGTATTTCGGCTGCGGGCAAGATAGCGTTGTTCTCGTGGCAGACCCTCTCGTGGCTGCTCTTTCGCCGGCCTCGGAAGTCGACACTGCTGCCGATCTTCTATCAGGTAGGCGTGCTCAGTCTCCCGGTCGTGGCGCTGACCGGAACCTTCATTGGAATGGTGCTGGCCGTCCAGACCTTCTTTCATTTTCGGGAACTCCGAATGGAAACCGAGTTGGGCGCGGTCATCAATATGTCGCTGGCTCGCGAGTTGGGGCCCGTGCTGGCGGCGACCATGCTAGCGGGGCGAGTTGGCAGCGCAATGGCGGCCGAATTGGGGACGATGCGCGTGACCGAGCAAATCGACGCGCTCTCCAGCATGGGTGCTAACCCGATACAATATCTCGTGGTACCTCGATTCCTTGCGTTCGTGCTGCTGATCCCCGCGTTAACGGTCATGGCCATATTCATGGGCGTTGTGGGAGGATATTTCTACAGTGTCGTGATTCTGGGAATTGACAAGCACCACTACTTGTACAACACGCAAGAATTCGTGGACAGTTTCGATTTGTTCACGGGCATGTTCAAAAGCGTGTTTTTCGGAATCGCTATTGCACTGGTGAGTTGTTACCAGGGATTCAATTGCCGTGCAGGCGCCGAAGGAGTCGGCAAAGCCGCCACCTCGGCGTTTGTGCATTCGTTTGTGTTGATTTTGGGGCTGGATTTGTTGTTGGGAATTACACTCGATTCGTTCTACTACATGCTCTGGCCGGAAGGTGCAAGCTTGTTTCAGTAGCCTCCCGGCGGTGCGGGTTATGGACACGCAATCCACAAGTACCGGACTTGACGAACCGCTGCTCGAAGTGCGCGGTCTGCACGTCAACTTCGGCAGGCAAGAGGTGTTGCGGGATATCAACTCGAGCATTCCCCGCGGCCAGACGGTGGTTGTCATCGGCGAAAGTGGATGCGGCAAGACGGTCCTATTGAAAACGCTGATCCGCTTGATAAAGCCAACTAGCGGCGACGTGCTTTTCGACGGACGCAGTTTAGCGAAACTGAACGACAGGGAGTTGACGGCGCAACGAATCCGCTGCGGTTTTGTGTTCCAGGCGGCGGCCCTGTTTGACAGCATGACGGTCGGTCAGAACGTGGCGTTCCCGCTGCGGCAGCACACGCAATACCAAGATGCGGAGGTGCAGGAATTGGTGATGGCCAGATTGTCTGAGGTCGGTCTTCCCGCCTCGGTTGTCGGCAAGAAACCGGCCGAACTGTCGGGCGGCATGCGCAAACGTGTCGGACTGGCTCGCGCCCTGATCATGGACCCCGAACTGATCTTGTACGACGAGCCTACTACAGGGCTTGACCCAATCATGAGCGACGTAATCAACGAGCTGATGATGCGCACTCGCCGCCATCGTCCGGTAACCAGTGTCATTGTCAGTCACAGTATGCGAACAGCGCGCAAAGTCGCCGACCGTGTGCTGATGATCCACCCTATATCGCTTCTCGAACCTGGGCAGGAGCAGATCATCTTTGACGGCCCGCCGAGCGAGTTAGACCGGTGCGACGATCGGCGTGTCGTGCAGTTTGTTCGCGGCGAAGCGGGCGAGCGAATGACGGAGATGCGCGCGTAGAAACCCGGTTTTTCCAAAAAACCGGGTTTCTGGGCGTACAGAGCCGACCGGACGGGTCCGCCAGATCCGTCCTACTTGGCCGCGGTAGCAGGCCGCTTTGGGAAATATGATCATGGACGAACGAGTACTTTACTTTCGCGTGGGAGTCGTGGTGGTTGCGGCGGTGATTATCACAATCGTCCTTGTGATGTTGTTTGGTGCCTGGCCGAATGTGTTCGAATCGCAGTATCAAATCACAGTCGACTTCCCCGAAGCGCCTGGCGTCGCGGTCGATACGCCAGTGAAGAAGAGTGGCGTTCTGATCGGCAGAGTATCGGAAGTGACACTTCTGGACGAGGGCGGAGTCCGCGTCGGCGCAAAAATCAAACGCAAGTACAAACTGCGACGAAACGAGACGTGCCGGATTGCCTCCGGATCGCTGTTCGGCGATGCCGTACTGCAGTTCGTGCCCAGCAGTAACAAAGAACTGTCGGTTAGATTCGACGCCAATAGGGACGGCCATCTGGATGCCGCTGAGAAGGCAAAGAGCAAGGAAATAATCGGCGACGAGGAGTACATCATCAACGGCGTGGCGCCTCGCAGCCCGCTACGTATTCTCGTGGACCTGGAGGACGACATCGCGGCGACGTTGAATTCGATAGAAACCGCCGGCAATGAAGTGGCACAGCTCGTCAGTTCGGTCAACAGTACAGTGGGCGGCGAGCAGGGCCAGATCGGATCACTTGTGCAGAAGGCCGAAACGGCCCTGGAACGCTTTGACCGCACGATGCAGTCAGTGGAGAGGGTGCTGGGCGACGAAGAACTGAGCATCAAACTTCGACAGTCGTTGGAAGAACTGCCTGAGTTCATCAGCGAAACGCGCCAGACTATGACCACAGCTCGCACGACCCTGGAAGATTTCAGACGTGTGAGTGCGAAAGCAGAAACCAACCTGGAAAACTTGGAGAAGTTCACCAAACCGTTGGGCGAGAAGGGTGAGCAACTGGTCGCGAACGTGGACGCAAGCACACGAAACCTGAACGAGTTGCTCGCCCAGCTTGTTTCGTTCAGCGAGGCGTTGAACTCCGGGCAGGGCACCTTGGGGAAGCTGGTGCATGACGACGACGTCTACCGGAAGATCGATCGCCTGGTGACCAACGCCGAGGACCTCAGTCGACGACTACGACCAATCGTCGACGATGTCCGCACGTTTACCGATAAGATCGCTCGCGACCCTCGGCAATTGGGACTCAAGGGGGCGATGGATCCGCGGCCTGGCGGCTTCAAGACTGGTGTGCAATGGTAAGAACGGAACCGGAGGGCCATCGCACATGGGCCTTGGCCTGGCCAGATCAGAAGCCCCTCGGGGCAGGCAGGCCTTCCGGTGGCGGAAGCGGCGTCGATATCATGGTCGGAGATAGGGGTGAGACTGGTTGCGGTGATCGGGGCGCGTTCGGTAACGGCACTGTGTATCCGGCCTGCGCGCCGGTGCGTAGCCCTTCAGCCCGCTCCAGCAGTCGGTCTGTGGGCAAAATCTGCTGGGGCTGCAATTGGAAGTTCACTTCATGCTCGTTGCGGAGTTCAAATGGCCACAGGTTCTCGCTAATGAAATCCAGCGGAGGTATCTGGTACCAAGGGGGGAAAAACGTCTGCTTGACCGTCAACGTCTCATAACCGTCTTTGATCAACTGGATCTTTCGCGTGCCGTAGTAGGTGAAGTCGGTGGAGACGGGAGTGCTGCCGATCTCCTGGTCGTCGACGAAAACAACGGCGTCCATCGGATTGCTGCGAACCGTCATCCGTCGCCGGACGCATCCAGGCACGGATGCGATGATCAGCAGCGAGATCAACAACGCAAGACAGCGGTTTCGAGGCGTCCCGGTCGGAGAAGATGGCTTTGACACGTAAATATGCCGAGAATTGATGAAATGGGAGTTGTTCTTGAGCCCGAGAAGGCGACGTTCTCGCATTTCTGAGACGAGCCGCGGGAGTATAATAGGATGGTTCCGGCAGGGCCAGATCGAATTTACGTTCCGTTAAGGTGTACAAAAACCACCTATTTACTGTCCCGCTGGGGCCAGTAAGTGCTACAATAGCAGGGTAGAGGGATCGATCGGCCGGCTATGGCCCAGATGACGGAGAGTTGGCGCGGCAGTCTTGCGTTTCTTAAGATAACAGACGATGGCCAGATCCACACGAGAGTTTGTCGAATCCCTCGAACACGCCGCTCGCTCCGACGTGGGCATGCGGCGGGCGAACAATCAGGACTCGCACAAGGTCGTAGTTGCCCAAGACGAACAGTCGTGGCGAGAACGCGGTCACTTGTTCATGGTCGCCGACGGCATGGGAGCGCACGCTGCGGGCGAGTTGGCTAGCAAGCTAGCGGTGGACGGCGTCTCGCATCTTTACCATCACTACCGCGAACTACCTCTGTCCGAAGCACTAAAGCGGTCCCTCGCCGAAACCAACAGCGACATCCATCGCCGCGGTCTGGAAAACCCCGATTTCCACGCCATGGGAACAACCGCCAGCGTGCTGGTGCTGTCGCCTCAAGGCGCTTTGATGGGCCATGTGGGCGATAGTCGCATATATCGACTGCGCGGCAATCGTCTCGATCAACTGACTTTCGATCACAGCCTGCAGTGGGAACTGCGCAACATCGGCCGATTGCCTGAGGATTCGGATTTGGCGAAAGCCGTGCCCAAGAACGTTATCACGCGCTCGTTGGGACCCAACGCGGATGTCGAAATCGATCTGGAAGGCCCATATCCGCTGGAAGTGGGCGATACGTTCCTGCTATGCAGCGACGGTTTGACCGGGCAAGTAGACGATTACGAGTTGGCCGAGATTCTGGCCAATCTGCCGCCGGACGAGGCCGCATCCGTTCTGGTCGACCTGGCCAATCTGCGCGGTGGTCCGGACAACATTACGGTGATTATTGCCAAGATTGCCGGCATCGCTATGGCGGCAGGCGAAAACGATCGAGCACCGGTTAGTTCGACGGGCAAGCGAAGTGGATCGGCTAGTGGCCTGGCACCGTGGGTGGTTAGCGGAGTCTGCCTGTTCCTGGCGCTCGTGTTGTGGTTTGCCGATCAGAGCATCCCGGCTATCGTCTCGGCCGTGGCCGGCTTCATCTCCGCCGTGGTGGGCGTGGCTCTTCTGTTCCGCGGACGCGGACGGGTAGACAATTCGGTCGCCGGTGACGGCCGATTGGGAAAGGGACCGCACGCACATGCCATGTGCAAAGGCGGCGATGAGTTTATGAAGACGTTGTCCAATGTGCTGGACGAACTGCGCGACGTGGCCCAGGAGTCCAACTGGGACATCGAGTGGTTCCAGCTTGGAGAATATCGCCGCAACGCCGCCAAAGCAGCCGGTTCGGGAGACTACCCGGCAGCCGTCCGCCAATACGCCACAGCGATCAGCTTCATGATGGACCAATTGCGTCGCCAACAGGATCGCGAAGCCGGCGACTCGTCGATCGAGTACTAGCGGACTGTGGGATGGGGGAGGTATCGGTCTTAAAGAAGTTCGCCGTCCACGATGGGCTCCTATTCACACCCAGCGGGCAGGTAGAATTGCGTCGTGGGAATGAGTTGCTTTTCGATTGACGGACTTTCCCAGTACACGAGCGCTCTCCAGTCTCGCGTCGCGTCGAATGTACCCTTGTGGTGTTCGACGCGAATCGGGTACTTTTGGCCCGCAACTACCTTGCCTACCGAAGCGGATCGCGTCTGTGGCCTGTCCCAGGCGTCGATGATCAGCTTGCCATCGAACCAGACACGACCGCCATCGTTCACGTCGAAGGTCAGCGTGTATTCTTCGGAATGAGTTGGCTGGACGAAGCCGGTCCAGCGGCAGGAGTAGTGATCCCCTTGGTTGTCGCCCACGTGGCTGCTGAGGAAACGTCCGTTCCATCCCTGTCGCCGGAAGGCGATCTGCCGTGCGACCTTGACCACAGGCTTCCCGCTTAGCTGCTCGCCATCGAAGTATTCGGCCTTCAGGCCATTGCCGCTGCCAACATCTGGTCCCACGGTGACAGTGCGACGGACCGAATGCTTCTCGCCACCCTCGTCTTCGACCGTCAACGTGACCGTGAAGTCGCCCGGCTGAGTGTAGGTGTGTGAGACGGCTTTCCCTTCCCCTGAACTGCCGTCGCCAAAGTCCCACGTGTACGTTTCGATCTCCCCGTCCGGATCGGCGCTGCGGCTTGCGTCGAAGCTCGTGGTCATGCTGCCCCAATCGCGAGTCTGCGAGAACCGCGCGCGGGGCGGCTGATTGCCTCGCTGCTCCAACGTGCCGATGTATTTGGTAGCGATGACTAGGCTGTCGAGATAGTTGCACTGCTCTTTGTGGCTGCCGCCGTGGAAGTAAGGCCCCAGCATCCAGTGATTGAATCGGATGCCGGCGTGTTTTTCATCGACCAGCGGCACATCCGGAAGGTCGCTGATCAGTTTGCCGTTGACCCACAGCCTCAGATGACCGTTCTCTTGTCCCGGATCCGACAGTTTGGCGTAGTGCTCGACACAATGCCATTTGCCGATCTGCACCTTGTCCGGC
>JACKQG010007611.1_pt1 | contig 10820 bp, 7 predicted proteins | sample 8237621 | NCBI WGS metagenome assembly JACKQG01 (sample SAMN15677084, study PRJNA649215) | marine metagenome | biome: marine; feature: Black Sea; material: saline water; isolation source: suspended particulate matter (SPM) from the Black Sea western gyre | collected 2013-06-09/2013-06-10 | depth... | reverse complement strand
TATTCCTCCATACCCGTTAATGCACCCGAGTCGAGACCGGATGATTCGAACCGCAAAAGTTTGGCGAGGTTTTCTTTGTGCGCAAAGTCGGTCGCGGCCCCTTCTTTAATGAGTAGACCGAATTGTTTCCAGAACTCTAAATAAGTTTCCGGTTCTTTCTTGGCCTGTTCGGCAAGGAATCGAAGAAAGCGTTTGGTCAGTACTTGGTTCAACTTTCGCAAAAGTTCGCTGTCCTGCATGGTCTCCCTAGAGACATTTAGTGGCAGGTCGGTACTGTCGACCACGCCTCTGATAAAGCGAAGCCATTCCGGGAAGAGCGCCTTGGGTTCGGGATCGATCAAAACTTTCCTGCAATGAAGAGCGACTTTTACCTCGCTTCGCCACATGCCGAGCTTCTCCATATTGCGTTTAGGGACAAAAAGCAGAGCATTTATTTCGAGGGGGGCGTCGGTGCTGAAGTGCAGACGAAGGAGAGGGGCTTGATAATCATTCGCCTGAAATTTGTAGAATTCTTCGTATTCCTCGTCCTTGATTTCGTTTTTTGAACGAAGCCATAACGCATCGACAGTGTTGACCTTGTCACCGTTAACCGAGATTGGGAACTGCACGAAAGCCGAGTACTTCTTGATTATTTCCTTAACTCGATCGGCTTTAGCGAAATCCTTGTGTTCGTCCTTCAGTTTGATGACGACCTTGGCTCCGCGTCGTTGACCGTCCACGGGTTCAATAGTGTAGGATCCTGAGCCATCACTTTCCCAGCATTGACCTTCGGCGTCGGGTTCCCATGAGCGGGAGTATACCTTTACGTTGTCGGCTACCATGAAGACGCTATAGAAACCCACGCCAAACTTCCCGATCAAAGCTTCGTTCTTTTCGCCATCGCCCTTTAGTGCCTCGATGAATTCTTTGGAACCCGAGTGAGCGATGGTTCCCAGATTATCGGTCAACTCTTCAGCCGTCATTCCAAGGCCAAAGTCCTGAATCGTAATGATGCCCGCTTCGTCGTCAGTCGTAACATTGATTTCCAATTCCAAATGATCGTCGAAGATCTTCTTCTCGGTGATTTGGGTTCGACGCAGTTTCTCTAAAGCATCCGATGCGTTGGAAACTAGTTCACGAATGAAAATTTCCTTATCTTTATAGAGAGAGTTGACTACTATATCGAGGACCTGATTGACCTCTGCTTGGAACTGGTGTGTGGCAGCTTGTTTACTCATTTTTTTATAGGGAACATTAGGAGGCAATGGAAAATAAGACGTAACCATAGTGTGGCAAGCCGGAATCGGCGAGAGCGTCTGGTAGGTTATCGTAAGTTTTCTTAAAGGTCGTACTTGCGTCGGAAAAAATCGTAGGCTACGTTTATTTCCTTGGCTTTGCGTTCCGCCACCTCTCGGATTTCATCTCCCATACGGCTCACTTTGTCCGGGTGGTACTGGGCTATCAGGGTGCGATAGGCGCTTTTTACTTCATCCATGTCGTAGGGATCGACAAGTCCCAAGACGCTTGCGCAATTATCTTCCTGTGGATCCGGTGATGTTTCAGGTTCATCGGTTTCCTCTTCGATATCCTCGTCCTCGGGTTTTTGGGAATGTGAGGGTTCTTCAATACCTTTATCTTCAACACTGGTTTCCTCTTTTGAATCGTGCCGAAAGAAAATATCGAATTTCCACAATATCCACCACATACTAAACATTAGTCCCAACCAGATGAGTTTGTGCGTTAATCCGAGAATGTCGTTTTGTTGTCCTCCGCTTGAGAAGAATTGCCAGAAGGTCGCTCGGTCTTGGAGACCTTCCCATTGCTCGTAAACCCCGCGAATGGCCTTGCCCGCAAAGGTCGCGAAGAGCACGGCTAATGCGAAGCTAGAAAGTCCGCCAACGAGAATGTTGTTCGCAGAAATCCGCATCTTGTTGTCTATTGTGGAAGGTCGTCAAACCGACCGCTACACATCTTTTGGTACAGAAAGAAAATGCATCCGCTAATTACAATGACTATCCATTTGCCTATGCGTTTCATTTCTGTAAAATTTACTATTCGTGAATTTGCCTTTTCGCAAAGTATAAATGGTGGTAGGGGTCGGATTCGAACCGACGAACGCACGAAGCGGGCGGATTTACAGTCCGCATCCTTTAGCCACTTGGATACCCTACCATGCCCCAAAAACGCGATTTGCAACATGTCAACAAGTACACGGATGGCAAGTGGATTCTTGGCGAGTTTGAGAATTCCGCTGTTTCCGTGGTTGCCCTCGGTTCGGTTCCCCTTTTTTTAGAAAATGTAAAATGAGTAGCGAGGAAACAGAGAAAATGGTGGTAGGATTGACTGGCGGAATCGCTTGCGGGAAGTCCGTGGCCTTGGATTTCTTTCGAGAGGTCGGGTCGGGCATCGTTTCCACCGATGTCATCACTCACCGTTTGCTCAGCGAAGACGAAGGGGTGAAGGGCGCATTGCGAAAGGAGTTTGGCGAACTGGTTTTTTCTGTAGAGGGAACTGTTGACAAAGGACAGCTCGGGCATCTAATATTCTCTAATCCTTTAAAACGAAGGTGGCTTGAGGAACTTCTTCACCCTCTAATACGCACCGAGTGGTTGCACGCGGTAACTAATTCTGAAGAAAATTTCGTAACTGTTGAGTTGCCTCTTCTGTTCGAGAATTCTCTTGAGTCCGAATTCGACTTTGTCGTCTCTATTTTCTCTAATCCTAAAACTCAAATGCATCGCTTGTTGGAACGAGGTCTAGATCAGACCGAGGCACGTAATCGCCTCGATGCTCAATTGCCGACCGGGTTGAAGGCTCGTCGGGCCGACTTTGTTTTGCTGGGCGATGGCGAAACCTCCTATTTGGGGCAGCAGGTCGAGCGGTTGTGCCGCCATTTTCTTTTTCCCGCACTTGCTAGTTCTAGCTCTTCCCAATAGTATACCCAAACATGCCATGGCGCTTACACGATCAAAAAAATCTCGCGGAAAAATAAAGGAAGACGAGGTGTCCTCAGTCGATGAAGTGAATGAAAAAAGTCCGAGCCCTGCTGGTGGAACTGAAGCTGTCGGTTCAAGGGAAAAAACTTCACGGAAAAAAACGAAGACTCTTGCCCAAAGCGTTTCCGAATCGGAAAAAAAACCATCCCAAGGAAAAGAGTCTCAGCAGGTTTTCTTCAGTACCGATGGTTCCGAACCAACTGAAGAAAAGGGACCTCCTCCGGCGGCTGAAGAATCGGACCAAGGAAAGCACTCTTCGGCTGAGGGTGGTCAAAAAGACAAGAATCGACATGGGCATCGCAACCCGCGTCAACAAAATTGGCAGAACAAGAAAAGAGGGGGAGGCGGTAAGGGTAAGCCACAGCAGTTTAACCAAAATCAAAAGCAAAGGCATAAGTCTAATAGCAGGCGTAGGACTTCTCTTTCTGATCCGGAAGAGCGTCACCCTCTGGAACTCGGCACTTTGCAAGAGTGCGAAGCGCTTGCTGATTTCGATGCAATCGACGCCTTGGTCGAAGAATGTATCGGTGGTGAGGGAGAGGTTCTCGAGTTCAATTCTCTGTATGGGCTCGATCTTGTAGAGCTTAAGGAAAAGGCCACGGCATTGTTGCCTGAGCTTGACTTTCCTCCCGCACCTGTCCGAGAAGAGATATTTGATCTCATTTTTCAGAATCGATTTGAAGAAAAAATTCCAGTCAAGACTTCTGGAGTGCTGGAGGTTCTTGAAGAAGGTTATGGTTTGCTGCTTCAGGCGAAGGATAATTATAGAATCAAAAGCCAGAGCCCTTTTGTTCCAAAGGCAGTGGTCAAACGTTTTGGACTCCAAACGGGACATTTATTGGAAGGTTTTCTGAGACCTAAAATGGAAGGGGCCACCTGCCCCTTGCTGATAAGGGTTGAAACTGTAATGGGAAAACCGCCGGAGGAAGCCGCCAAGGTAATACCATTCACAGAGCTGACTCCTTACTATCCCTTGTCTCGGATTTTTCTTGAGACGAGTCCGGATGTCGAATGGGACAATGTCTCCATGCGTGTGGTCGACTTGGTTTCTCCCATCGGGTTTGGGCAACGCGGGCTCATCGTGGCCCCGCCTCGAACGGGTAAAACTGTCCTCCAGCAATGCATGGCTCGTGCCATAAGGACCAACAACCCTGATACCCACCTTATCATCTTGTTGGTTGACGAGCGACCCGAGGAAGTCACCGATTTCCGCCGTCAAGTTTCCGATGCAGAGATAATCGCTTCCACTTTCGACGAAAACGCCGAAAGTCATGTGCACGCCGCTGAAATCGTCATAGAGAAGGCTCGACGTATGGTGGAAGTGGGGAAAGAGGTGGTGATATTGTTGGATTCCATTACTCGACTCGCTCGGGCTTACAATACGACTATGCCGAACAGCGGCAAAATCCTCAGTGGAGGTGTGGAGGCATCGGCTCTTCAACGACCGAAGCGTTTCTTCGGTTCTGCCCGAAACATCGAGGGAGGGGGAAGCTTGACGATTCTCGGCACTGCCTTGATAGACACTGGCAGCAAGATGGATGAAGTTATCTTCGAGGAATTCAAGGGCACTGGCAATATGGAGCTTCATCTTGACCGAGAACTCGTCAGCAAGCGCATCTTCCCCGCCTTGGATTTCGAGAAAAGCGGAACCAGAAAAGAGGAACTTTTATATCATCCCGACGAATTAGGAAAAATTTACGCTCTTCGACGCTCCCTCAAAGGCGTGCCTCCCGTCGATGCTATGGAGATGTTCATTCAGCGTGTGAAGAAAACCAAAAACAATCCCGAATTCCTCATGGGTTTGGGTCGTTGATACGCTTTCTTGCGGGGTCTTCTTGTCGGGCGGTTTGTTCGCTTTTCTTTCGGTTGCCTTTTTTCAAGAGGTTTCCGTATCTTAATCGATACTTTTTAGCTCCGTGAACCAGACCGACGAATACTTGCTGCAGGCCTTCGAACAAAACAACGAAGGTTTTGATCAAATTGTGGCTTCCGTTCGGGCGGAATTGGAGTCGGTCCAGTCCGATGAACTGAAAGTGTCCGTAGACCCTGATCTGGCTTTCATGGATAGGCTTATCGAGATAACGGGTTCTTCCAGTCGGATATTCGTCGATTTCCTTGCTTCCGAGTTGAACATGGAAGCAGTGGATCTTTCCTTAGTCAAACCAGGCAATGACGCTCTTGCAGCCGTTCCGGTCGAGGTTGCTCGTCAATATGAGGTTTTCCCTTTGGAGCTAAACGGAACCGAGATCGATCTCGCTCTTGCTAATCCGGTTGATCAGGACGCATTCGATAATCTCGCTCATGTTCTCGGCAAAACCATTAATCCTAGGATTGCCTATCGAGGGGATGTTCTGAAATCGATCGATGAGGCTTACGGTGTGGCAGACGAACGGAAAATGGCTGATTTCTTCAGCGATATTGCGGAAGAGGATCTCGAAATAGGCGATGGCATGCACACCGAAACGGTTAGCGAGGAAGACGCTCCCATCATCAAGTATGTTCATTCCCTCATTAAGGATGCCTTGGAGATGCGGGCTTCGGATATCCATATGGAGCCTCTGGAGAAGAAATTTCGCATAAGATTTCGGATCGACGGCAAATTACGAGAGCAACCCGACCCACCGAAACGTCTGCAACCATCGATTCTCTCTCGTACTAAGTTAATGGCAAACGTTAGTTTGGCCGAGAAGCGCGTACCGCTTGACGGTAGGATCACCGTCAAGGCTGGAGCAAAGGTGATTGACCTCCGCGTATCGACATTGCCGACTGCTCATGGAGAAAGTATTGTCATGCGAATTCTCGACAAGGAAAGCCTTCGTCTTGGTTTGCCTCAGCTGGGCTTTTTTGCAGACGATCAAGAGACGTTCGAGAGAATTATCGGCATGCCGGACGGTATCTTTCTTGTAACCGGGCCAACGGGATCCGGGAAGTCGACCACCCTTTATTCCGCCCTCAACGTCATCAATACTCCAGACCGTAAGATTATCACCGTCGAGGATCCCGTCGAGTACGAACTTGCAGGAATCAATCAAGTGCAAGTGAGGGCAGAGGTGGGGATGACTTTCACTGCTGCTTTACGAGCCATGTTGCGGCAAGCTCCAAATATTGTTATGGTGGGAGAAATTCGTGATCTTGAAACTGCCGAGATTGCGATTAACGCCTCTCTCACCGGTCATATGGTATTTAGTACTTTACACACTAATGATGCTCCCAGCGCGGTTTCCCGATTGATCGACATGGGTGTTAAGCCCTTCCTTGTGTCGGCTTCCTTGCGGGCGGCATTGGCTCAGCGTTTGGTCCGTTCCATCTGTCAAGGTTGCAAGCAACCCTATGATCCCACCGCCAATGAGTTGAAGATCCTCGGACTCAACGAAAAGCAAGCTCAGAAAGCCTCATTCATGATGGGGGCAGGTTGCGACAATTGCGGTGGTTCGGGGTATCGTGGCCGAAAGGGCCTATTCGAGATTTTTATCGTGGACGAGGAAATCGAGGCAATGATCTACAATAACGTCAGCTTGGTCGAGTTGCGCCACAAAGCTCGTCAGATGGGTATGCGTTCGATGCGAGTCGACGGTTTTCGCAAAGTGCTTGCAGGCATTACCACTCTTGATGAGGTGCTCATGAGTACCATTGCCGAGGAGTAGGAGCAAACCACGATGTATATCGATCATAACTCCATTGTTCGTGAAATCTTCTCGCAAGTCGAAGGAGTTTCGCAACATGGATTGGACGAATTGTTCGATGAGGATGTTCGAGACGGGCAAAAATCCTATGCCGAAGAGATTGTGCGTGCAGGAATCGCTTCTCGGGCCGATGTGTTTGGTCTCGTCGGAGAGTATCTTGGCTACGAGGTGCAGGTCGGAGCATTGGATGAAATTGAGGGTGAAGTTCTTGCTTTAGTTAAGAGCGACGTAGCCAATCAATACGGAGTAGTTCCTTTGTACCTTTCTACAGACGGACTACACCTTTTGGCCGCTGATCCTTTTAATTCCTCCATTATCGACGATCTTACTTTTTCCCTTAACTTGGACATATGTCTTATCGTGTGTGATCCCGAGGAGGTTAATCGCCTTATCGAACAGCATTACGGTAAGGATGAGTCGACTCTCGCCGATCTTTTGGGCGATATCAGTTCCGAAGGTTTCGAAAACTTGGACGAAGCGAAGGAGAGCGAACTCATTGACGCAGCTAATGAGACTCCCGTCATCCGGTTCGTAAATCTTGTTCTTCAGCAAGCAGTTCGTGCTAAAGCTTCAGATATTCACTTTGAACCCTTTGAAAATGAGTTTCGTATTCGTTATCGGGTCGACGGAGCACTTTATGAGATGTCGCCTCCACCCAAAAGCTTGGCGCTTCCTGTTATCTCCAGAGTGAAGGTCATTTCCGAGCTGAATATTGCCGAGCACCGTGTACCTCAGGACGGTCGCATCAGAATGACGATTGCGGGTCGCCCCGTAGATCTTCGAGTTTCAACCCTGCCTACGCAGTTCGGGGAAAGCGTTGTGCTTCGTGTCTTGGATCAATCGGCCGTGAATCTAGATCTTGATAATCTCGGATTACCGGAAAACATAAAAGAAGGAATACGAGCAGCTGTCAGACGTCCCAACGGAATTTTCATTGTAACCGGTCCCACCGGTTCAGGTAAGACAACCACTTTATACAGTGCTTTGCGTGAGATTAATGTGATTGATACCAAAATCTTGACCGCCGAAGATCCGGTGGAATACGAGATCGAGGGGATCATGCAGGTGCCGGTCAATCATAAGGTCGGTCTAGATTTTGCCCGAGCGCTTCGTGCTTTCCTTCGTCAAGATCCGGATAAGATCATGGTCGGTGAAATTCGCGACATTGAGACCGCGCGTATTGCCGTGCAAGCCTCTCTGACGGGGCATGTGGTTCTAAGTACCTTGCACACAAACGATGCTCCCGGCGCCATCACTCGTCTCATCGACATGGGACTCGAACCGTTCCTGCTTTCTGCTTCAATCGAGTTTGTGCTTGGCCAGCGTCTGGTTCGTAAAATTTGCAAGGAGTGCAAACAAGAATACAAACCAAAGCGCGATATTCTGGAAGCTCTCGGACTTAATTCGCAAGAACTCGGTGATCGAAAATTTTACTTTGGTGGTGGATGCCCCGAGTGTAACCAGACGGGATACCGTGGCCGTTCCGGCCTCTTTGAGATGATCTCTATTACAGACAGCTTTCGTGAACTTATTAATGGCGGAGCAGCTACGCTTGTTCTTCGGCAAAAAGCCATTGAACAAGGAATGCGTACTCTTCGCGAAGATGGCCTTCGCTCAATCTTTGATGGTAAAACTACTATCGAGGAAGTCTTGAAATATACCTAGAAATCTCCAATATCTTGAATTATGGCAGTTTTTAATTATGTTGCAGTCGATCAAAACGGCTCTTCTTCCAACGGTAGCGTAGAGGCGGAATCCCAAGAACAGGCCTTGGCTCTTTTGGGGCAGCGCGGGCTAATGGTTTCCGAAATCTCTCCCTCACGGGAAGCCCCATCAGCCGGCAAGGCAGGAGGAGGTGCGGGCAAGAAAAAAAAGAAAGGCAAGAAGGGGTTCAATATCGAAATAGGCGGCGGTCCCAATAGTGAGGACATCTCGATTTTCACCCGGCAAATGGCGACTCTGGTTCAGGCAGGTTTACCCCTTCTTCGAAGCCTCGAGGTCATGACCAAACAGCAGGAGAAAAAACCGAAGTTCAAGGAAATGCTAGAGAAAATTTCCGAGAAAGTGTCGTCCGGCGGAAACCTTTCCGATGGGCTGGCTACGTACCCAAAGACTTTTGATAACTTATACGTCAATATGGTCAGGGCCGGGGAGGCCGGCGGTGTCTTGGAACTCGTTCTCGATCGCTTGTCTCAATTTCAGGAAAAATCCATCCGCACCATAAAGAAAGTGAAGTCCGCCATGATTTACCCAAGCGTAATTATGTTTGTCGCGGTGGTCATCGTCACCTTGTTGATGATGGTGGTGGTTCCACAATTTGAAGCTATTTTCCAGCAAATGCTTCGAGGTGCCCCTCTGCCCGGACCTACTCAGGTCGTGATTAATATCAGCGAACTTTTTTCGGGACATCCAATACTCGTTTTGGGCGGCATGGGAGGCACGGTGTTTGGCCTTTTCATGTTCAAGCAAACAAAAAAAGGTTCTCGTGTGTTCGACTGGTTGGGCCTTCACGTGCCTGCGATTAGAGATGTAATCAGTAAATCGAACATTTCGAGAATTACTCGTACCTTCGGTACTTTGCTAAGTAGCGGCGTACCCATTTTGCAAGCCTTGCAAATCACTCGCGATACTTTGAACAATTCATACTTCGCCGAGGCAATAAACAATATACATGATTCCGTTAGGGACGGTGAAGCCATGGCCACTCAAATGGAGAGAGAAGACGTGTTTCCCACGATGGTTTCCAGCATGGTTGAAATTGGTGAGGAAACGGGAGAGCTTCCCGCGATGCTCACTCGTATTGCAGACAACTACGACGAGGACGTGGACAACGCCGTGGCTGGTATGGTCTCCTTGATCGAGCCGGTAATGATCGTCTTTCTTGCCGTCGTGGTGGGATTTATCGTGATCGCCCTTTTCCTGCCAATCGTCAAGATCATCGAAACCATCGGTAAATAACCGTTTCCCCAGTAAAAGGACCTGCCTTGTCTTGATGCCTACGAGTCGATTTCTGCTGTAACCGGAGGCAATGGGCACGAGATTCCCGCTGCCACTCCGCGAAGAACTTGGACTTCCACTTCAGTGGCTTTACCATCGAAGTCGATGGTTCGCGAGCAGGCTTCCAGAAGAGAACGTTTTTCCAGAGGCGTGAGCCGCTCGAGGCGCGTCACGGCTTCATTCAGTTGAGTCACTCCGCATTCCTTTACGGAAGGTAGGGAGAGAGTCTTCGACCGGGTGAGGGCAGAGGCTCCAGCGTTGAACGAGGGTTCCGGCTCCATCCCGTCCTGCCCGTGGCGGGCCAATGTTCCTAGGACGAGAAGGCAGTCGGGAAGCAATCGGCGGATGGAAGCCGAACCGTGCGGCGAGCGCCTTTTGGAAAAACGGCGACCAAGGTCGTGATCGATTACTTTACGCAGACTCCACTCGAAGAGGTCGAGTCTTTTATCCGCGGCGACCAAGTGCTCCACAGTGTTGCGGAAGGCGGCATACTGGCCTGGAGAAAGGTGGGCAAGAGCCGGAGCAGCCATTGCCACGAGGGCGAACTTCTGCTCGGAGGAAAGATCTGGCAGGCGGGAGGATGCCGTCTCTGTTTCTTCGACCGAACCGCGTTCTGTTTGACGGAGCAAAAGGGCGATCTGTTTATCGCGCACGAGTTTATCAACTTCGTCAAGCAGGAGGGCGAAGATTACGCAGCGGGCCCCGAAGGGTTCCCGGACTTGGTCTAGAAGTGCTGCCGGGGTCTTGGTGATTACCTTGCGGGCATGTTCAACATGTGCTTGGGTTGGGTTGCCCGCGGAGCGAATAGCGTCCCGAGGTCTTGCGGTTCTGGTTCTGGTACCGGCTTTCGGCTTACTCTTAGCAGCTTTTCCGATTTCACCCAAGAAGCCGGATGCGCCGACGAATTCGGTGGTGTCCGGATGTTCCGTTAGGTTGTCGGTATCTGGAAAACTTCCTTTCCAGTTCGGATCGATACGTCGTATGCGTTTCTCGAGTTGCGGGTGGGTGGCGAAAAGGCTAGCAACGCTCGCTCCGAAAAACATGTGACTACATTCGTTCGCCTTTGGCGCTTCTATTCGCGACCCTTCGGTCAGTCCTCCTATCTTCTTCAATGCGCCCGAAATACCTTGAGGATTGCGAGTGAATTGTACGGCGGAAGCATCCG
>JACKQG010007610.1_pt1 | contig 10820 bp, 11 predicted proteins | sample 8237621 | NCBI WGS metagenome assembly JACKQG01 (sample SAMN15677084, study PRJNA649215) | marine metagenome | biome: marine; feature: Black Sea; material: saline water; isolation source: suspended particulate matter (SPM) from the Black Sea western gyre | collected 2013-06-09/2013-06-10 | depth... | reverse complement strand
AACTTTACCCATTCAATAACACCGATTCACTGTCCACTTTTTCCGGGTAATATCACTCAGGGTCCTGCCCAGAATGAGAACATCGTCAACGTTCCCACGGAGTTGCTCATTGGGGCCGCCGGCGAGGTCTTCGCCGATGGCGAGGTCCCAGTTCAACTCGACCGGGCCGGGCGGAACGGCACCCTTGCCGACCTGCTCGCCGTCGAGATAGAGGCACACGTCCCCATCGTTGTACGTGACGCCAAAGTGGTAGTAGTGGTCCGGTTTAAGAGTGAGGGCTTTGGAACGAATCTGCTTTGTCTTCAGACTGAGCACGAGACCCGGCGCAACCGCGCCGCTGGGATCGAAGGAAAGAGCCAGTTCATCGGGCCTGGCTGGACCGCCTCCGCGATAGTTGGTCAGCAGGCGCGTCCACCGGAGGTCCTCGAACTTCGCGAATGCGGCCAGGGTAAAGCTTGAGCCGAGATTCCAAGTTCCCACGAATTCAACTCGTTCCCGCGTCGCGCGACCGGGGCCGAGGGAGACCGATCCGCTGCCGACGGCGGCTTGTGCCTTGTCGTTCACAATCTTCGGCCCATTCTCGAACCGGATTCGGTGGCTTGCGCCCGACACAATGGGCACACCATCGACCTCAATCCGCGGGCTGTCCGCGTCGAACGTGTAGAGCCCCTCGCGCAGCTTCTCATCTGCGGATGGCGGCGTTTTGGGGCCGAAGCGCATGGCGTAGAGGTCCGCGTCCTTCATCACAAATCGTAGTCGGACTGGTTTGCCGGCGAGGGGGCTCACGTCACGGCCCGTCTTCCAGGACACCTCGCGTTCGATCTCGTTGCCGATCTGTTCTTCGGCCTCGTCAAGGGTGAAGCCGGGGATGGCCTTGCCGCCGGCGTCTTGAATCTCGACGCGGACGCTTCCTGGTGCGGATGTGGCGAAGTTGATGAAGAGCCGTTCTCCCTGGAAGATCAGCGGCTTGGTAATCATCTCGCCACCGTCGTAGCCCGCCCGGACGGAAGCGAATCCATCAAGCCTGAGCGAGAAGCGCTTCAGATGCACTGTCGGCTGCGCGTAGTTGCACTCGAGGTAGAGCGACATCTCTTCGTCGCCAGTCTGCACGACGTTGAGCGCAGGCATGTTCGTGCGAGACACCCAGTTCTCGGCACCCAGGTCCGGCCGAACGAACGATTCGAGAAACGTGCGGTCGTAGACGGAGCCGCCGCGGGACGTCATGAGGATCGCGTCGGAGCAGTCGTTGGCGTAGTTGGGGTGGACGTGGATCGCCCGGGCCTGGCGCATGGTGAGCGCTCGCCGGCCGGGCATGAACCGAAACGGCAGCGCGATGTAGATGTGGGCGGCGCGAAAGTAGGGATGCGTGCCGTTGGTGTAGATGTGCTCGTCGGGAGCGGGGCCATCGCCATGACGAAAGGTCATCGACACCGGCTCGTCCCAGTTCAGGAAGTCGTCGCTCGTGCACCGGGAGACCCAGCGTTTGCCGTTCTTGAAGGTGCGGAAGTAGGCCAGGTACTTTTGCTCCGCCTCCGACCAGAACGCGAGGTTCTGCGAGTCGAACGCGCCCTTGGTGATCACTGGCTTGTCCAGCAATTTACGCCAATGAATCGCGTCGGGAGAAGCAAAGGCAAACATGCCGCCCGATCCCGCTGTGCCAGCTACGGCTTTGAACCGCTGCTGGGGATCCACGCCTTGCCGCGTGTCGAGGAACGGCGTGAAGTTGTGCGAGAACGGCGGATCATTGGCCAGGATGCAGTTGTTCTCCTTCGAACCCAGGACCTCGAACAGACCGAGCTTCGGCTTGGTCCAGTGGATGCCGTCTTTGGACTCCGCGTAGCACGTGCTCTCCACATTCGTGCCATCGCCCGTGCCGCGCATTCCGCGGTAGATGAGGATGTACTTCTCTCCGTCCCGGATGACCGTTGGAGCCCCGGCGAAGGGAAACTCCCAAGGCTGGTCAAATCAGATCACCGTCCCTTCGTTGCGCGGCCGACTCAGCTCCAGCCGCACATTCTTCATGCCATCAATCAGATGGTAATCCACAAACAGCTCGCGTCGCGAACCGATCTCGATGGATTCCGCATTGACGCCCGCGCTGAGCATGCTGACAAGGCCAGGAAATAGTATCGCTGTCAAACAAGTGTGTCGTTGGATCATGGTGACTCCCGGAATGGACTCTGTCGTGGGGCGGTCTCCCGACCGCCCCACGATTCGATCGGCTGGCGTTTTACTCGCGAGGAACAGCTTTGAGCACTTCCGCGGGCGGGCAGACTATGCCGCCGCGGATCACCGTGTCGATCTTCCGCGTATTCTGGATCGCCTTGGTCGGGTCAGCGGTGAGCAGGACGAGATCAGCCACGTGGCCGGCGGCGACGCGGCCGAGCTTCTTTTCCTGGCCGAGGATTCGCGCGTTGTTAGCCGTGGCGGCACGCAGCGCCTCCGCCGGGGTCATCCCCGCTTCGACCAGCATCTCGAGTTCCTGGTGCATCGAATAGCCGGGCGGCACGAAGGGCTCGGGCGCGTCCGTGCCCACCAGAACCTTCACCCCCGCGCGATGCAGTGCTACCGCAAGTTCCTGGTACTTGGCGATCAGCCGTCGCCGCTGCGGCAGCGTCTTTGGGTCCTGCCGGCGATAGGTGTGGCTGTAATGGTTCCAGTATTCGCGCATGCGAGCCGGGCAGAGCGCCACGTCGGGATGTTCGGAGTAACGCTGTTCGTCGTTGAGGTACAGCATGTTGCGGAACACCACGAGCGTCGGATCGACAGCCACTTTCTGCCGGGCAAGCAATTCGATGAGCGCCTGGCACTGCGGGTTCTTGAGATCCAGATTGCCGCCGTTGACGCGAGCCCGATCGAAGCCGGGAGGCCTGCTGAAGTCGAACACCGACTCGATGTGCTCCAGGCAATCGATGCCATCCGCAGCCGCATCCCGCGCGGAGTAGGCACCAAGATGGGCTGTCACTTTCAGCCCATGCTTGTGGCCGTGCGCGATGATCTGCTGACCGACGGCACGTGGCGTACCGGCGTAGATCTTCAGCGTCGTCACCTTCCAACGGACCATGTCGTTCACAAACGCCGGCGCCTTGGCCGGATCCGTGAGCGCGTAACCCGTATCGCGATGAATCGGCGGCTCGCGATCGATCAGCGGGCTGCACGTAAACACTCGCGGACAGAAATGCGGATGCTTGTCGGCGTAATGTTGCACTCCGACCTGCGCCACGATCGGATCGCCCGTGCTCCGCACTGAGGTCACGCCCGCCGCAAGGAACATCGGCAGAAACTCGTCGCCCGTCACGTGTATGAAGTGCGCCAAGTGAACCAGGTGCACGTGCGCGTCGATCAGGCCCGGGATCACGAACTTTCCGCTGCCGTCGATCGTGTGGGCGTCCTGCGGAATGGCGATTGGCTCCAGCTGCGAGCTGACCGCGCGAATGGTGTCGCCCTCGATCACGATCGTGCGGTTGGGCAGCATGCTGGCGGACGTTGAGTCGAAAAGCGTGGTGTCCTTGATGACGAGGGCTGTTGGCTCGTCGGCATGGAGCTGCCAAGTTGCGGCGAGAACCGCCAGTGCGATTGTGAGTCGTATGCGTGGCAGGATTACACGCCGCATGGTAAAAGCGCCTTTCAAATCGGTCGTTCCGCTAAGTCGTTGACGGCAATGTACCGCCTGCCTCGATGGGATACGATAGTCTGGGAAAACCAACAGCTTCTATTCTCTGGACCAGCATTGATGAAGCTCAAGCAGATCACAATATTCACCGTTCGTTTGTTCCTGCCATTGAAATTGGTCTTCTCGCGCGAGCCCTGCGAGTTGCCCCGCTATCCGCTGAAGAACGGGGACTTTTCCACCTATCAGGGATGGGCGCGGCCGGCGGGTTGGTTGTTGGTAACTGCTCGCCACGACGCCAGTTGAGTGAGTGTTGTGCCATTGCACGCTGGAATGACGGAAATGGGAACAACATGAAAGACCGCCGACTTTTGAAATTGCTCGTCTTGGCCGGTGCAAGTGTCCTGAGTGGTTCCGCTTGTGTGGCGGAGAACGTCGCTTTAGGGCGGCCCTACGCGCTCAGTCATCCGCCCAATTACCCGTACTGCACGGACGATGGCGATGCGACCGATTTGACAGACGGCGCTCGATACAACCCGCGCGGGACATCATTGTGGACTCAGAAGGGAACTGTCGGCTGGGCGCTCGGCGAACAGCTGAAGACCATCGAGATTGATCTCGGTCAGATCTGCTCGGTGGAGGGCGTCACGTTTGAGACGGCGGCCGATAATCGATCGCAGGGGACATTCCCGCTGGCCGTGCTGGTCTTCGTGAGCGATGACGGCCAGTCGTACAGCTTTGCGGGAAACATCATTAACGAAGCCGTCAGTCAGGCCGCGTACGTCGTGCATACCTTCAAGCTCGACGGACTCAAGGAGCAGGGCCGATTTGTTCGACTGGCAAACGCTGGGAAGCGTATCGAGCGGGCGTCGAGGACTACGAACTCTGCCGAATGCTGCGGCAGGCTGTCGCCGCGGCGGAGAAGATGGGGGATGCAACGGCGTCAAAGCGCGAGGCCGCTCGGAAGTCACTACAAGAGTGGACGGGGAAAGTGCTCAAGCATCGTGATGACGTCGGCGTTGCCGATCAGGCGCATCAGGAACTGCTACGTCATGTGGTTGTGTTGACCGTCGAGTGAACAAGGAAAGTGATTGAATGAGGACTGACAGTAGTTCCAAGTTCTTAGCGTCCGAGCAATGCGTGCCTGGGGTCGAGCGCAGCGAGCCCCCAGCATGCGACCCTTCTGGGGGCTCGCTGCGCTCGACCCCAGGCACCCGATACCCAAACTTGGAACTACTGACTGAGTTGATGCGCGATGAGTGTCGCAGGTATCTGGTCACGGGTGTGGCGTTGCTGGTGGTTGCCGCAGGGATGACAGGCCGTTCCGTGAGGGCTCAATCATCCATCGAGCGGCCTGGGCCACGGGTGGTGCTTGAACGGGTGGAGAAGATCTACTCCGACGGGCGATGGAATGGCCGACTGAGCCTGGTCCATTGGAAGAACCGGTACTTCATCTTTTTTCGATCAGGCGTCGCGCACGATCAGGATGGGGCAATCAGGATGATTCGATCTGCCTCGAACGAGCCTCGGCACTGGTCGACTTCGCCGTATGCACCGGCGAACTATCGGGCGATTATCAAGGCGGGAAAGTCAGTGGATCCGATTGGCCCCGGCCCGGCGGCCACACTTGTCATCGACAGCCCGCGTGACGAATCCGAAATGCACGTGCTGGCGACTCCGGATCGGCTGTTTGGCTACGTCGTGCTCTTGGATCCTAAAGATGAAACCGTTATCGGGACGCACGTGATTCATACGGCCGACGGCGAAGTCTGGTCAAAGCCGCAACCGGTCTATGAGCCCGGCTGGTCGTTCTGGAAACCGAGGTCACACAACGGCGTGCACTATGTCGTCGCCGACGTGATGACCGGCAAGCGACGTATCGAGCTGTTGAGTTCCCGCGACGGCCTCCAATGGAAAAGTATATCGACAATCGCCGAGGGACCGCTGACCGAAACGGACCTCGTGTTCCTTGCCGACGGCACATTACTCGCCGTTGCTCGGCAGGGGAGAGTTTTCAAGTGTCGCCCGCCGTACACCGACTGGGCGTCTGAGCGTTGCCCGACGCTCGACGGCCCCGCTCTGGCACGCGTCGGTGATGCCATTCTGGCGTCCGGGCGTGTGGCAGCGGGTAACTTTCCCGATTCCCAACAGGGTGAGCGCCGGAACGGTCTGTTCCTGATCGATCCGGAGACGATGACTCTTCAGTGGCAGATGAACATGGTGACGCAGTGGGGTGGAGACGTCTCGTATCCCCACATCCTGCCCTTGGACGATCAGCGTGCACTGATTGCCTGGTACGACGGGCAGCACTATGAGAAAGGCGTGCCGAAACAGGCGGACATTTTTCTTGCCTACCTGCGACTTGGGAAGTAAAAGGCCATGAACTCGAACTGCCGCCACTCGCGACCGCCGAGACGGACGCGAGGTGTCAATCTGAACCACACACCGTAAAGGAACACCATGAACGGTAGCAACCGGGCCCTGAATGCTCACTGGGTGTCGAGTGGAGAACGAACAAGACTGTGGACGCGACCATGAATCATCATTCACCTGGCAGTAACGCTGTCTTGAAACTTTGTCTTCGAGTCCTTCTCGCTGCATCGGCACTCATGCCGCTCTCGTCCGACGCGCAGGAGCCTAATCAGGCAACTCGCGCTGTCCGTCAAGACGCTGTGCGGCGATATCCGGATCCTGGCTACCGCTTGATGGGCGTTTATGCGGGTGGGCCTGATGCCTATTTCGATTACAGCCTCGCAAAGATGTCTCTTGGTGAAACGTTTCCGAATAAAAGCCAGTGGTGGGCCGCTTTGAAGAAGAACGGCCCCGCTCACAAGCACAACATCTACACCATCTACGTTGGGGTCCGTGAAGGAAAAGACTTTGAAACGTGTCGACGGCGCCTCGACGTCTGGCTCAAGCCCGAAGCTGACGCGCCCACCTATCCGGAATTGCTGCCGGCAATCTGCCTGGAAGAGGAGAACGTCGGCAGTCGTACGAAGGTGCTCGACCGTTTGGCGCGACACATTCGCGACAACTATGGTGTGCCGGTCTTCCAATGGTACAGCGACCCCTTGGGGCCGAACCCGGCACTGACGGCGGACGGTTGGATTTGGGTTCTTACGGTTGGAGCCCGCAGCGATTTCGTCGGCACGTCATGCGATTCGTCGCGACGGGCAAGCCGGCGATTTGCGTGCCGTGGGCCAGCGACCCACATTGGCCGCAATGGACGCAATATCCGTCGACCGATGAGTTGATCAACCGCGAGTGGCATCAGTTCCGCACTTGCTTGGAGTTCAACGTTTCGACCGCGCCGTTTTGCGTCGCCGGCCCCGGAGCCATGAACCCGTGGCTCAGCGGCGACACTCCGGACATGCGGTTGTTGCGCGATGCGCTGCGAAGCAAGCGGCGCGAGATGCGAGCCTTGCGACCGGGTGACTTGCCGCTGGTGACTGCGAACTTCTCCGCCGCAACTCGCGCGATCCCCGTCGGCGGCGATCGGGGGCAGCCGAGCCGTTACGTGGAGCCGTTTTCCGGATTCGCCTGGATCGACGATGCCACGGTCACCGGTTTTCTGGACCTGATGCTGACCAGCCGGCCGGCCGAACCAGGATTCCTTGTCGTTCGCCCACGGCCTAGCGAGGCAAGACCCGCGGGCCCCGGCGAGGTGGACGCGAGTTTGACCTACCACCTGCATTCTTATTTCCCGCTGAAGCAAGTCCGCGTTCGCCTCGAAGCCACCGCGCCGTTGGCGCTGGGTGCTCGAACCGAGATTGCGCTGACGCGCGATGAACTCGGACACGACTGGCCGGTTGCCAAGGAACTTGTCGACACGGATGACGTCAAGCCGCTAGTCATCGAAGCCGGCCCGGACGATCTTCAAGGAACTCACGACGTCTACGTCCGCGTGCGGGCGCGACAGGCAACCGGCGACCCGCAGTCGCTCAGCCATTTCCTCGACAACTTGCAGATCGAATGCATCCACGAGCCGCCCCCGGCCGGCGCTGCGATCAAGTTGGCCGCGGATCAATACGGCAACCTGTCCTATGACGACGACTTCTCGACATCGCGTTGGCACCATTTCGGCGAAGCCACGGCATCGGCTCCGACACACGGCGGCTATCGTGGATCAGGGTTCTGGGTCGGGCTGAAGGGCGGATATGCGATTTCGACGAAAGTGCTGCAGCGGGTGTCCGCTCCTCGGCCCATGAAAGAACTGACGGTCACTGCGAATGTGATGGCGAACTCGACGGACCTTGGCGGCACGGCGACGTTGAAGATCGGGCCGCGCGGAGGCGAACCGAAGTGGACCGCGTCTACGATGGGTCGGCACAACGGACCGCTTACGTTAGTCGTGCCGTCTGACGAACTGCAGGAGTTGACCGAGCTGGACGTCATCGTCGAGCTACACAGCACCAGCGGCGTCGAGCAAGGCGCCAAGGCGTGTGCCACATTCGACAGTTTGAGCATGCGGGCACGATGAAGACTCAGCAGGTTCAGACGCTTCGCAACCCCGGCCTGTGTCTGATTCGTCCTTTATGAGGACTGCCGTCCTACGACTGGCCAACGATTCCTAAATAAATGGGAAAAGGACGTCAGAATACGATGGTGGTCCTGGGATAGCTCTCAGAGGGACGTTTTCTGGGGCTGATTTCGCATCATTTCGGCGCGAGTCACGGTCTGGCGAGAGCGGATCCGCTTGCGCGCATGTCGGCGTCGTCGAAGTCGAGTAGCTGTGTCGTGCCAATTTCATCCACGAAAGGGGGAAACGTGAAAAGACGAGTCAAGAACGTGGAAGTTACTGCGAGTGGGCGTGAACGACCGCGCCCGCGGCGCGCGAGTTGGTGTGGTGAGCTGCGGTTGGACCGGCTGATGGTGCCAGTCAAGGCGTTTCCTGCTTCCAGAGTTCTGCGGGCACGCAACTGTGCCAAGTACATGCTGGATGCGGATGCAGAATTGAGCAGCCCAAGCGTTGTCCGAAGCACGGTGTGCTCGAACCGCGCGAAATCGGGAAGGCGTTTGCCTATTCGGCCGATGAGATGGTCGAACTCAACGCATCCGACCTACAGAGTATCAGGCCGATGGATGACAAGAAGATCGTTCTTGTGCAATTCATCGGCGCGACGTCGCTCAATCTGACGTTACTCGCTGGCCGTAGTTTGCAGCTCGCTCCAAGCCATGCGGCCGCGGGTCCACTGTACGCAACGGTTGTCGCAGCTCTAACCAAAACGGCCAAGTGGGGAGTCGGAACGGTCGTCTTTTCGGGGAAACGAAACTTGATTGTTGTTCGGCCGGATTCGTCGCACCTCATGCTGCACACGCTGCATAGTCCGAGACTGCTCTATGCGCCGGTTGACACGGTGAACCCGGCCAACAGTGTATCTCGAACCCGGCCAACAGTGTATCTCGCCAAGCCGTGACCCGCATCTGCAAGACGATCGAGCGGAATTCAGGATCGATTGATTGGCACGACTTTGAAGACGACTCAGAAGACCGGCTCCCCGTCTGCATCCTCACGATCCCCGCCTCTGGCCTCAAGCCCACAATCTGTCCCGAATGGTTTTCGGCAGCAAAACCCATTGCGCTGTGTGTTACAGCGTGAAAGCTTTGCTCACCGGAGTTTAAGACCTGTGCGCGATGGAGTCGGAGTCCGCGCCAGTTTGCGACGCCTACCATGCACTGCTAGAATTCCGACGGGTGGCACGATCCTGGTGACAGTCCAGCCCAACAAATGCCTCTAAACTTGACATGACTCGTTGCTCCTGGGAGCGTTGACAACCCTCTTGTATCAACTCAGCGCACCGAGTTGTCATCCCCGTCTATCGTGCGGCGGCGAACTATCGCGACACACTCGAGCGGGATTGCCGTGACTGCGACCGAGCAAGACCAATCCGTCAAAGACCGGCCGAATTATCTCCGCTTCGGTCTCGGCCAGATTTTTGTGTTGTTTTTCGTGTTGGCGATTCTGGCGGCGCTGATCGCGCCCAGGATTCGGACGGCCTATCGATCAGTGCAGATCGACCGGAGAAGTCGCCAGCTGGAGGCGACCTATCGAGACTTAGACGCGGCGGTCCGAAACGGCAACGCGGGGTTGGCCAAAGCAGCGATCGAAGCAGGCGCAGATCCCAATATGAAACGAGGGGAAAGCTACCTCAGAGGTTGCATCGAACGTGGTCACCTGGAGGTGATGGCCTTGTTGCTGAGCGCGGGTGCCGATTTGGAGACGAATGAACGGCTGCAGGGCGGCTTGACAGCCGGCGGACCGCCACTATTCGCGGCTATCGTCGCGCCACAACCCACCACGACGCGGCTGAACATGCTCAAGATGCTGATCGATGCCGGCGCCGATCCACTGATTACCATTGGCGGTCGGAGTGGGATGTCTCACGCCGTTAAGGAAGGCAACACACAAATCGCCGACTTACTGCGAAAGCACGGTCTGGATTATGGTCCGCGTGAAATGGTCGCCTTCAATCGGCTGGACGAAGTGCGGCCGATCGTCGAGCAGAATCCGGAGATTCTTAGGCAACGCTTCTCGCCGATTTATGGAACTGATCCAGGGCTGGGCCCGACGCTGCTAGGCACGGCGCTCTGGCATGGCCATCGCGAGATCGCGTACTTTTTGGTCGGGGGTAGAGCGCAGATGGGCGTGCGCGAGGGAAGCTCATCCAACACGGTGCATCGCGCCGAGAAGGGCGGAGCTCCCGACTGGCAAGGACGGCTCGTGAGCGACGGGGTCGGCGTCGACCCTCTGGCCACGCGACAGGACAGGCCGTTGCTCGATTGCGTCTGGCATGCCTCTCCGGAAGTAGTCTCGGCTTTGATCGAGTCCGGTGCCGACGTGAACGCTCAGCGGTTTGACGGCAAGACCAGTCTGCACTTGGCGGCTTCGCGGAACCGTTCCAGAATCGTCCAGCTGATACTCGATGCCGGCGCCGACCCATCGCTGACCGACCGCGACGGCAAGACTGCGGCGGACGTTGCTGCCCCAGCGATTGTTGAGTTGCTGCGCTAATGACGTGGTTTGGTGATCCGGTTCGCATCCTTCGGCCCGAAGTTGAGGCATCTAGGAGAACTCAGCTATTGCCGGGGCTGCTCGCTTCCGACCAGCTTCGCGGGGCAGTTGCCGGCTGACACTTAACCAACACAGGACTGCGAGTCGAATGGCACGTAGTTCTGTCACAAGTCACTGAGCCGAACTGACATATGCAAA
>JACKQG010007609.1_pt1 | contig 10821 bp, 16 predicted proteins | sample 8237621 | NCBI WGS metagenome assembly JACKQG01 (sample SAMN15677084, study PRJNA649215) | marine metagenome | biome: marine; feature: Black Sea; material: saline water; isolation source: suspended particulate matter (SPM) from the Black Sea western gyre | collected 2013-06-09/2013-06-10 | depth... | reverse complement strand
TATAACAACCATAGCTGCTATTATGCCTATATCCTCTTTAGCTACCATTTCTTCTCCTTATCCTCCCATCTCAATTTATAACCACAAGACTGCGCAGATTTATTTTAGTTTAAAAGTGCTGATTCTTTCATCTGTGTTAATCTGCGTTAATCTGTGTCTATAATTTATTTTTTCTTGTATCGACTTATGTCATTATCACCGCCATTGCCACCACCGAAACTGCAACGTATAAAATACCTGAAAGGATACCCGATGCGATGTTCCCGTTACTTATCGCCTCCTGCAGTTTTATCTTCGGCACCAATATAATATCAAACGCGAAGAAAAGGAGTGTTGCAACGAGCGAAATCCCTATGCTCCAGCCAATTGTTAAGGTTATGTCATGAACCAGCGAACCAGTCCCCGGTGACATAATCGTTGCCGCAACCACCAGACTTATTCCGAGCAACATCAAACTGAAAAATATCGCAACCGCACTATTCCTTCCTTCTATCGCTTCCTGCAAGTCGAATTTCCTGAATACGAGAACATCATAAACTTTTACCAGCAGCATGCTGAGACCTATCCCTATTACCAGCCATAAGAGTGCTACCCACGCCGTTACTATCATTTCATTTACCATTTTATTCACCTCCTATTATTTTATCCAGTACAATCTCTGCTTTACCACCCAGCATATCTTCCATGAGCTCCAGAACCTTTTTCGCATCCCCACGCCCGCATGACATCACCTCCACGAATATCGAATTCTCCTCCGGATACGTATGAACGGCAATATGGCTCTCGGCAAGCAATGCAATCGCGGTCAGTCCTTGGGGCGAGAACTTATGGCTGACGGTTTTCAGTAACGTCAAATCCATTAGCTTCGCCGCTTTCTCTAACATCCCTTCCATCAACGCTATATTTTCCAGCTTTTCCACGCTGCAATCCTTTATCAGTCCTACAATAGCTTGAATTCTTGCCATTTCTCTTCTCCTCACCCGGGGACCAACCCTTCGCCCTTGAACACCAAAATTGCCTCCTCGTAGCTCAAATCCTCAGGCGGAAGTGTCAAATCCGGCTTTGGAAACGCTTCTTCTTCGTCCAGCACCTCGTCTATCTCAACGTCCTCACCCACGAGCAGCCCCCTCGACCTTATCAGTTCAAATATCTGCGAATAAAGTTCGTTGAACTTCTCTTCTGCAAGCTCCCCGCGTTCATTAAGAGTCGCGAGTTCGTTGTCCGGCTCGTTTATCTTTTCTAATATTTCCGCTTTGTTCGCCGCTGGGAACGCCCACGTCCCGCCACCAGAAATGCCAATTAATAAATATTCACGCGACATTTTCTTCACTTCTCCTTCAGCTCCTCGTCAAGTGAGGAAAGCGACCCTGAGACCTTCAACTCTCTCTCAATTTCGCTTGTCCCCAAGTCCGCAGTCCCCGCAGCAGTGCCGAGTTCCCCCGATGCCTCCGCCCTCGCTTCTTCCATCCGTATCTTCTCCGTCATCCGCTGCACCGTTAAATCAACATCACCAATCTCGCCGTCTATTCCCGAGAGCGCTTCGTTAACGCGCTTACCCGCCTTCGCCATCGCGTAATCGGATTTTAAATCCGCTCGCTTATCTGCAAATCGCTGAATCTTCGCGTTTAAATCCACCTGCTTGTCCTTCAGCATCCTCACTTTCTTCTCCATTTCCGCAACGGACTGCTGAAGCAGCGGTATTCTCTCCCTCGTCCTCGTCTCCTCCTCCAACAGTTGCGCCGCCGCACTGTTCAGTTGCTCCACCTGCAGTTCCGCCTTCTCGCGCTTCTCGCCCTCTAACTCCGCCACTCTCTCCTCTAACGCCACCGCCCGCTTTCTGTACTCCAACGCCTTGTTGTGCACCGAGCCCACCTTCTTCTGTGCCTCGTTCAATTCCCGCTTCTTCAGGTTCTTCGCCGCGATTGAATCCCGCACTGCGACCGCCACCTTCTTATTCTCCTCAACCAATTTCTCGTGTGCGTAGTCGAGTTGTTCCGCAGGGTCTTCAAACCGTTCTACTATTTTGCTCATCTTCGCTTTAGCCACATTTGAGAACCTATCAATCAATCCCATTTTTCATCACCCCTAAAAAAATTCCAAACTTCTCCTCGATAATTCATTTCCCCTATACACTTCCAGCCTTGCCCCTGCGGGTTTTTCCAAGCTGAGGATTTCTCCTGTTCGCTCGAACTCGCAATCGGCATACGTTACCTGCGTTCCAGCAGCAATGTCCCACGGAAAAGACCCCTCAACCAGGACAATCCTTGCTTTTCCCACTTCGTTCACCTTCACTTTTTCTCCTTGAAAGTCAAATACAGCCCCTTCTTTTAGTTCATCTGGGTCTGGTGCATCTGCAGATTCGACTTCGTCAAGTAATTCAAGTGTCGTCCCTTCCTTTGATAACCATTTGTGCTCTTCCGTATCTGAGAACTCCAAATAGAACTCTTCCCACTGCCCTCCTCCCCAGTCATAGACCAGCCTTCCAAGCACGGTGAAATCTAATCCATCTATCGTTCCGATACTGCCTTCTCTTAATTCTTCTGATTTCGTATCTACTTTACCCTCTCCCCGCTGCTTCTTCCTTTTTTCTCTTTTGATTTCAAGTATCTTTTTGCTTCGCTCAAATAATCCCATTATAAACTTTCTTATCTTTGACTTAATATATTAAGTAAATATATGTTTATTTTCTATGTTTTTCTTGCACTTTATTGCGCAAATACATTCATTCTATACCTATTTCATGGGTGGGAAACCTCATAGCTTATAAGCGAAACAAAGATTTAGGAATAGCCCCATCGTGGACGGCAGTAGCGACCAGTGCGCCCTTTACGCCTATCTCCGTCATTTTACGCACGTCTTCGCAATTCCTAACGCCACCACCGCAAAGAACGTCATGCTCCGACACCTCCACGGCACGAGCGAGGAAATCAAAGTCTATCCCACTTTTCGTTCCTACTCTATCCAGTTCCAGCACGATTACATCCCCTACTGGATACTCATTCAACTCCTTTATTAACAACAGAGGGTCAATCTTCATCCTCTTATCGCCTGTCCGCACTTCTCTATTGAATAGGTCAACACTCACGCTTATATCTTTTAAAATATCGCTCTTAGACGTTTCGCAAATCAATTCCATAGATGCCGTTTCGGTTCCTAAAATAAGGTTATCGGCTATCCCTGCTTCAACAGCTTCTTTCAGGTCTTCCAGACGCTTCACACCATATTCTACCGTTATTCTTGTCTTTTTGGTTTTAGTTCTTAGCCCCTTTATTATTCCTTTGTTATCGCCAGTGCCCATGAGCCTGTTCAGGTCCGCGATATAAACTTCATCAGGTTTTATCTCCTCGATGACATGAACAGGGTCAGACGACTTAACGATAGAACTAAAGAGGTGAATCGGCTCGTACTTCTCTCGTTCGCCCCTCTTCGCATGCACTACTCTACCATCGAGCAAATCCAATGCTAAAATCAGTCGGAAGTTCATCTATCTCTCCTTTTCTATTTTTTGTCTTAGTATTTATCTTGACTTTGTCACATTTCAAATTTACCGCAGAGAACGCGGAATTAGAGGTTTAGTTTATTAGCGGTTCAGCTCGTTAGCTAAACCTCCAAACCCCTAAACCCCTAAACCCCTAAACCTGCATCCTCTGCGTTCTCCGTGAACTCTGCGGTTAATCTGACAATGTCAAGTTATAAGTCCATGAGATATTGAGCAATTACAAGTTTAATGGATGAAGGTCAAGTATATATATGATAACGAGATAGGCGATGCAAAAACGAAAAGAAGAGTTTAAGTATCATCCGAATGCGTACTTAGAGCGGAGAAGAAACGTTGCAAAGGGATTAAAGGCGAGGACAAAGATGCTTGAGGTGCTGGCAGCGGAAATGAGTGAAAGTGAAGAAGTGCGTGAAAAAGAACTCACGATAAAAGCAATATCGAACTCGGCAGCTATGAATTATTCCTCTTCTTTACATCACTTACGGTTGTTGGAGGAAGAAATGATAGTGAAACGCGAAGGTAAGAGACCGTATAAATGGAAGGTAACGGGAAAAGGACAGAGGAGCCTTGATGAACTCGGTTTGGACCGGGAAAAGTTGAAAGCCGAGGGTTAAAAACTAATTAAACCAAAAGGTATTATACCAAAAAGTTTAATATTTTTTTCGGGGAATGGGTGAGGACGAATTTTTATTTTTAGTCGAAAAAATTATTTAAAAGGAGTGAAAGCAAAGGTTTAAATGGGAAATAAAAATGAAGGAAGAATTGTTAATGATTCCGGGACCGGTGCCGGTATTGCCACGTATTCTTGAGGCAATGTCAAAGCCGATGATACGCCACAGGGGAGACGAATTCGGTCGGATATACGAAGAGATAGTAGAAACGCTAAAGGAAATATTCCAAACGAGGAACGACCTCTTCGCGCTAAGCGGGTCGGGAACGTGCGCAATGGAAGCGGCAATAGGGAATCTCGCGGATAAGAAAACAGGAATAGTATGCATAGCGAATGGCAAATTTGGCGACCGTTTTGGAGAAATCGCAGACAGGTATGAAGCAGACGCCGTTACAACCGTGAACTTCGCATGGGGCAGTCCAATAGAATTAGAAACGGTAAAGGAAGCGTTGGAAAACAGACCTAATCCTAAGGTGGTTACAATGGTGCATAACGAGACGTCCACTGGCATACTCAATCCTGCGAAGGAAGTAGGGAAACTGGCGAGGAAGCACGATGCCATTTTCGTGCTCGATTGCATCACTTCAATAGGCGGTGATGAAGTTCCCGTGGACGAGTTTGGTGTGGACGTCGCTATCGTGGGCTCGCAGAAATGCTTGGGTGCACCACCTGGGATGTCTGCAATCTCAGTTAGCGAGAAGGCGTTTGATTTGATGCTTGCGAATAAAAAAAGACCTTATTACATGGACCTCGTTGCTTATAAGAAGAGTTTTGGGAAGAAACAAACGCCTTATACACCGGCTTTGCCTCTTTTTTTCGCGTTACGCGAAGCTTTAGCGGTGATAAGAGAGGAGGGCATGGAGAAAAGGATAGAAAGGCACAGGATGCTGGCGAAGGCAGTTCGAACTGCGGTTACTGGTTTTGGGCTTAGCTTGTTCCCGGAGCTAAACGAGGTAAGCGATTACTCTAATACTGTTACTGCGATAAATATTCCCCGTGAACTCACGGATGAACGACTCAGAGGCGGTATGAGAAAAAGAGGCGTGATGGTGGCAGGCGGGCAGGAGAAACTGAAAGGTAAGATATTCAGGATTGCTACGATGGGGAATATAACGGAGAAGGAAGTGTTGAGGACTATCGAGGCGTTGGAGCAGGTGGTGATATAATAATAGCTGAAAGAAAAATGCAACTACGAACACAAACACGAAAAGCCATAAAAATTGTATCTTTTGACGTTGACGGCACGTTAGTGAGCCAGGGATTTGCCGATTGCGTTTGGTTACGAGGAATTCCGGAGGCGTACGCCGAGAAAGAAGGTTTGGACTTTGAGCAGGCGTTTGAATTCGTAACGAGCGAGTATGAGAAGATAGGCGAGAACAGGATAGAGTGGTATAAGATAGATTACTGGCTGCGGAAGTTCGGTTTGGAACTACCCTACGAGAAGCTATTCAAAAAATACGAGGGCGAGATAAGGATATATGATGACGTGGAAAGCGTTCTGGAAGTGCTAAAAGAAGAGGGGTATGAACTGGTAATAAGCTCAAATGCGGCAACAGAATTCATTGATTTTCAAATTCGAGCGATAAGAAAATTCTTTTCGCATGTGTTCTCGGCAACGTCTGATTTTGGCGAGGTGAAGAAATCCAATGGTTTTTATGCACGGATATGTGAGATTCTGGATGTGAAGCCGCAAGCTGTCGTTCATACCGGTGACCATTGGGTGTTTGATTTTATTAATCCCCGTAAGATAGGTATAACTGCGTATTATCTGGATAGGAACAGGAGCGGAAGCGAGAAAGTAAAAGTAAAAAAGGAAGAGGATGAGTTCGTTATAAGTGATTTTAACGGACTTCTGGATGTTTTCGTTCGTTAATTCGCTTTGTATTTGTATAGCAGTAGAATAAATCCCAATGTCAAATACTACCAAATCCCAAGTAAATCCCAATTTCCAAATCCCAAAGAGAAAGGATAAGCAAAAAGGGGGTGCAAAATTGGTAGTATTGAGATTTTGGACTTTCTATGAAACTAAACAAATACCAGTGTTAATAAAACTACAAATGTTTGTTAAAGAATTTAAACCATACGCAATCTTTTTATGCATTGCTTATCTATTTGGAAGAAAGATATGAATGACCTCGAAGTAGAAGTGGAGGATTTTCTAAGATGTTTGGAAAGAGAAGAAGGACATTCTTTTGAGATACTCCCGCAGCATTATTTAGAAGGTGCATCAGGGAAAAAGTGGAGAATTGGCTTTGCTATCAAAGATTTTGATGAGATAAAGTATTTAGTGGAATGTAAAAACGTGGAATCGCCAAATAGCCAAACTTTTGAGGCTCAGATGTGCAGGGCATATATGGAACTGTGCGATTTACTAATAAAATTAAACAATGGTCTTGATAATCCTACTGTTTTTGGTATTGTTGTCGTTCCAGAGATTTCTTACCCTTTTGATAAGGAGTATTGGTGCGAAGAATGTGATAAGTGGGGAGACAGGTTTCAACCTATAAACGCGAGATTCTGCATTCTTGATATGTTTAAAGACGATGCTTGTGGTATTTTGGAATTGATTAGAGACATATAACAAAGACTCTCTTTTTTCAGATGCAAATCATGAAGAGGTGAAAAAAGACGCTGCGCAAGGGGTGAAAAAGAAAGGAGTGGTACTAAAATGAGTGTAATTGCAAGACAGGATTTTTGAGGAGTTACTTATCTCCAAGCACCTCTTCCACAACGAATATGTCCTTATCCCCTCTCCCCGAAAGGTTCACCACAATCAAACTTTCTTTTCGCTCTTTAGCCTTACTCTTCGCTTCTTCCAGCGCGTAATGAACTGCATGAGCAGATTCCAGAGCAGGAATTATCCCCTCTTTCCGGGATAAAATCTCAAAAGCTCTTAAAGTTTCCTCATCCGTTGTTGATTGCATCCGTACCCTTCCCGACTCTGCTAAATACGCCAGCTCAGGTCCCACACCGGGATAGTCAAGCCCGGCGGCAAAACTGTATGATCGTTTTATTTGACCGTGCTCATCCTGCAATAATTTCGAATACATCCCGTGCAATACGCCTTCCGTGCCTGCGCATATAGATGCGCCATGCTCCCCGGTGTTTAAACCCTTTCCCGCCGCTTCCACGCCAATAAGCTCCACTTCTTTCTCTTCCAGGAAATCGTAAAATATACCCATTGCATTACTGCCTCCGCCGACACACGCTATTATGGTCTCCGGCAACCTGCCCTCCGCCGCTAATATCTGTTCCTTTGTCTCCTTGCCTATGACTCGCTGAAACTCACGCACAATCAATGGATATGGATGCGGTCCAACCACACTGCCTATCAAATAGTAAGTATTCTCTACATTAGTCACCCAATCGCGCATGGATTCGTTTATCGCATCCTTCAACGTTTTAGAGCCTGAATCAACCGGGTTCACTTTCGCACCCAAAAGCTCCATCCGGAACACATTCAATTTCTGCCGCTCTATATCTTCAGTGCCCATGTATATCTCGCATTCCAGCCCTAAGACCGCGGCAGCCATCGCAGTTGCTACACCGTGCTGACCCGCACCGGTCTCCGCAATTATTCGCTTCTTTCCCATACGCTTCGCCAGCAAACACTGCCCCAAAGTATTGTTTAGCTTATGCGCACCTCCATGCACCAAATCTTCTCGCTTTAGATATATCTTCGCACCACACATCTCCGATAGATTCTTCGCGAAATAAAGAGATGTTGGACGACCTGCATAAGTTCTCAAAAGCCTGTCTAACTCCTCTTTAAACCCTTTATCGTTGTAAAAACTATTAAAAGCCGCTTCAAGCTCCTCTAACGCCGCCATCAATACCTCAGGCGCAAACTTTCCTCCGTATATTCCATATTTTCCATATTCATCAGGTTTGGACAGCATTTTTTCCTATTATAATCTTCTCTATTTCCTCTTTGCGGACTTACCCTTTCTCAGCCATTGCCCTCTTAACGATATAACTAAACTAATTATATTAGCTAGCTATCTATCGTATTTTGTCAAATAAAAAGGCTGTTATCGATTTGCCGGTTTTGCCGCTTCTATGAATTCCTTCACTTTCACCGCATCCTTCTTCCTCACTTCGCTTTCCACACCACTGGACACGAACACTGCATAAGGCTTCACCAGTTCTATTGCTTTTGCAACGTTTTCTGGATTTAACCCACCGGCAAGTATCACCGGCTTTTTCACATGCTCCACAATCTCCTTGCTTATGTTCCAATCGTGTTCTTTCCCGGTTCCGCCTATTTCACCCGTTCCTCCTGCCGCCGCGGCGGTATCCAGCAATATTGCATCCACCACGTTTTCATAAGCTAAAGCGCGCTCCAGGCACTTTTCTTTATCCCCACCCACAGCAACCTTTTTTATTATTCTTATTCCGCTTTTCATACTTTTACGTAAATCAGTAGCAAGCTCCACCGGCTCCTCACCGTGAAGCTGTATGCAATCTGCACCAAGCTCCTCTATTGATTTTATTTTATCGTGCACGACTTCGACTGGCATATTATCCAACGTGACAACCACGACCTTAGACACAAATATCGGTAAAGCCTCGCATATCTTCTTTGCATCTTCTAAATCTATATATCGCCTCGTATTAGCGACGTTTATCACGCCGACGGCATCAGCACCTGCTTCTACCGCCATTATCGCATCCTCGACATTCGTGTTGCCGCAGATTTTTACTTTCGTATTTGTGTTTCCGCTCATTTGGTTTTGTTTTCCCTTTATTTTATATAAATAACTTTTTCATCTTTCGCATTTAATTAAGGATGAATAAGATGATAGAAAAAAATACGCGAGTGTGTCCTGTTGAACATGCGTGGGGTCTTGATAATCTATTCAGAAAATGGATTCACAATCCCAGGAAAATTTTAGGAGAATATGTTAAAGATGGGATGGTTGTTTTGGATGTGGGATGTGGTTCAGGGCTTTTTTCGGTAGAAATAGCTAAAATGGTTGGTGATTCAGGGCATGTAATCGCTGCAGATTTGCAAGCGGGTATGCTTAAGAGATTAAAAAGCAAGATTCAGGGAAAAGAACTTGAAGAAAGAATCAAATTACATAAATGTGAAGAATGTAAAATAGGACTTTCAGAAAAAGTTAATCTTGTTTTGGCTTTTTACATGGTTCATGAAGTTCCTGATCAAGAGACGTTCCTGGAAGAGATAAAATCTATACTAAAACCAAATGGAACCTTTTTTATCATAGAGCCTGGTTTTCATGTCTCAAAGCAGGCATTTGAAGAAACTATAAAGAAAGCTGTTGCGATAGGGTTTAAACCTGTTAAAAAACCAAAAGTATTTTTGAGCAGGACAATGGTTCTGAGGAAATAGATTATGATTTTTTTTTCATCCACTTCACTCATTATTAATTGTCAGACAAGTCATCAAGCACCTGCATCATGCTCTGCCGGTACGCCCGAAAAGCAGTTCGCCCTTTGTCTGTGAGGCGGAGCATAGTATGTGGCTTCTTGGTCACAAACTCCTTCACTACCTCGATGTAGCTCGCAGCTTCCAGCTTGCTCATGTGTGAGGATAGGTTGCCGTGTGTCAGCCCGGTCTGGTGCATCAAGAAGAGGAAGTCTGCGCTCTCTACGACATAGAGGTATGCCATGATCATTAGTCTGGCAGGTTCGTGGATCAGTCGGTCAATTCCCGCGATGGATTGGAGGTCTTCGCTTGGTGCGTTCTTACTTGATGACATCTAACACCTCCTTTCCCGGCAGTGGATATTTCTTCAGGAATCTAACCAAATACACAACCCCTATCACTATCAATATTATTGCTGAAATCAACCAGGCGTATGCACCACTTGCAATGACTCCTGTATTGGCTATTGTTATCTCATTAAGTGCAAAGGATAAAGTAAACAGGACAGCGTAGATATACATTCTGTTGAAATTCAAAAAATATGCAATTGAACAGGGGATAATGAATACTATCGCTCCGACTATTTTGTAATAACTAAAATCATGGAGAATCTTGCAAGTATACTGCGGAACTTTCAAAAGCCTCCTCAGGTGTACCATGAAAACTCCCGTTGTCGAAAACGCAAGGCTCATACTTCTCGTGGCTGTATGTGTAAAATGCCATAGACCAGCGATCTTCGTCTCCAAAGTAACGTAGGCGACATAAGTGAAAGGGGAAATTTCGCAGCCGCTCAATATGCTCCTCACGAGATTCGCCAACTACTGAGCCGTCAAAATCAGGAGGAACATAGGGCTCTGTATACGCATCGATGTAACACAGTTGTCCATGGAAACGAACGTCAATGCGAGTGTACTTTCCCGAGTAATGCTTCTCGGCATACGCCAAAATGCGGTTTCGCGTCCGGTCTCTCACGGCTTGTGGTATCTTGACACCGCCAGAGTGGGGATCATAGACCCATCTCTTCGTCATCGTATTCCTCCGTTTCCGCTTCTGGCGGAACATTATTTATCATCTTGCTTCTATATTAGGAACTAGATAGATTTAAATAAATGTGGGCTATTGTAATCTCTATTGGTGAAGCATAAATGTTAAAGAGGTTGGACTTGGGATTATACGAAAACGGCAGCTTTGAAATAAAGAAGGAACCGTTCTATTTACCGCAAGGGAACGAGGTTGCGCTATTTGAAGCAGCCTATAAGAATA
>JACKQG010007606.1_pt1 | contig 10824 bp, 7 predicted proteins | sample 8237621 | NCBI WGS metagenome assembly JACKQG01 (sample SAMN15677084, study PRJNA649215) | marine metagenome | biome: marine; feature: Black Sea; material: saline water; isolation source: suspended particulate matter (SPM) from the Black Sea western gyre | collected 2013-06-09/2013-06-10 | depth... | reverse complement strand
CCCAGCAGGCCTTGTATGTACGGTACTTTTTCTGGCCCTATTGGCGGTTTCGCACCCAGACCCGAGCATTGTGTTGGCTGCTTGCGTTGTACGGTTCAGCACCCCAAAATGGTGACTATCACGCGCAATGCGGATCGAGAACGCTTGGGCGATTCCTATTTCACATCCGCTTATGTCGATGCAGTTTCTTATGAAGCGGATACTGGCAGCATTCCCGTGAAAGGCGCGGGGTACCGCGGCAAGTTTGGCGGTGAAGGCTGGGACGGCATGTGGACAGATATGTCCGAGATTGTGCGCCCAACGCGGGATGGCATCCATGGACGGGAGTTCATCTCCACCGTCGTGGACATCGGCGAAAAGCCCAGCTACCTGATCTTCAACGACAATGGTGAAATCACCAGCGCAAAGCCGCGCATTCTTTCGATACCTGTACCTTTCATTTACGATGCACCACCAGCATCGGCAGCTTCGTCAACCCTCAATGAGATTCTGGCACGGGCAGCAAGCGAGACCCAGACTTTGGCTGTGATGCCAATAGATGGTGATGAGTGGTCAGTGGTCAGTGATCAGTTGCCAGTTCAGAGCATCGTCCCACTTATTAAATTGGGTGATGAGAGCACAATCGAGCATCTCGGCTTCACACCGAGTATGGTCGAAATCGACATCTCAGATGATCCAAATTCAAATTTCCAAAATCTAATTTCGAGCATCCAATCTCAATTCCCCGACACCATCATCGCCGTTCGCCTGCCTTATGATGATCCTGATAATTTGCTAAAACTCTACGAAATAGGGGTGCGAGTCTTCCATCTGTTTGCTGATTTCCATGGAAGAGGGCAAGATGGTCGCTTCGTGTTGGATCTGATCCGTGAAGCACATCTAACCTTCGTGGAGGCTGGCACTCGTGATGAAGTCACCTTGATTGGCAGCGGTGGCATCATTGCTGCGGAACATGTGCCCAAGGCTATCATCACAGGCTTGGATCTGATTGCTTTAGATACGCCGCTTTTGGTAGCCTTGCAAGCCCAATTCGAGGGCGATTGCGCCAACCGAAAGACCAGTCAATTTGCGATGCCTAAGAATTTGCCATTGGACTGGGGCATCCAACGTCTTAAAAACTTAACCGCTACCTGGCGTGACCAGCTTCTAGAAGTTTTGGGGGCGATGGGGTTACGCGAAGTCCGGCGACTGCGCGGAGAAATAGGGCGCGCGATGTTCCAGGTTGATCTTGAACGTGAAGCCTTCGCGGAGATCGAAGGCTATCTTGTGGAAGCAGGAGACTAAACCATGACAGAAGAAATTCAAGTTCACCTTCCTGCCATAGAAAAGCATGTCGAACATTTACGCCAGGGATTCAGTTACTGGCCTACTTTGGAAAACGGCATGCCACCAGCCCTTGGCGACTACCGCTGGCCGGCCGAATTAATTCTCTCGACCTGGTATCAGGCTGGAACCGGCGAACCCCCCGTGAACGAATTAGAGTATCGCAGCGGAGACTCTGGCGGCGGCTTTGACAAACTCGACTTCAAATTTTTGCCTGAAGGGGACCAGTTGCCCCCGGATGCTGAGGTCGATCTAGCCATTCCACTCAATAGTAGTGGTTTTGGCCGGGAAATTGAGATCGCGGTGCCCTGGTATGGTGGCGGCATGTCCTTTGGCTCGGTCAGCGAGCAGGTCATGCTGGCCCGATCCATGGCTGCTAAAGAATGGGGCACATTTACATGCACAGGCGAGGGTGGTTACCCAGATTCTCTGGTCGAATTCAAAGACCACATCATCACCCAGATTGCCACAGGGATGTTCGGCGTGCGCGAAGAAACCATCCAGCATGCGCCGATTGTGGAATTCAAATACGCCCAAGGGGCAAAGCCAGGACTGGGTGGTCACTTGCTCGGAGATAAGACCACCGTCACCGTTGCCAAAATGCGCGAAAGCGTCCCTTGGGTGAGCCTGTTTTCACCTTTCCCATTCCACTCAGTCTACTCAGTGGAAGACCATCGCAAACATGTTGACTGGGTTAAAACAATCAACCCTGAAGCGCTAGTTTCAGTGAAGGTCTCCACGCCCACGGATGTGGACATGGTCGCTGTTGGTAGCTTTTACGCAGGCGCCCATATCGTACACCTGGATGGCTCATACGGGGGAACCGGCGCAGCACCTGAGATTGCCAAGAAGAATATCGCCATGCCCATCGAGTTCGCTATTCCCAAGGTACACAAATATCTACAGAGCGAAAATATCCGCGATGAGATCACAGTGATGGCTTCTGGCGGTGTGCGCACGGCCTACGATATTGCCAAGGCCATCGCTCTCGGCGCAGATGGAGTTGTTTTGGGGACGGCAGAGTTGATTGCCATTGGCTGCACGCGCTGCTCCAACTGCGAGCGCGGGCGCGGTTGCCCCTTCGGACTGACGACCACTGATCCCGAACTTTCGCTGCTGATCGATCCGCAATGGGGCGCCAAGCGCATCAGCAATTTGAACGCATCCTATGCCAAGCAACTGCGTGATATTCTGCGTCGGCTGGGCTTGAAGAGTATCCGCGATCTGCGCGGCAGAACCGACCTTTTGGTATACCTAAACACCTGATTACCGCAGAGCCGCAGAGAGCGCAGAGAATTAATTTCAAAAACTCTGCGTACTCCGCGTCTCCGCGGTGAATACGAGTGAACAAATGACTCAAATCACTATAGAAAAAATACTCAATTCACGTAAAGGGCTAAAACCAGAATTTATCATCAACCGAGAGCAAGCGGCCGAGGGTGGCTGCGGGGTGATCGGCATCGCCTGCTCTGAGAAGATCGCTGGGCGGCATTTGCTGCAAGCGCTGACCCAGATGCGCAACCGCGGCAACGGCAAGGGTGGCGGCATCGCCGCTGTAGGCCTGGTGCCAGAAGAGTTTGGCGTCAGCAAGCAGGTCATGGAGGAAGATTATCTCCTGGCAGTGGCCTATCTGGACCCCGCGTACCGGGCCGAGGTGGAGAACTCACACATTCACCCCATCTTCGAGATTGACCACATCCGTGAGCAGGCACATATCGGGGATTACCAATCTCTGGAGGGGCTGGACGTTCCACCTCCAGAGGTGATTCAGTACTTTGTGCGGGTCAAAGCCGAGGTTGTGGATTCCTTCCGAGACGAACTCAACATGCCAGATGCTTCTCAACGTGAAGTCGAAGACGAGATCGTCTACCAAAACACTTATCGCCTTAATACGGCTTATTATGCATCGACCGGGGAGACGCGCGCCTTTGTGCTTTCCCATGGCAAAAACCTTTTGGTGCTCAAAATGGTCGGCTATGGCGATGACGTGGTGCGCTATTACCAGCTCGAAGACATCTCCGCCCATGTATGGATTGGGCACCACCGCTATCCCACCAAGGGGCGCGTCTGGCATCCCGGCGGAGCGCATCCCTTCATTGGCATGAATGAAGCCCTGGTGCACAACGGCGACTTTGCCAACTATGCCTCGGTCAGCGAGTATCTGGCGCAGCGCAACATCTACCCGCTCTTCCTGACCGATACTGAGGTCTCGGTGCTGGTCTTCGACTTACTGCACCGCACCTACGACTACCCTTTGGAGTATGTGATCGAATCGTTAGCCCCCACCACCGAACGTGACTACACGCAGTTGCCCGAGGACAAGAAACGCGTCTACGGCGCGCTGCAAGCCACGCATATGCACGGCTCCCCAGATGGGCCCTGGTTCTTCCTGATCGCACAGTCCCCGCCCAAAGGCATGGGCTCAGAGGCTTACCGGCTGATCGGCATCACAGATACTTCCATGCTGCGTCCGCAGGTTTTCGCCCTGCAGCAATCCAGCCAGGATGGACCGGCGATCGGTTTTGCAGCCTCAGAAAAACAAGGCATTGATGCGGCATTAGAGAGCCTGGCAGTTGAAGACAAGCGCTTTTGGACGCGCGCCGACCGCTACTGGAACGCGCGCGGCGGCAGTCACACTGACGGCGGCGCATTCATCTTCAGCGTCACCCCAAATGGCGCCGGCGCCAAGATGGTTTGTACGGACAAGTTTGGACGTGACGTCAGCGTTGATACGTCAAGAGCACCCATAAAGGATTTGAACGTTGAAACGTTGAAACATGCAAACGTTCAACTACCCAACCTTGAATCGATGAAACTGCTTGAGTGGTTTGTTGAATTGATTCCCAATTGGACGTATGACGATCTGACATCGAATTTAGATGCCCTGGTTAGCATTGATCCCTTGACTGCCATAGAGACCCTGACGTTATTAATGGATCGTCGCTATCCAACAGGAAATCTGCGGCGCAGCAGTTTGCTCTCTCTCTATGATGAAACCCTCAATCGGGTGTTTGGGTTGATTGCCGAATCCCCAGGGGCAGGATTTGCCTTCATTGAGGCCTCAACAGCTCTCCCCCAGTCTGCCGCGCCCGATCAAACCGCACTGATCGATGCCAAAGGTTATCCACCCGAAGGAGATACCTCCGTCGCTCGCATTATCGTAAACCTCTATAAAAGCGGATTCCGCAAGTTCATCGTCAACAATGCGCGCGGCCACCGCTTCATCGGCAACGGGTTTGGTTCTGACTCACAAGGTGTGCGCATCGACGTTTACGGATCATCGGGCGACTACCTGGCATCGGGCCTAGACGGCGTGGAGATGTACGTGCACGGCAACGCTCAGGATCAGTTGTGCCAGATCATGAAATCTGGCAAATTGGTGGTATATGGCGATGTTGGCCAGACCTTCGGCTATGCAGCCAAAGGCGGCGATGTGTATATCTTGGGCAATGCCGCCGGGCGGCCGATGATCAATGCTGTGGGTAAGCCGCGCGTGGTGATCAACGGCACCTGCCTGGATTACCTGGCCGAATCTTTCATGGCTGGCGACCCACACAACGGTGGGGGTTTCGTGATACTCAACGGCATTCAGCTGACCGATGACGGCGAATTGATTGAATTGGAATCGCCCTACCCGGGTGGAAATTTGTTTTCCTTAGCTTCAGGCGGCGCGATCTTCGTGCGTGACCCCCAAGGTAAACTGACCGATGACCAGCTCAACGGTGGCGAGTTTGCTCCATTAGATGATATGGATTGGGAGTTAATTCGGCCGCACTTAGAAGAGAATGAACGTCTGTTTGGAATCTCCATTGAGGCATTGTTGAATGGTGCTGCGCCCACAACCGTGTACCGCAAGATCATTCCGCAAGCGGTGCGCGCCTTGCAAGCTGAAGAGGCTTGGGTGGGCGGGCATTAATCTATGTCAATTTTCGATTTATCCAAATGGTTCATCTAATATGCAATAAAATTAGTTGTCATTGCGAGGAGGCGTAGCCGACGAAGCAATCTCCTTACAAAGATTTAGAGGGGTCAAACAAATGGTGGTGAAATGGTTGTAGGTGCTGTCTTCGAGAGCCTCAGACAGCGGGGGTTACAGAGGGCTGAGGTTCTCGAAGCCCAGCTTTCTCAAAGTTGATATTTTGAGCACCACGAAAATCACCACTCCCCTGGCCCAAATTTCTGCAACTGTGTGCCAAGTCTCACGTATAATAGGGTGAAAGAATAAGTGATTAATAATTTAAGGAGCAACAAAATGAAAAAACTCAATTCTATTATTCGATGGTTGGTGCCATTCGCATTGGTATTGGTACTCAGCTTTGGCTTCGTGGGTTCTGCACAAGCCTTCGAGTTCATCGACAATGCAGATTTGCCGGCTGGCGAAGTGATCGATGATGATCTGTTCATCGCTGGCGATAACATCGTCATCGATGGCACGGTCAATGGTGATCTTTTCGCTTTCGGCCAGAACATTGAATTCAATGGCGTAGTGAATGGCAGCCTGATCACTGGCGGGCAATTCATCGAGATCAATGGTGAAGTAGCTGGCAGCGTCTACGTGGGCGGTAACGCTGCCACGGTTGGTTCGTCAGCATCTATAGGGCGAAACTTCTATTTTGGCGGATTCAGCCTCGATGTTGCAGATGGCGCTCAAATCAACCGTGATCTAGCTTTTGGCGGGTATCAAGCCTTTTTGAATGGAGCAATCGGTAGAGATATTTACGCTGGTGCGGGGGCCCTGGAGATTGGCGGCGCTGTTGGTGGTGATGTCAACGCCGATGTTGGTGACCCCGATGAAAGTATGCAGACGATGCCTTTCTTCTCCTTCATGCCTGCTGGATCGCCGGCAGTGGTTTCCCCTGGTTTGCGTATTTCCGATAGCGCCAAGATCGGCGGCAGTGTGAAATACACCAGCAATAAAGATCAGTCTGCGGATATTGAAACCACTCCTGGTGGCGGGATCGTGCATAGCACACCCGTTCCCGATGCTGATATCCAATACGATCAGCCTACACAGGTTGCACCTACAGTGAATGTAGGTCGCTGGCTACTGCAACGCGCGCGCGAGTTTGTCACCCTATTAGCCTTGGGTGCTCTGGTTTTGTGGCTGATCCCTGATCTGCTCAACAAAGTCATCAACAAAGCGACATCTGAACCACTGCCTTCCACTGGCTGGGGTTTGGTGACTGTGATCGGTGGATACGTTGGCGCGGCAGTTCTGGGAGGCCTGGTGTTGGCTCTGGCAATCTTCTTTGGGGTAATAACCCTGGGCGGATTGGGACGCACCATCACAGGCGTAGGTTTCTCAAGCATTGGTCTTGCTATGGCCGTCTTCGTCCTGTTGGTGACCTATGGATCGAAACTGGTGATCGCCTTTTGGATTGGTAAGTTTTCCTTAAAGAAAACATTCCCGCAGTTTGCTGAGTCTAAAGTCTGGCCTTTAGTGTTGGGCGTGGTGATTTATGTGCTTCTGCGAGCAATCCCCGTACTGGGCTGGATCATCGGCGTAGTCGTGACCCTGATCGGTCTGGGCGCTATGTGGCTGGTCTTCCAAGATTGGCGCAAGCCTGCTGCTCTCGAAGCAGAGGCAGCCTAATTGAGGGCTCAGAACAGGAGGCGATGATGACGGCTAAAAGAGGTACTTTACGGCGCTCACGTCGAGATCGCGTTGTGGCGGGTGTGTGTGGGGGGCTGGCAGAATTCTTTGGGATCAGTGCCTTTTGGTTCCGCCTGGCCTTCCTGATCGCCCTGATCCCTGGCGGCATCCCAGGCATTGTGCCTTATATTGTCCTGTGGGTGGTGATCCCGAACAATTAATCAAAAACCTTTAGGGTTTCAAAGCCCTAAAGGTTTGATAATAAAGACTAACCGATGCTTCAAGGAGTTAGTCAAAGAGACCCGGTTTCTTTATCGAACCGGGTTTTGTGTTATTTCAAATTCACGCGCCATGGCGATACGCTTGCTTATGGCGGGGTGGGAATGTAACAACCACTCAACCCAAGGCTCAGGATCAACGTCGGATAAATTTTGATTGGCCAATCTTGTGAAGGCGGAGATGAAGGCAGAGCTTTGCTTAGTGGTCTCCAAGGCATACGTGTCGGCCATGCGCTCGCGGCTCCGTGACCAGGCATTGCCCAGCGGCATAGTAACAAAGCTGAATGCGCCCAACACGAGGCCAAACAGCGGAAGGGCGGCGATATCAGCGGCGCTCTCGAAGCCAAAGAAATTCACACCCCAATTCAACCCGAGAGATGCCAGGTAGAGCCCCACCAACGTGGTCACAGAGCTGATCATGATTCCAAGAGGGATATCTTTATTTACATGATGAGCCAACTCATGAGCCAGTATGGTTTCGATCTCATCAGATGTGAACTCATCGATCAGGGTATCGCCAAGGATGATACGGCGGCTGTTGCCGATGCCCGTAAGAGCGGCGTTGGCTGCCTTAGTGCGGCGAGACATATCAAATTTATAGACACCGTTAACTTTTGTATTTGCACGCTCAGCCAGTGTGAGCAGACGTTCGACCAGGTCCGCATGCTCATCTTCTAGAGGAATGAATTTATAAAAGATTGGGAAGAGTAAGATTGGCGCCAAATTGGTTAGCAATACGTTGAAAACCAGCAAGAAGCCCGCTGCCCATAACCACCAGGTTATCGGATTTCCGCGCAGAATGGCATAGATCACTTCTAAGAGCAGCAGCCCGATTGGACCCGAAACCAGGATACCCTTGATCTGGTCAGTAATCCAACCTTTGAGAGTCTGGTTGGACTGTTCGAAGCGGTGCGGTAAAACAAAACCGGTGTAATATGAGAGCGGCAGAGTCAGCAGCGAAATTACAGCCCCAAAAACGATTCCAAAACCAGCCACAAGGAGCCAATCATTGGATGTCCATTGGAGCAAGTAATCCTTGAGATCCAATGACCAACCAAGCCCAAGCCAGGCCAAAACGTAAAGAATCCCTATGATCAGGTCGACCAGCATAAAGCGGCGCGATATTTTGGCATATTCCTTGGCGCGTTCTTGACGTTGAGGATCTAGGGTGACATCTTCCATGATCTATTCTTCTTCATCCTCTCTAACAACAGTTTCATATATGGGCAGGATCACATAGAAGGAGCTCCCCGGGTTGCGGCTTTCATCATAACCAGAGCTCTCCGCCCACACACGCCCACCATGCGCCTGTACAATGCCACGCACGATGGCTAATCCCAAACCGGGGCCGCCACCCTTAAATTTAGTTTTCCCTGTAGAGTGCAAAGCAAGATCGCCAGTCTGGTAAAACTTAGTGAAGATCAATTCTTTGTTGCGAGGATCTATGCCAATGCCCGTATCCTTGACCTGGATTTCAACCCCGCCTCTGGGAAATTTTACGAGGCCTTTTTTAAGGTGTCGGCCGGAAATCGTGATCAGGCCTTCATCGGGGGTGTATTTAACTGCATTGCTAATCAGGTGCTGGAAAACTTTCGTCAGCGCATCGGGGTCACCCAAAACGGAAGGCAGGTCATCGACATTCCTATCGATGAGCACTTTCAGCTTGCGTTCGCGGAAGGTCGCAGCAAATTTGCGACAAACATTCGAAATCACAGGTTCAAGTTTGACAGAATCAGCTTGTAAGGCCAGCTCTTGGGTATCGATCTTGGCAACTTCGAGCATGCTATCGACAATCTCATGTAGCCGCTGAGCGCCATCCACAACGCCTTCGAGCGCATTGACATAGGCCGGATTGGATTTCAATTCCGGTGCATCCAGCAGCATCTGACTATACCCGCTGAGCACTGTAAGAGGCGTGCGCAATTCATGCGAAGCTATACTGATAAAGTCAGACTTAGTACGGTCGAGGCGCTTCAGTTTGCTGTGGCCATCTTCCATTGCCGAATATGCGCGGCGAAATTCCGTATTAACGCGCATCAGGCTTTCCACCAAACGAGCATTCTGCAATGCTACTGCGGTCTGGTCGGCCATAGAACATAGTAACTCGATATCATCTGATAAATATGAGGCACCCGAAGCTTTGGGACCCAGGGCCAGCAACCCCACCCATTCATCTTGGGCGTGGATAGGTACATAGATATCCATCGAGACGCGGGTAAGCCATTGGCGGGTATCTGCCTGAATCGATTGATAACGCGGCAGCATATCGATCTCTGCCCTGGTGAGGGCACGGCGATCTTTGTCCCAAGCAGAGGCCAAGGCCGATTCTGATGGCATGAAACCTGTCAGCGAGGCATCTTTTCTTTTGCGACCTTGTTGTACGCGGAAAACTTTCTTCCCATCAGGGCTAACTTCCAACTCGACCAAAAAGAGCAAGCCTCGATCGACACCTAGCAAATCGCGCACCATATCTACAACCACTGCGGATAGTAATTCCAAATCGAGGATGTTGCTAATATTCTGGCTGTACTCCCGCAAAATCCCTGAAAGATCTTGCTCCTCCCCGAAGAATAAGCGGTCAACCCATTTACCGAGTCTCTTGAGCAATGGGTTAATTATGCCAATGATCAACAACGCCAGGATTGCAGCAGCAAAGAATAGATCAGTCTGATAATAACTAGAAAGCAGAAACTGAATCAAAATAAAACTCAAACTATAGGCGCCGAATTGTAGAATCAGGTACAACCCCTTATTGATCAAACCACGAAGTGCGATGCCTAAATGTGGAAGTCGGGGGGTTATTACAACATAGGCGATTGTTAACACGCCCACGAGAGCAACTATACTTCCAATATGCACTTGAGACGCAAAACTAAACCCATTTCCGATCAGAAGCACCCCTAAGCCAAGTCCAAAGATAAACAGACGATTGCGAATTGTGGGAAAACTGGCATGTTGATAACTCTCAGCAATCAGTCGAATGGTCAACCCGGTAGCAATTAACCAACCCAGCAAAATCCAGGCCAACAACAAAATCTCGAAATTGAGTTCTAGTCCTAAAATTTTGACCCCAAATTTTTCAATTCCAGGGATAAACAATGCTCCAACTGCCAGTAGGTACCACGCACCCCCTATTAAATCTCCTCGCCAAAACTGCATCTCTCTTCGGGCAACCTGGGCACTGATATATCTCAATAATAACGAGCCCAATAAAATTCCAGATCCAGGCCAAAACGCTCCTGCCAGTCCAGGTAAGAAATTCAAGAAATTATATTCGCCATATTTGAGCACCAACACGGCTTCAAGAAACATATAAATTATGATGAATATATTTAGATGACGAGCCAGATCGCTTAGCAAACCGCGTTGGCTGATCACAATAATCAGTAAGATCAGAAAAATAAGCGCGCTAATGATGTGTATCAGCGAAAAAATATCAAATACCATAGATGGGATTATAGCTCAATTATTGTGTTTCATTAGTTGGGAATGGTTAGGGAATCACCCCCATCATTTCTAAAATTACTCAACACGCTCAATCTCGAACACAACTGGCCTAAAGCCATCTGTGCAGCAGGCCACAACTACCCCCAGGTGTTTTGCCAACTCGAACTTCTTCTTGATATCATC
>JACKQG010007605.1_pt1 | contig 10825 bp, 12 predicted proteins | sample 8237621 | NCBI WGS metagenome assembly JACKQG01 (sample SAMN15677084, study PRJNA649215) | marine metagenome | biome: marine; feature: Black Sea; material: saline water; isolation source: suspended particulate matter (SPM) from the Black Sea western gyre | collected 2013-06-09/2013-06-10 | depth... | reverse complement strand
CATCCTCTTCGTCAGCCGCTCGTCGCGGCGAATGGCGCAGGCGGTTGCGGGCGATTTCCAGAAGTCTGTCTACGAAGCGTTGCCAGAGCTGTTGCGCCGCCCGCTGATCTCCGTCCTTTAGAGCTTTGATCCAGTCTGTGACTGACTCTTCGAGGGGCATTCGACCACTCCAATCAAACAGCAGACCGCACCATCAATAAGGACTGGATTCTACTTTAGTCGCCACAGCAAATCAAACAGACCGGGGCGCGAGCTTGCATGCGCTGGTTGCGGGGATCGACCCGTGTGGGTGCGGTTCCTTCGGACCAGGTGGCATACGTCCCGAGGGCACAATGCTATCAAGCAGACATAACCGGCGCAATTCCATGAAACCCGCTCTCGTGCGCCCATGCGGAGAGCCCCTGGAGAAGTGCTCTCAGTTCGTAGACGGCCGCTCCACGCTCGCCAGCGGCCGAATAACGGTAGGTATTTCGAATTCGTTGCTGCGCCTTGCAGAGTTCATCGGGTGCCAGCGGCAAAGCAACGACTAGGGCACGAAGGTCGTCAAGACCATCGGCCAATGTGCGGCTATCCGATAATTCATCAATCACGAGCAGGACTCGTCGGGCGGCGTCACGAAAGGCCCTCTCAATCGACGAAACCCGTTTGCCAGACTGCACTTGCATCCTATGCATCCTCCGTATATTCAACTACCGCCCCCAGCGTTCCTAATATGGTCCCTACTACTAAACTCGCAAACCGCCGCACTGACCCGCCAGAAATGCGTTGAAAACTCGAAACTACTCGGCTATCCTAATAGTTACCTTCGCCCCGATGACCGGCTGGAAACGTGACGCGGCTCTGCCGCTCCCCACCCCATTCCATCACTACAACGCCGGACGGGATGGGCGAGAACTCTCTGATGAAACTCGCAGTGCGTGATGCGTTTTGTTGTGCCGAGAGCCGGTCGTCAAGTGGCGCGTCTATGCAATTGTCGGCTTGGTAGTGTTCTGAAAGAAGGAACGCCTTGTATGGGTAAATCTCAACGGGCTTTTACGTTGGTCGAGCTGTTGGTCGTTATTGCCATCATTGGGATCCTGGTCGCTTTGCTGCTTCCGGCGATTCAAGCCGCTCGCGAAGCGGCTCGACGCACCGAATGCGTCAACAACCTGAAGCAAGTCGGACTTGCCTTGCACAGTTATCACGATTCGCTGGGTAGGTTCCCTCCCGGACGAATGAGCTGCGACGGCTGGACCGGCGGGCCTTGTGCCGGCAAGACGTGGATCGATAAGCCGGGGACGAGCGGCTTCGTGATGCTACTGCCCTACTTGGAGGAACAGCCCCTTTACGATCTGTTCGGCGGGTTCCAGCGTGGAGCCGTCTATCCAACCAGCGGGCCCGCCGGTTGGCGGACGCCCGAGGTCGACCGGGCAATGAAGACTCGGCCGGACGTCTATGTTTGTCCTAGCGATACCTCCCTGCCGATGCTGGGTAACGACGCCACCAGCAGCTATGCGTTTAACCACGGATCACGCGGCCCAAGTTACGGAATGGACCAGGTGAATCTGAAACATGGAAATACCGGCCTATTCAACTACCTCGCAGCTTATAACATGCGTGACGTCTTGGATGGCACGTCGAACACGATGTTCGCTGGAGAAGTGATCGATGCACACACCAGCCAATCGGCGAACCGTTGGGTTGTTGGGAGCCGGCACTTGGACAGTCTGCGGTCAACCGAGAATCCGCTGAACACACCGCCCGGCACAGGTCCGTATACCCTGAACGCCTACGGTTACCGGTGTAATGGAGCGTTTGGCAGTAAGCACCCGGGCGGAGCCAACTTCTTGCTAGCCGATGGCCAAGTACGGTTCCTCGCGGATGCCATTGACATGTACGTCTATCGGGCTTTGTCTACACGAGCTGGCGGCGAGACGGTTACCCCTCCGTAGTGACTGCCGTAATCGGCAAGCCGGCGACATTAGACCGTGCAACGCGAGAATGGAGCAGAACACGTGATGAGTCGGGCGTGTAATGACTATTGGCGCTGGGCCGTTGTGGCGTTGGCCGTTTTAGTGATGGGTTGCGATTCCGGCCCGAAGAGGGTGCCCGTTTCGGGCCGAGTTCTCATCGATGGTCAACCTCTCAAGACCGGCACCGTCATGGTCGCGCCGGCCGACGAGCGAGCGGCTTTTGGCCAGATCGATTCGGAAGGCCGTTTCACGCTGACAACGGAGAAAGAGGGGGACGGATGCGTCGCGGGATCGCACCGCGCGACGGTCACGGCAACCGAGATACTGAACCCCAATGAAACGCGACTGCTCGTTCCACCCAGATACATGGACTTGTCCGCATCCGCTCTGACCGTCACGATCGAGGGGCCGACAGAAGACCTGTTGATCGAACTCAGTTGGGAAGGCGGTCACCCGCAGACCATTCGAACCGAGTCCGCAGGCGACATTGACCCGAATGCAATGTAGCTAGCCGTCCAGCAACTCGACGGCGTGGAACTTGTGGCCTTCGAGCATGTGCAGACTGGCACCACCGCCGGTCGAGACGTGGGTCATCTCATCGGCCAGCCCAAACTGCAACACAGCCGATGCGCTGTCTCCGCCGCCGATGATGCTGGTCAGACTGTGTTGGCGTGTGGCCAAGGCAATGACTTCCGCCAGGTCGCGAGTACCCGCGGCAAACGGTTGCTTCTCGAAGGCGCCCATTGGCCCGTTCCAGTAGATCGTTTTTGCATTGGCGATCACGCCAGTGAATTGCTGGAGCGTCTTCGGTCCGATGTCCAAGCCTTTCCAGCCACTGGGAATCGCATGGTCACAGGTCTTGGTGGGAGTACGTTCGCTGAGTTCCTGGCCGCAAACATGGTCCAGTGGGAGCAGCAGCTTGGCGCCTCCCTTTTCAGTTCGCCGCAACAACTTAGCCGACTTGTCCACCGAATCCGGATCGACCAGGCTGTCGCCCACCGTCGAGCCCTGGCCCAGGAGAAACGTGTAAGCCATGCCGCCGCCGATCAGCACGGCGTCCACTCGCTTCAACACGTTCTCGATGGCCGTCAGCTTGTCGGACACTTTGGCGCCGCCAAGGATGGCAACAAATGGATGCCGAGGGTTGTCGAACGCATCGGATAACACTTCGATCTCCCGGACCAGCAGAAACCCAGCCACGCGCGGCGCGCCGTGCAGTCCCATCTCTTCTGGCACGGCGATCATCGACGCGTCTTTGCGATGAGCCGTTCCGAATGACTCCTGACAGTAGATTTCGGCCAACGCCGCCAACTGGGCGGCGAAACCGGCGTCGCGGGCCTTCTCGCCTTGGTGAAAACGCAAGTTCTCCAGTAGGAGCACGTCACGGTCGTTCATATCCAAGACCATGTCGTCCACCGCATCGCCAATGCAGTCGGGAGCAAGCCTAACCCGCGTATTCGGCAGCAACTCGCTCAAACGAGCGGCGCACGGAGCCAGACTCAAGCCCTCCTCCGGACCGATGCCCTTCGGTCTTCCGAGGTGACTGGCCAGGATCAAGCGGCCGCCTCGATTAACAACGCTGCGAATCGAATCAAGTGCCAAGCGAATGCGACGGTCATCCGTGATTTGGCCGTCCTCCAACGGTACGTTGAAGTCCACTCGCATAAAGACGGTCTTACCCGTCACGTTGACGTTGGCTATGGTCTTCTTCTTCAGCTTCATTCCCAACCCTCTTTTCAAGTGCGCCACGATTTCGACAACGAGGCACGGGTCTTCCTGTTATACCGCTCCCGGCGAGGATTGACGCGCTTGCTCGTTTAACCGCAAGCCGGAGGCGTGCGCGTCCCTAGCCCACGCGCACGCCTCCGGCTTGCGGTTAAACGAGCCATTTTCGTCCCGGAGCGGTATAGTCATCTCTTTATTTGGTCCGGCCCGTCCAAGACGCGCACGACGCGAAATCCCAAATGGAAATTCCAACTGACCGGCGCGACCTTGGCGCGGTTGGCCGAGCGGCAGACGGCGGGAAAGTTGATCCAACAACCACCGCGAAAGATACGTCGATCTCCATTCGCCGGGCCGGCGGGGTCCGTCGCCTCGCCCTTCGGATATTCGGCATACCAATCCGCGCACCATTCCCATACGTTGCCGTGCATTTCGTGTAATCCCCAGGGGTTCGGCGGCAGGCTGCCGGCCTTGGCTGTCGACTCGCGGAAGACGCCCTTCCTGCCGCCCGCATAGGTGCGGTTGCCATCGTAGTTCGCCTGGTCGGGGCTAATCATCTCGCCCGTGTGAAACGGAGTCGTCGTCCCCGCCCGGCACGCGTACTCCCACTCGGCCTCTGTCGCCAGACGATACGGCTTTTGTTCCTTCTCGCTTAGTTTTCGGCAAAACTCGGCCGCCTGGTCCCACGTGACGGTCTCGACCGGCAAATCGTCGCCGGTGAAGAAGCTGGGGTTCTTGCCCATCACCGCCTTCCAATGACCCTGAGTCACCTCGGTCGCCCCCATGTAAAAGCCTTTGGTCAGCGTAACGCGGTGCAGAACCTCATCGGGGCGGTGCCATTCCTCGTCTTGTGGACTGCCCATGATGAATTGTCCGGGTGGGATCAACAACAGCTTCATCCCGGCCGAATTCGTCACTTGGATCGGCAGGCCCAGGTGTTCGGCCCACGCTCGCTGGTGCGCCTTGGCCCCGGCGGGCGAGAACGGCGAGACCGCCGGCGCCGGCTCGGCACCGGCCGCAGGATGCATCAACACAAACAACAGCAGACAAGCACAGACGTACCGCATCATTGAGCCTCGCTCTTTCCGATTATTCAGACATCCACTTGCCAGTTCCGTGACAGCCAGCCAGAAGTATACGATATCGCTTTCCTCTCAACGCGCAAAGCCTCGGCCTCGCCTTCTAGGTATTCCCCAAGTTGTTTTCGCTGTCCAGAAACCTGACAATGTACCGTGACGAGAATCGTACCACCGGAACCGTTTGGCAACGCTTGACGATTTCACCGCTGGTCAGCTTGTTTCGGAGACCTGCAAAAGACAAGAGGAGATGTAGCGATGAGAACCACTTTCGTTGGCGCATCGATCGCCTTGTTGGGCTTCGTCGTGGCTTGGCGGGCCACGGAGGCCAGTGAAGAGATTCCCTGTTGCATGATCATCGACGACGGCGCACCGTTCTTCAACATGCGCTGGGTCAAGGACAAAACCGTGTGCAAGGAAATCCCGACCAGTTTCTATCAGGAGTTTGCCGAGTGGGCGGCTGAAAAGGGGGTGAAGGGCAAGTTTTCGATCATCCCATGCCTGGGTGGCATCAAGCCAATCGACGGATCGTTAGGCGAGTACCCAGGGCATTCGCGAGAGGAGCGACTCGCGTGGATCCGCATGATCAACACGCAGTACGCTCCGCGTTTCACGTTGACGCCGGAAGTGATCACCCACTGGTACCCATGGGACGTAAAGGCCAAGAGCCTTCAACTGGGCCCTCCCACGGAAAACACCTGGTTGGCCGGGCAAACGCTGGACGTCCAAACCGCCTACATCACGGAAGCGATGCAGATGCTGACGCGTGCCGGAATCGAGGTCGGGGGACTGACCATGTGCTGGTCTTACCCCAAAGACAAGAACCACGTGCTTGGCGAGGCCGCGCTTCGTGCCGCCCGAGAGGTTTGCGAACTGGACTACGTCGTCCTGTTCAACGACACGGGCGTCAAACCCGGTGTCATCTATCGAGGCGACGGCGGGGCGATGGTGGTATCGCTTCGGCCCGGCGTGGGGGACGTTTACGATCACACCTTCGGCAAGAAGACCGATGTCGATGTCCAGCAAGACGCCGACCGGTACATCACGGCCGACGGAACCGCAGGGCGGTTCATCGATCAGATCCAAGAAGGCGGTTGCCTGATCTTCTACACTCACATGCAGACTCTCTACGGCAACGGGACCAAGAGTGGTCTCAAAGTGTTTCAGATCGCCGTCGAACGGCTGGAGAAGCGGTATGGCGATCGAATCCAGTGGATGACGGGATGCGAGATTGCCCAGCACTTCTGCCCGCCGGCCAAGCAGTAGACCGTCGCCACAACGTGCGATCTATGGGAACCAGAGTGATCGCCTTCGCGGCATGTTCTTGATGATTTTGCCCATCAATGATTTTGCCTTGCTCTTTTTCGGGCAAAATCATTGTCGGGCAAAATCATTAGAATCACGTCTGGACAGCTTCGCTCTTGCTTCCAACGGCGTCTTGTTGGACAATTCTTAACAGAGCATAGGCATGAATCGGGCTGGTCCACTATGTGCGAAAGGCGATGACATGAACCAAGACGTTACGTTTCGAAAGGTGTCAATCCGTCCGATCGAACTGTTGAAACAATCCCGTGACTTGATGGGCGACCAGTACTGGCTGTTCGTCGGCATCACGTTTGTGGGGATGTTGATTGGTTCTGCGGTGCCCATGGGCATCCTGATGGGACCGATGATGTGCGGCATCTACCTCTGCTATCTCCAACGCAATCGCAACCAACCAGTGGAATTCGGGCTTCTTTTCAAGGGTTTTGATTACTTTGTCGAAAGCTTGATCGCCACTCTCATCATGATGGCCGTGTCACTGGTGATCATCGTTCCGGCTTACGCGATCTTCATAGTTGCGTTTCTTGGCATGATGGTTGAGACGCAGGGAGAGCCAAATCCACTTGCCGCAATGGGGCTTTTTTCCGCCCTGTATGCCGTCATCATCGTGCTGATCATCTTTGTCAGTCTGCCGTTTGTTTTCGTATACCAACTGATCGTTGATCGCCAGCTCAAGGCGGTCCCTGCCGTGAAAGCTAGTTTTCGAGCGGTCTTGGCGAATGCGTTCGGACTGCTAGGCATGATGTTGGTCTACTCGCTTATCAGCCTCGTCGCGACCTGCCTCTGCTACGTCCCTGCAATTCTGTTCATGCCGCTGGCTTTTGGTGGCTTTTTTCTAGCCTATCGCAACATCTTTCCCGAAGACGAGAAGGAGCTGCAATCGTAGACTGTCCCGATTGCCGATCCTTGATGCTGAGCAACAAATTCCAAGTCAAGACCTGGCCCCTTGATTACCAATGACCATAGAAGTTGGATGTAAATGCGGCAAACGCTTCATGGCTCAGCCACATCTCGCGGGCAAGCGAGTCGGCTGCCCTTCCTGCGGATCACCCATCACGATTCCCGCAGCACAGCGACCCACGACGCCAGCACCCGACATTTTGGTCACGTGTCGATGCGGTCAGCGGTTCAGTGCGAAACCCCACCTCGCCGGCAAGACGGTGCGATGCCTCAAGTGCCAACAGCCAATTCAAGTTCCGAATGCTTCCAGCGCGTCGCCGCCTACGCAAGTTGCGCCGCTCGAACCGCCAAAAGCCGATGACGACCTATGGGGCGACTTGCCGACGGCGCCCGCGCCATCCGCCGAGCCAGCCTTGGCATCGGCTCATGCGAGTCTGGCCCAGCAACACATGACCAACGCTCGCGCTGATCATGTCGAGAAGAAGAAGGACTTGGACGTCTGGGGCACAGGAAAGGTCTTTTCCGGTATCCTCATGATGGTGGGGGCTGCAGTATGGTTCGTCGTGGGCCTGTTAGGGGGCAGGATCTTCTTCTACCCACCAGTCATGTTCGTGCTTGGGGCGATCGCACTGATCAACGGAATCGCGCAGAAGTTGAATCGCTAGATGCAACGGGGGCAACACGCCGCCACCCTCAGTGCGGCAACGCGGTCGAGTCGCCGTCGCTCAACGCCCGTACGCCCCGTCAAACGCGGCTCGAGAGGGGATCTGGCACCTCCGGTGAACGCGGCATGAATGCGGGCCTATCACCGCTGTCGCGGGCAAATCCGATGAATCGGGCTATGCTCATCCGTTTCCACAGAGCGAATCGGCACTACCGTCTAACCTAGTTGCGTCTGGACCGGTGGAATTCTGGTATTGTTGGGTGCAGAATATACGGTCATGGAAAGAAGAAGTTGCCAGGTACCTGACACCATGTGCGGCGAAGGAGTCTCGTGCGATGACCGAGCCAGTCGATGAAGTCTTGCTCAAGGACTTCAAACCCAAACCGTTGATGCGCGTTTCCGAGCATGTTCCGGAGACGGCCCGGTTTCCGGTGATCGATGCCCACAATCATCTGTTCGGTGATTTGTCCGCCGAAGAACTGATCGAAGTGATGGACGCGGTGGGTGTGAAGCTCTGGGTGAATGTCACCGGCAATGTCACAATGCCATTGGAGAACAATACGTACACCATTGCTCGACGCGATTTCGGTCACTTCGCCGAACGCTACATGGAAAAGTACCCGGGACGCTTTGCCGCGCTGACCATGTCGGATTTCGCGCAGTGGGGCGATCCGATCCTGCTGAAAGACGATTTCGCCGAGCGGTGTATCCAGCATCTTGAGGAGGATCTTGCCCGAGGCGCCTGCGGCCTGAAGGTCACCAAGGAGTTGGGGCTGTTCTATCGCGACGGCGATGGAGCCATGCTTGGTGTCGACGAGGGACGGCTGTACCCGATTTGGCGACGGGCCGGCGAATTGGGCATTCCCGTGTTGATTCACGTCTCGGATCCGGCAGCGTTCTTCCTGCCCATCGATGCGCACAACGAGCACTACCTCACGTTGCGGGAATTCCCGGCCTGGGGTTTCCACGGTTCGTTTTTCTCGAAAGAAGAACTTCTCCAGCAGCGGAACCGGATGATCGCCGATCATCCGCAGACCATGTTCATCCTGCCGCACGTCGCCAATCATCCGGAGGATTTGGCTTCGGTCGCCGAGCTGCTGGACGCCCATCCGAACGTGATCATCGACTTCTCCGCCCGGATCGACGAACTGGGCCGCCAGCCCTATACGGCCCATGACTTCTTTGTCAAATACCAGGACCGTATTCTGTTCGGATTAGACATGCCCGTCTCGCCGGAAGCGTACCGGTGTTATTTCCGTATTTTGGAAACGCGCGACGAAAACTTCGACTACCCCGACTACATCGGCCGCTTTGGCGTGTACACTCGGTGGAAGTTGTACGGACTTGATTTGCCAGACGAGGTCTTGAAGAAGGTGTATTACGAGAACGCCGAGCGCGTGCTTCCCGGCGTCCGCATTGATACGTGAAACACAAGGACAAATGGACGATGCCCGATATCAAACGAGTACTGGTGACCGGGGCCAGCGGCAAGCTGGGCGGACCGGTCTGTGAGGCCCTGCTGGAAAAGGACTACCAAGTGACCGCGCTAAAACATCGCTCGGCGGTCGCCGTGGACGGCGTCCAAGAGGTTCAAGCCGACCTCGGCAAGGCCGATGCCATCGAGGAACTAGTCGCCGCGAGCGACGCAATACTGCACTTGGCCACGTCCAAGGAAGACCGCGATGGCGTGATCGATATCAGCGCCCGGGGAACGTTCAACCTGCTGGATGCAGCGATGCGGACCAAGACGCTGAAGCGATTCGTGTTGGCGAGCGGCGACGCGGTGAACGGCATCTACTTCAACGCTCAGCCGATACCAATCCGCGAAGACATGCCCATGATCGCCTACCCCGGTTACTATCCGCTGTCGAAGGTCATCGAGGAGACAATGTGTCAGCAGTTCTTTCACCAGGCCCAGGTACCCACGGTGTGTCTGCGTATGTCGTGGATTCACTCCGAGGACGATATCCTCACACACCTGACCGTCGCGGGCGAGCAGTTCGGCGTGCCGGTTTGGAGTGAGCTGATGGACGACGACGCCCGGGCCAAGTACGCCTCGGGCGGCGATGCGGCCGTGGCTCTGCGGCATCCCGATGGCCAACCCATGTTGCGGCACATCGTGGCGGTGGAGGACTGCATCCAGGCGTTCCTGCTGTCTCTGGAACGCGAGGAGATCGAAGGCGAGACGTTCAACATCGCCATGGGCGAACCGTTCGACTATGTGGACGCGGCCGGATACGCGGCCCAGCGGTTGGGGATCGACGTGATCGAACTGATCGATCCGGTCGGCCAGGATTTCTGCATGGACGTGACCAAAGCCCGCTATGTGCTCGGCTACCGGCCACAATATGACATCCGAGGCCTAATCGACCGAGCGGTCGACTTCCGCCAATCGGGCCAGGCACGACGACAACGCACAGGATACAAGGGATAGGAGAAATCGCATGAGCAGTCTTCAGGACAGAGTAGTCCTCATTACCGGCGGCACATCGGGAATCGGCCAGGCATGCACCGAGCTGTTTGCCCGGTCGGGAGCGAAGGTGGTGACCATGTCGATCCAGGAAGCCGAGGGCAAGGCGATCCAGGAGCAGTTGACCGGCGAAGGCCACCAGTGCGTCTTCCACCAAGGCGACGTGAGCCAGGAGGGCGACGTCAAGGCTGCCGTGGATCTGGCCGTCGAAAAGTTCGGCCGGCTGGATGCCGTCCATGCTAACGCGGGCGTGCTGCGAAATCAGAAGATCACCGAATTCACGCTCGACGACTTCCACACGGTGCTCAACGTCAATTTGCTTGGCGTCGCTCTAGTTTGTAAGCACGCCATACCCGTGATGGAGCAACAGGGCAAAGGCTGCATCTGCATCACAACTTCGGTCGCTGCCGACATCGGCTTCCCTGGGCACGCCATTTACTGTGCTTCGAAGGCAGCCTTGGTGGCCTTGATGCGATCGATGACGACGGATCACAGCCCGAACGGCGTGCGATTTGTGGGCGTCAGTCCCGGCACGATCGACACGCCCATGCTGGCCGCCTCGTGCGAGGGTTGGGATAAGCCCAAAGAAGAACTCTACGCCGACGTTGCCAAGAAGATCCCCGTGCAGCGGATGGGCGAGTCGGTCGACGTCGCACAGGCCGTGGGACATCACTCTGGGAGAGTTTAGTATCTTCGGCTTTAATCACCAGCTCAGGTT
>JACKQG010007604.1_pt1 | contig 10827 bp, 4 predicted proteins | sample 8237621 | NCBI WGS metagenome assembly JACKQG01 (sample SAMN15677084, study PRJNA649215) | marine metagenome | biome: marine; feature: Black Sea; material: saline water; isolation source: suspended particulate matter (SPM) from the Black Sea western gyre | collected 2013-06-09/2013-06-10 | depth... | reverse complement strand
ACCCGGTTTGCGACAGCCACCGGCGTTGAGTTGACTCACGCCGATGTTTCACGGGAAGGCAGCGTCACCTTCGGCGAGACAACCTACCGCCTTGGCGGCAAGGGCGAGGGCGCCCTGCCCTACCAGGGCCACACCGTCAGCGAGCTTAACAACGACGGGCAGCGCCTGGAGGTTGTCTTCGGCGGCGCTGAAGGACTGCCCTCGGGATTGCAGGTCAAAGCCATCTACGAGGCCCCCGATGCGGTGCCGGTTTTGATCAAGCAGATCCGAATCGATAACGAGTCGGGCGCCGCGGTAAAACTCGAGGGGATCACGGTTGAGGAATTCACGCCGCGAAATCAACCCGAGGCGGCCATCCTCTTTGAGAGCGACTATGTGGCCGATGCCATTACCGTCGACGGCAAGCGGGCCTACTTCCCTTGGATTGAGCACCACCATTACTATGTCGACGCGCTTCTGACCTGCCGCGAAGCGCCGACCCGCTTCGCCTACCCGGTCAACATCAGCCGCTGGATTCCTGTCGGCAACCGATTCAACTCGTTCAAAGCTTTTGAATTCGTTCTGACCAACCAGAACAGGGAGGCACGCGGCGTGGCCCTCAAGCAGGCAACCCGGACGCTCTGGCCCTGGTCGGCGGCAACCTACCTGAGCATCTGTGTCTCTCCGCGCGACGGACTCAAGAACTACTACCGGGCCATTGACCAGGCCGCCGAAGCGGGACTGGACCTGGTGGAGCTGAGACACATTATCGACAACCCGATGCGCTCCCCCCTCTTCACCAACTTCAGCGATTACGAGCTCGACCGGGAGCGCTTTCCCGGCGGTTGGGCCGACGTTCGCAAGCTTACGGACTACGCCCACGGCAAGGGGCTGAAGGTGGGCTTCTACACGATCTACGTCAACACCTGGCAGGGCCCCTACAGCAAGGGGCCGGGAGCCATGACCGACAACAACTGGGAGCTCCAGTGGCCCGAGGACCACGTCGAGAACCACAGCATGCCGCCGGACGGCGACGGTCTGCGATGGGGCCCGGCACTCGACCCCGCCACCGACTGGGGCCTCTACATCAACCGCCGCATGGAGGAGGTCGTGCGCAAGGGTGGCTTTGACATGTACGTGCTGGACGGCCCCTACTACGGCGATGTCTCGGTCGCCGACACATTCCGGGGCGTACCGCCCGGCGGCCCGAACCAGGTGCTGGGATGGGAGCGCCAGGTCGCCTTTTACCAGACCATGAGCGCCATGGGCGTCCTCGGTGAGGCGGCCCAGGGTTTTCACGCCTTTCCGCACGGCATGGGCAGGATCACGACCACCGGCTACCACGAGGGCGACTTCGATCAGATGCAGATGCATGAGCAGATTCTGAGCACCCGCAAGGGGGCATACCACTTCACCTACGCCTACCGCTCGGAACAGGCCATCACCTACGTTCCGGTTTGTGCCGCGGTAGAATCCAACCCCAACTGCCCCAGCATGGAGCCGCTTGAGGAGAACGCAGAGATCTACGACGCCTACCTTGCCAACTGCTACGGCTACGGCTTCGAAGGAAAACTTCACTGCAACGCCCTCTATGAAGGACCAAAGAGCCGGGCCGTGCTTCAGCGTTGGGTCAGCTTCTGGCGCGACCACGAGCCCTTCTTCAAGCAGGGGTTTCTGCTCCACCTCCGTGAACCTGATGGCGAGAGGATCGACGGCATTATCCATGTCATTCCCGGAGAATCCCCGCGCGCCCTGGCCGTGGTCTATAACCCCACGGACCAGGAACTGAGCGACACCTTGAGCCTTGAGGTGCTGGACGACATCGGCCTGCCCACCACCGACTGGCAGGTGGTGAGCGAATCAGGCGAGCAACAGAGTGTCAAAGATGCTACACTAGCGGTAATTGCACCGCCTAGAAATGCAACGTGGTATAAACTCAAGCGAACTGCTTGATAAACAAAGAAGGAGAAGGAAGATGAGAAGAACACTAGTGACGGGTCTCGGTGTATTGTTGCTGGCGGCCGTGTGTGTCCACGCGGACACCATGGTCCAGTGGGGCGCCCCGGGCGGGGAGGACATTGTGTGGGCACACACTGGCGCACCTAAGCCGCCAGCCACATACAATCCCAACACCGTTATCAGCCCTGCCATCGGCGCGAATGGCTACTATATCACCGACAGCGAGAATCGAACACCGACGTTCTATGGCGCAGACAATCTGCACGACGGTAACACGGACACGACAGTTGCAAGTTGGGATGTAATCCGGCTGCGGGCTGCGAACTTAGTGATCGGCCAATCAATTAAAGCCATGTATGTCTGGCAGAAGCAGGACTTCATGACTCCGAGGGAGGCAACGGTTACCAACTTCGCGTTCAATTGCTCCAGTGCCGAAGCCGTTACAAATCGCTGGCTGGTCGAGAAATCGAGTCAGTTTTACATCAGCCAGGAGAGCTTCGGCACTGGCCTTGTGGAAACCAATGCTTCGGCACTCTCGTGGAATGAGTTTACACCATTCTCAAATAGTGTCGTCGTGATTGGCAGTCCGGCCAGCATCACGCTGCACGATCTCGATTCCGTTGGCGTCTACCTTGACGTCACATGGACCACGGGAGGCGGCGGCTGGCAGGACGTGCGGGCTATCAACTACTTCGCCGTACAGGGGATACCGGACCCGGTCGGAACGGTCGTCTCGATCAAGTAGAGCGGGATAGAGATTAGCAGCACGATTCCATGTTCCAGTGCGGGAAGCGACTCTCCCTCCACTGTAGCCCAGTCTCGCTCGGCCTCCATAGCCTTGGCGACTGAGGCCGCGCCAGAGCCACGTCCCGATGGACATCGGGACGGGCTACATGGGCCGTGCTCTTGTATCTTTCCGCAACAAGAACGATTTAACGAAGCGTCTGAACACATGATGCCAAACAAACAAACTACTGATGTAACCCCACTGACTGAACAGTTGAAGCAGTGCTGGAACTGGACCGTTGCCCTTCGCGATGCGACGGGGACACCGCTCCCGGAGACCGCCTTGGAGTTGCAGCGCTTTGACGGGGTCGCCCTGGTCCTGACGCTGCCGGAGTGCGGGCTGACCTTTACCTTCGATGTCGGGGGCGATGCGGATTACCTTGCCCTGCGCCTGGCCGGCATTGATGGAGAACGTGAGCGCAACATCCACGACCTCAAAGTGGTCGTTTCCGGCATAGAACACCTCCGCTGTGTGCCACTTGACTACATGAGCCGCAGCAGTGATCACAACATCACCCAGACGGCCAAAGAGGATCCCTGGATGGAGGATCTCCACAATGATCCCGGGGTCAAAGCGTCTGATGAAGTGGCCGAGATTCCCTTTCTGTGGGCCCGCCAACCGCAGGACCCCATGGGAGGCTTTGCTTTCTACTCCGGTGAGGATGAGGCGCGCGAAGAGGAGACGTTCTACCGGATCTGGGTAAACGAGGGGCTGCCCCACCCGAAGATCGATGGCGAGTGGTCCCTTGAGCGAGCCAAGGCGTGGGTCGAAGCGTGGAAAGCGACCTCCGGCACCTATTCCGAAATGTACATCCTCCCCCATGGCCCCGAGGACCTCAAACCGTTGGCACAGCAGACCAAGGCGCTGGGCATTAAGAACGTCTACCTGCACTGTGATATCTGGCGCGGCGCGTTCTGGCCGATGGACACCGAGATCTTTCACGTCAACAGGACGTTTTTCCCCGCCGGGGCAGCCGACCTCAAAGCCTATGGGCAGTACCTGGAAGATGAGGGACTGGGACTGGTCACGCGCATCGTCAGCGGCTCGATCGGCCCCGGGCATCCTCGCTATATGAAGCCGCGCCCGCACGATGGTATCAGCACCTGGCTGCGCGGCTGCCTGTGCGCTGAGATCAGCGCCGAGGACACCGAGTTCACCCTCGCCGTCGATCCCGGCCAGGACACCTCGAGCGGCTACTGGGACGCGTGCTCCACGATGGAGCTACAGACGATTGCCATCGACGACGAACTGGTCAAGGTCGGGGAGATCCAGAAGCTATCCACACACCAATGGCGGGTGCGCAACTGTCAGCGCGGAGCCTTTGACACACACGCAACGACCCATGACAAGGCGGCCACCTTCCGTTGGTTGAAATCCTCCTACGGCTTTGTATTCGTCCCTGACCCCCATCACCCCCTGTTCGACGAATTCGTTGGGGATTACGTCACCTTCATCAACGAGAACCGGCTCGCCGTGGCCAACTATGACGGGCTCGAGATTCATCGGGTGGATCCCTGCGGCGCAAATCGGCTGCTGGAGGAGACCTATCGGCTAATCGATCACCCGGTACGGGCCAACAGCTCCGGGGGGATCCCCCGCTGGGCTTACTTTCAATACCGCCTGCCATCGGTTCTGCGCTACACCGGCCGGGATAAGCCGCTCTTCTTCAAACATCAACTCGGCCTTTTCAAGATCGGGCTGCACCAGGAGCGCTGGGCCGCGTCCGGCCCCTATGATTACACCTACGCCTTCGTGCCCGAGATCGTCCATGGCGGACCCATCAGCCTGCAGGCTAACCGCGGTTTCCACAATCTCGAGCTCAACGACTTCAGGCAGCACGGACTGATGCCGCTCTATACCCGCGAACTCAACGCCTGGCAACAGATTGGCCGCACGCTGCCGGAGCCCATCAAGGCCAGAATCCGGAATTCACAATATCGGCGCCATACCCCGATCGGACCCGAACAGTGGCCCTGCGCGGATGAGCAGTTCCGCCTGGCACATCACGACACGCATATGACGGTCGAGCCCTTCCAGGTGCTCAAGCGCCCCGGCCTGGACCGCCCCTTCTGCCATGGCCAGGAGTTCGGCCTGCTCTCACCGAAGCAATACATCAGGCCGGCGGAGAGCATCACGCTCCACAATCCCTATCACGAACAGGCCCCCGAACTGATCATCAAGAACCTCTTCACCTTTGACTACCACAAGCGCGAGGGGCAGATTCAGATCGAGGCAGAGAGCGCAGACGAGGCCGCCTTCAACGATATGCTCGATAGCTTTCAGGGAGCTTCCATGGTTGCTATCGAGGATAACGGACATCGCTCACTCACGGGCACCGTGAGCTACGCGCTCCAGCCACAAGTCGACGCCATCACGCACTGCGGCGAAACCACCTTCACCCAGTCGGGTGACGAACTGACCATGACCCTTACCAATCCCGGCGCCGAGGATCTGCTGCAGGTTGAATGGGGGGGTGACTCCCTGCCGCGCTACAAGGTGCTCAGTTCCTTCGACGGAGCCGGCGGACTGGCCCTGCGTGTCAATGGTGACGGCAGTGGCGCCATCCTGGTCGTTCGCGTCCAGGCCTGCGGCCTGCGTGACTATGTCGTGCCCATCGATTTCACCGGCCCGCGTGACATCGAGATCCCCTCCCCCGAGTGTTCCTACTCCGAGGGGCGCTGGCGCTGGATGCCGGCATACAAACGGCTTCGCGGCGGTCCCGTCACGGAAGTGCGTCTCGGGTTTGCCATGGTGCCGCCCAAGACCACGGCCTCGGTCGGCATTAAGGGCCTGCGCTTTCTTCCCGAGGTCCCCGCCGCACTGCTAAACCCCGTGATCAAAGCCGGCAAGGGAAGCCTGCGCGTCACCGGTCTTGTCCCGGCCGCACACATCCTCTGGTACCGCGGCGGACAGACCGCCGGCGTCTACGATCTGAACTGGAACCAGGTCGACGAGCTTCCGGTCGAGACCGACGATTTCCTGTTGCCCGCCGGAGCGTCATCCTTTTCTATTGAATCGCACAGCACCGAGAAACCGTGGCTCGAATGCCAGTGCATAACGGCTGATTATGAGATAGCACTGGAAGATGAGTGAAGGGACGGAGGCCATTTTGGAACATGTTATGTTTAAAGCACTATTGATAACAGGGATGACGATTATGGCAGGAACATCTTCGGTTTGGGCGAAGGCCGACGTTGCTGGTGACGGATCCCTGCCAGGGGCGGGTCTGGCTTGTAGCTTCGGCAATGAGCAGTTGAGGGTGTTTATGACTGAGGAGGGCCTGGTGAACCAGGTACTGGTCAACGGCGAGCGAGTGAGCGCGCAATACGACAAGCAAGGGCCTCTTTTCAGTGTGACGCTTCTGGAAAATGTCTATGGCCTGGCCGATGGCAAGCGCAGAACGGTAGCCTTGCGACCGACTGCAAATGATAACGGGATGATAACGCTGAAGCCGGAAAAAGAGGATTTGCCACAGTTCACGTTTACGACAATTGATAAGGACTCTTACGTTGTACTTGAACTGGTATCTATGAAGAACCCAGAAAAAGAGCATGCAGTCCAGTTTACAATGGCTAAGCTTGATGGTACCGACTGGCTGCCCCTTGATAGCGTGACCAAGAAGACGTACAGACGAGGTAATGAGCCATGCTTTTTTGGAGTCCTGCAGAGGTCAGAGAAGAATCCACTAGGCAGTATCGCAATCTGGGGTCACAAAAGCAGTGGCGAAGAATTTGATGAGATGCTCTATAAGATATGGACCACTGAAGATATTCCGCATCCAAAGGTCGATGGTGAATGGACGGTTGAACGGGCAAAAACGTGGAATACAGAATATGCACGCGATGTTCGGAATGGCTATAAGAACATGATGATAATCGGTCCTCGCAAACCGGAAGATTTAAAGCCCCTGGTCGATATAGGCGAGGAATTCGGCATGAAGCAAATATACATGCATCTGAATACCTGGGGGGGAAGATACTGGGCAAATGACAAGGACAACCTGGATGTAAACCGAACGATATTTCCCAATGGCATTGAGGATATGGTTGATTTTGCCAATTATCTTCATGGCAAAGGAATGAAGTTGACCTTCAGAACTGTCAGCTACGCGCTTACACCAAAACATCCGGAATATCTTGCCAAAGGCAGCATTGATCCACGCCTCGCTTCCTGGTGGCAGGGATCCTTGGCTGAAGATGTTGATTCAAAGGCAACACAGATCACGGTTGCCGAGGGAAGAGAGCATTTTACTCACTATGACTCCAAGCGGCGTTGGGCTGACATGTTTAACATGCGCTGTATGCAAATTGGCAATGAACTTGTTACTTTTGATAAATACGTAAATAATGGTGATGGCACCTGGACCCTGCAGAACTGCAAACGCGGTTTTGCCAGGACTGAACCGGAATCTCATAAAAGTGGCGAAATAAGCAAAGGACTGTACCGGATTTACGGCCAGGCCATGGCCCCGGACCCGGACAGCACGATGATGGAGGAGATGGCGCAACGCTTTGGCGAATTCCATAATAAAGTTCATGCCGGTATCGTCAATTTCGATGCAATGGAAGTTCAGGAAATGATGTATTATTACGGCGATACGAAGTTTACCGGCGAGGTGTATCGTCACATCGACCATCCTGTCCACGGGAGCTCATCCGGTCCTGCGCTGACCTGGGGATACTATGAACCGATGTTTAATTCCGTTCGTAACAGCGGAAAGAAAAGCGACGTCGAGGTACCGCCTGGGATTCCTTACGCATCCGACATGAAGATCGGGCTGCACCGGAGCCACTGGTCTGCGAGCGGTCCTTATGCGTATGTTTGGGCCGTACCTGGCAATGCAGCTGCTCGTCGAGGTATTGGACTCTCTGCTCAGGCCGGCTTTCATGATGTAACGATGGAAGATATTGACAAACACGGTTTGGTTGACCACTACGCAAAGGTTTTCAAACAATGGGATACGTACGGTCCCACACTTCCTAAAGCGATCAAGAAGCGGATATTTGCATCCTTTAAACCCAATGACCGCTACAGTTTTGCCGAAGAGATCTTTCGCATGGAGGGAGAGGGAGAATCTCTCAGCGTAGTCCCCTTCAGAGTGATGAAACGGGAAGGAATTGACCGTGATTGGTGCTATCACCAGGAGCACGGCACAACCTACCCCTACCAGTACATCCGCCCCGGTGATGTTCTCAAGGTCAAGAATGCTTACGGCACCCAAGTGCCGGAGTTCATTATCCGAGTCATGCCGGACTTCAGCCGCGATATCACGTCGCTCCGCTCAAAAAGCGAGAACGAGTCCGAAGATGAAAAGTCATTCAACGACATGCTTGATAAATTTCAAGGTGCGTCCGGGGTCACGCTTGAGCATGAGGCTGCGGAAAACCTGGCCGGCAAGAAGATCAGCCTGCAGATCATGCCCGACCCCGCCAAAGTCAACAATAAGGGCACCACAAGATTCACCACGGAAGCGGATGGCATCCGGATCAGTTGCGTAAATGACAGCGACAACCCACTGGAGCTTGTTGGTGGGCGAGGCGACAGCCTGCCGCGCTACCAGGTCAAGACCGATATAACCAAAGCCGGTGGTCTGGGAATGGTTGTCACCGGTGACGGCAGCGGCGCTATCCTGGTCGTGCGCATCAGCGGACAGGGCACCCGTGACTATATTGTCCACCTCGATTTCAAGGGCAAGCGCTATGTTGAAATCCCCTCCCCCCAGGCATCTTGGGCCGATGCCCGCTGGCCGTTCCTGAACGCGTACAAACGCTGGCGGGGCAACAGCATCAGCACCATTTCCCTGGGAATAGACCGGATTAAGCCGAACAGCAAGGCATCGGTATTGCTGGAGGACCTCAGGTTCCTGCCGGAGAAGGACGCTGCATTAATCGATCCAACGATCACTATTGGAAAAGGCTCCCTTGCGATCAAGGGAACCGTCCCTTCTGAGCGCTACCTCTGGTATCAAGGAGGCGACACGGTTGGCGTCTATGACCTGAACTGGAATAGAATCGAAGATCTACCTGTAACCCTTAAGCATGCTGAAGCGGGCCCCGGGGAAGCCGAGATTTCTGTGAAGAATCACAATGATGCCGGCAATCCCTGGCTCGAGGTACAGTTCTTTGTGAAAGACAAACCCATGCCTGTAGGAATGAAGACAAATGACTAAAGGAAGAAAGCCCAATATCGTCTATATTCTCGCCGATGATATGGGGTATGGCGATCTGTCATGTCTCAATGAGAATTCACGGATTCCAACTCCCTGCCTGGATGCGTTGGCAACTGAGGGCATGATCTTCACCGACGGGCATAGCTGTTCGGCCGTTTGCACGCCTTCCCGTTATGGAATCCTGACAGGCCGCTATGCCTTCCGTACCCGGCTTAAAGACGGGGTCCTGAATGGCTTCGAGCCACATCTTATTGAAGAAGGACGCGAAACGGTGCCCTCCTATCTCAAACGCCACGGCTATCATACCGCCTGTATCGGCAAATGGCATTTGGGAATGGACTATCCGACCACGGACGGCGAACCCGCGAGCAAAGAGCGGGAAAACACGGACTGGACGGGACAGATCACCAACGGGCCCAACGCCTGCGGATTTGATCTCTTCTATGGCATTCCCAACTCCCTGGGCAACACACCCTATATCTGGATCGAAAACGATCGCTTTATCGGCACCTGCACCACGACCAAGGGATTTGAAGAACCGGGACCGGCCGAGGAGGATTTCAATCCCTATGAGGCCATGCCGAACATTCTTGAGAAGAGTATTGAATTTATTGAAAACCAAAATGACAACACCCCGTTCTTCCTCTATATGCCATTGACTGCACCGCACTCCCCGTTGGTGCCGACGCCACCCTTTCAGGGCAAGAGCCCCATTGGCCCCTATGGCGATTTCTGCATGGAGGTCGACTGGACCGTAGGCGAGATTATGAACGCCTTGAAGAAGAGAGGGCTGGAAGAGAACACCCTTGTCGTATTCACGTCTGATAACGGCTGCGCCCCCTATATCGGAGTCGAAAACTTTGAAGCTCTCGGCCATTTTCCAAGCTATATCTATCGCGGATACAAAGCCGATATCTGGGAAGGTGGTCATCGGATTCCTCTGATCATGCGCTGGCCGGCACAGATCAAGCCCGGATCCGTATGCGATGAGATGGTCAACCTGAACGACCTGCTGGCTACGTGTGCCGCCATCATTGGCGAGCCGCTGGCAGACGATGCCGGTGAAGACAGCTACGACATCCTGCCACTCATGCAGGGGACCGGCAGTTCCCGCCCTGAGCGTGAGGCCATGGTCCATCACTCGATCGAAGGAAGCTTCTCCATCCGTAAAGGCGACTGGAAGCTGGAGCTCTGCCCCGGTTCAGGCGGTTGGACCAGCCCCACCAACCCCGAAGCAAAATCAAACGCCCTGCCGGAGATCCAGCTCTATAACCTGAAAACCGACATCGCAGAACAGACCAACCTAGCCGATGCCCACCCGCAGATCGTCGCAGAACTGAAATCCCTGCTCGACACCACCATGCGCGACGGTCGAAGCGTGCCACCTGCCAGATCGCCAGATCGGGGCGCGTTGTAGTGGGGCTAAAGAAGCGGTATCGGGGCATCATCAACCACATGATCTGTACGCCACCTTTCAACAGCGTCAGAGAATTCAAGGAGCAGTACCTGCAGTGGGGCGTGCCGTCTGTTTGCTTAAGCAGCGGTTTCGAGTGCGGTTGACGGTCCCTTTCGGCATGGCCTGAGCAGACCATTTGTGCATCGAGTAGCCTCACCAAAAAAGTGGCGTACGAAACGTGCTGATTTTGTCAGGGTGGGGGACTGTCATCAGCGGGGCTCTGGAGATCGGGTTCGCGGCTTCGCGTTTCGCTTTCCCTGGTGTCTGATTACTGGGTTGCTCCTCTGTTCTCTGGGGCAACGCTCCAGAAACTGTCCGCATCTTCTCTTCTGACGGCTCGGCGATAGTACTCAAAGAGGGTTCCGATATCGCGGTGGCCCATTTGGAGGGCGGTCTTTCCGGCGTTGTCGAACCTAGCGAGATGGTAGCTGCCGAAGCTATGGCGCATACAGTTCGGTTCCCAGTGAATCTTGATCT
>JACKQG010007603.1_pt1 | contig 10827 bp, 10 predicted proteins | sample 8237621 | NCBI WGS metagenome assembly JACKQG01 (sample SAMN15677084, study PRJNA649215) | marine metagenome | biome: marine; feature: Black Sea; material: saline water; isolation source: suspended particulate matter (SPM) from the Black Sea western gyre | collected 2013-06-09/2013-06-10 | depth... | reverse complement strand
ACAGGTCGCGTCGGTCCAAGTCAGCAACCACTCAGCGAAGTTAGGCGTATCTTCACTTTGCGACTCAAAATGGTGCGTCCTCCAGGTTGCCAACCTCGGGCGGCCGGGTCATTGGTGGCCGGATGGCGTGAAGGTGATCGCAGGGTCGTGTTTGATGGCGTCGGTGTGCACGCTGCTTTGGACTGCAAACTTGTCGGCAATGCCGCCGATGTGTGGCAGTAGTTCACTGATCCAGGCGCCGCTTTGCCCATACTGTTGAAATTTAAACGTCGACGGTGCGATCGGCAGGCGATCTTGGCCCGACGTCATCGTGGTGATACGCTGCCCCATGCGAATTGAATCGGGCAAATCCTGATCAAAGCGTTCGGTCAATCCCGGCTTGTAATCAAAAGTGTCCAGCTGCGAAAAACCGCCGGCCATGAACAAATGGATCACGCGCTTAGCTTTGCCTTTAGGCATCAAACCAGGAACTGGCGGCGGAGTCAGCGCGGCGGGTCGCGCACTACCGAAAAAAGCCGACGCCGACGTCGGCAGTAAAGCTGCCATGCCTGCACTGGCCAAAATCGCACCGCTGTGGCGCAAAAAATCGCGGCGCCCGATGCCACCTAGATGATTTTGATTGTAGTTATTTTTGCTCATCTTATCGCTCCTTACCGTCGTGTCACCGTTTCATCCAAATTCAAAATCACACTCGCGACGCTAGTCCATGCCGCCAGTTCCACCACCGGGAAATCAGAGTTGAAACTGGCCTCACCAACCATCATCAACTGCTTGGCGCCCTCGGTGTCAGCCGCGAAAACTTCAATTTGACGCAACAACAAGTTGCGCAACACTTCGACTTCTTTAGCTTCGGGATCGCGCGCCAAAACGCGTTGATAAGCGAAACGCAGTCCGCGTTCGAAGGTACCTTCGCGAATGGATGCGCCAGGATCATGCTCGCTTTTCGGCTTTTTCTGCGTGCCGACGCTCATCATTTCAGCCGCCAGCATGCGCGCCGCTTCGACGTACTGCACATCATTCCAAAGCGCCAATGCCTGCAGCGGCGTATTGGTTCGTTCGCGCTGCACAATGCATGACTCACGCGTCGGCGCATCAAACAAACTCATCGTTGGCGGCGGTGAAGTTCGTTTCCAGAAGGTGTACAAACTGCGGCGGTAAAGGTCGTCGCCTTTATCGACAGCAAACTTGGCGGTATTGCTACTGGTGTAACCAACCGCTTTCCATAATCCGTCAGGTTGGTAGGGCTTGACGCTCGGCCCGCCCACCTTATTGACCAGCAAACCGCTCGAAGCCAAAGCCGAATCGCGAATCACTTCTGCATCTAAACGGAAGCGCGGCCCGCGCGCCAACAAACGATTTTCAGAATCCACTTCGGCCTTGGCCGGGTCCCAAGTCGAATCCTGCATGTAAGTCGCCGACGTCACCATCATGCGAATCAACGCGTGCTGGTCCCAATCGGCACGTTGGAATTCCAACGCCAACCAATCCAATAGCGCCGGGTGCGACGGCCATTCGCCTTGAGCGCCGAAGTCACCCGCTGTGCGCACTAAACCAGTTCCGAACAACATCTGCCACAGACGATTCACGTGCACGCGCGCAGTCAACGGATGATCTTCGCGGAATAACCATCGCGCCAAATCCAAGCGCGAAGCACGCGGCGCCATTTTTTCAGCACCAGCCGACGCCTCAACCGGCGCAGCAATTATCAGTGGCGGCAGCAAACCTGGTGTACCAGGCTGAACTTCCTGACCCGGGTCGTCGTACTGACCGCGATTCAACAACCGCGCCGGCCGACGCTCTTGGCGCTCTTCCGCAACCAAAGTGACCGGGATTTTCGCATCCAATGCCGCCTGGTCTTGCAACAACTGCTGTAAAACCGCGTCCTGTTCCTTCCATTGAGGAGAAAAATTTCGCCGGAAATAATTGCGCAGCTCCAGCTCTTCGGCTTCGCTTGGAGCGGGGCTAGGGGGGGCTCTTGCACCCCCCTCATTCCCCCCGGCGGGGGCGACAAATTGCTGCCCCACCGGCGCCCCTCCGCCGGGCTTTTATTCCGGCAGCTTAAAGGGATGGCCAAACCCGCCGCCATAATTCACCACTTTATATAGCAGATGATTTACGCCGTCTTGCAAATTGAGCATCACTTGGTTTTGGTCCAAAGCCAGCGCGCGCTGCACGTTTTCATCGACCACCAATTCGCCGTTCAGCCAAACCTTAATCGCGTCATCACTGCCTAAGGACAGTTCAATTTTCTGGGACCCATTCGAAATCAATTCGCGCTGCAAATACACCACGCCGACGTCGCCCTGCAACATGTGCAATGCACCATCTTCGTATTCTGGATGCTCGGTCCATTCAATCTCGTTGCTTGGACTGGTCAACTCCGGACCGTATTCGGTTTCGAATGCGACCGCCCCGCTATCGGCGGCAAAAAACTGAGATTGCTGCCAAGCGCGACCGACCACTGGTTGATAATCCGGATTCTGCGTCGCCGAAAGTCGGAACTTGCCGATCACATGCTGCTTGTGCACGCTCTCAAATTTCAGCCGCACACGTAAAGTCATGCCTTTGGGCGCTTGAATGGCTTGGATTGCCTGCAGCACCATGGTGTGGCGCTTGTTCGGCTCCGGCAACAATGCCCATCCGGAATTTTGATCCAAATCCAAAACGCCAGCAGTGCCGTAATCCTTTTGCTGATGATCGGCGACTGCTTGCACCAACTCAATGCGATGGAAACGCGCGCTGCCTGGAAAGGAATATTCCAATTCCACTCCCGACATCACCACGTTGCCATTCGTCGAGCGGCCGACGCCACCCGTCGGAGTTGATTGGTCCGGCTCTACTTCCAGTCGAAACGCCGACCACGGTCCGGCTGGCAACTGCGCGTCCAATTCAAAAACTTCTTTATCCGGATTTGGACCTTGCGCCAAGATGTAACCGGCGGCCACTGGGACTAATTCTGAACCGTGGTGGCTGCGCATTTCCCATTGCCCGGGCACAAACCAATCTGACGCGATGGCTTTAGTTTGCTCTTCAACCCAATCCGCCTGAGCGGCATCGGCTTCGGGCATCGGCGCCTCCAAAATGGCGCGCTGGTCAGAAACTTTCTGCTCTAACACAGCCAACTGCTCGACCTGCTCCGGATATGGCGCGCGCATAATTGGCGCCGGTGCAGCGATGTTTTTATCACTAGCATCCTCGGCAATGTTGTTAAAGAACGCGAAGAGTTTGTAGTACTCCTCTTGCGTAACTGGATCAAATTTATGGTCGTGACATTGCGCACAAGCAATACTCATGCCCATGAACACGGTGCCAAAGGTATCGACCCGATCCATTGCGTACTTCGCCAAAAATTCTTCGGCAATCATGCCGCCCTCAGCCGACGTCGCGTTGCAACGCACAAACCCAGTCGCCAAGCGTTGGTCCAATGTAGGCTCCGGCATCAAATCGCCAGCCAGTTGCTCAGTCACAAACTGGTCGTACGGCATGTTTTGCTGATAGGCCTGAATCAACCAATCGCGGTAACGATACATGCTGCGATAGTTATCCAGGTGCAGGCCATGAGTGTCGCCGTAACGCGCCGCGTCCAACCAAAATCGCGTCATATGTTCCGCATACGCCGACGTCGTCAGCAGGCGATTGACCACTTTTTCATAAGCGTTTGCGGCTGGGTCGGCTAAAAATGCGGCGACCTCTTCAGGTGTCGGCGGCAGGCCAGTCAAATCTAAAGTCACGCGCCGAATCAAAGTATTGCGGTCGGCTTGCGATGCCGGTTGCATGCCAGCCCCTTGCAATTCGTTTTGAATGAATGCATCAATGTCATTGTTGCGCTGCCATTCCGCTGGCGCTTCCGGAGCCGGCTTTTCCTTTGGCGGAACAAATGCCCAGTGCGTGGTGTACTTCGCCCCCCCTTCAATCCAGCGCTTGAGCAGACCCTTCTGCTCGGCGGTCAGGGTCTTGCCGGTTTTGGTTGGCGGCATGACCTCCTTTTTGTATTCGGTATTGATCCGATACCAAAGTTCGCTGTCCTCCAAATTACCCGGCTGAATCGCCGCATAACCGCCACGGTCGGCAATCGCGCCATCGAATATGTCCAGCCGTAGTTCCCCCTTACGCGTGCTGATATCGAACCCGTGGCACAGGAAACAGTTTTCGGACAGGATCGGCCGAATTTGACGGTTGAAGTCAATTGGCTCGGTTTCAACCTGTTGCGCAGCCGCGGGAACGGCGAATAACGTCAGCAGGAGGAGGTTTAGGGGCAATTTGGAGGGCGACATGCTGCGGAGAAACGAAGCTGGAGGGGGAAGTCGAGTATAGATTATGGAAGACGTTCCAACCGCGTGATCCTGCCGAGGAAGTTCCAATCTTGCACGTAGATGTTGCCGTCCGCGTCCCAGGCAGCGAAGTGGGGGGACAGAAACTCACCGTCGGCCCATTTAGCTGCGGGCACGCCGTTTTGGGCGCGCAGCCCCGGATCGGGCTGATCGCCGAGTTGCAGCACATGATCGGCTTTTTCATCGACCACGGTCACGCGGCCGGCCAAATCGGAAACCAAAAGCTGATCGCCGTGGCGCTGCACCGAACACGGCCGCCGAAAATGGCCATCGATCAATCGATCAAAAGTGCCGTCGGCGTTGAAAAACTGCAGACGACCGTTGCCGCGGTCAGCGACCACTAGGCGGGATTGACCGTTGTATTCATCCCACAACAATCCATGCGGGGTGGTGAACTTGCCGGCTTCCTTGCCAGGGCCGCCGAAACTCATTTGATATTCGGCGGCGGCGTTATATAGGTGGATCCAATTCAAGCCATAACCATCGGCGACGTAAAAGCAGCCGTCGGGGCGTATGGCGACGGCGGTCGGGTGGTAGCGTTTGGGGTCTGGATAGAGCTCGGATTCGACTGGATATCCAATCTCCCAAACTTTTTGGCCAGAAGTGGTGTACTTGTAAACCATTCCAGTGGAGTGATGCGCCATATATAAAAATTCAGCGCCGTTTTCTTCGTTCAAGCAAATGGAGTGCACGCCCCCGGCCAGGGGTTCGCCCCAATGATTCACCACGCTGCCGTCAGGTTTGCAAACCACTACCGCGTGCTTGGAGTCGGTGCTGAAATAAATCAAACCATCGGCGCCGACGGCAATGCCGCCGTGGGTATTTCCCAACGGCATAGCGGCGGGCATTTTAAGCCAACCGGTATCCCATGCGTAAGCTTGAATTTCGTCGCCGATGCGCAGGCGCAAATCGGGTTCATTGGCTGCCGGAGCGTGGCAACGGGCAAAAAGAACGCCGACTAACAAGGCGGCGGCACCGGTTTTAAGCAAAGATGTCATGGTTCAAAGTCGTGGGGCTCCCACCTTAACCGAACCACGTAGTTGTGTCGCTACAGCAATAGTTGCCAATAGCCGACGTCGACCCAAGAATCAAACTTGTGACCGATTTCGATGGAGTGGCCGATTTTGCTGAAGCCTATGGCTTCGTGGACCTTGACACTGGGGACATTTGGCAAGGCAATCATCGCCATGGCGCAATGAAATTCACGGCCGCGCAGTTCGTCGGCGAGGGCTTGGTAAAGAGGCCTGCCTAAACCTTGCCCAGCAGCGTCGGGGTGTAGGTAAATGGTGGTTTCAACGGAATAGCGGTAAGCGGCACGCGGTTTCCAGGCGGCGGCATAGGCGTAGCCTTGAACGGTTTGCTCTTGTTCGATTATCAGCCAGGGAAAACTGGCGCTGATCACATTGATGCGCTGTTGCATTTGTGCCAGGGTGACGGATTCCTCATCAAAGGTGTAAACGGAATGGCGCACATAATGGTTGTAGATCTCGCAAATACGCGGCGCGTCGGCAGCGTGCACGGGGCGGATTTTCATGGCGTAATTTCGATGCGGGCGCGGCGGCGCAGATAGATGTCGGAATGCTGGTTGAGGTCGGGCACGCCGAGATTGGTGGAGTAGCACTTAAAGGCTATGGCGGTGCCGTCGGCGGATATCGATGGGTACCAAGACTCGCCGTTGCCTTGTTGTTGGTTGCCGCCGACGCTAATGCGTTCCGTCAAGTTGCTGGATAGATCGTGGCAAAAGACGTCGTAGAGTTGATTCGAATCACCGCGCACCAAATTGCTGGCGGCGGAACGAAATACGACATAGCGGCCGTCAGCGGAAATGGCTGGGTCGAAGGATTCAGCATTGGCTTGTTGACCATTGTTGCGCACGTTGACGCGGCGGGTGGTTTGCAAGCTGCGGTCGCGCACAAAGATGTCATTGATTTGATTGGTATCGCCGGGCACCAGATTCGTGGCGGTGGACCGAAACGCCACCCGTGTACCGTCGGCGGAAAGGCTGGGGTAATCACTGCGGTGGTTGGCGGGCAATCCAGTGGCAGTCAGGCTGACAATTTCGGTAGTGCCCAGAAACAAATCATGTAAAAAAATGTCGTGCTGGCCGTTGTTATCGTTGGCGGTCAAATTATTCGCCGCTGAACGAAAGGCAAGATAACGGCCGTCGCCAGAAATGCTCGGGGTGAAGCTAGCCCCGTTCGCCGGAGCCCCACCCACACCGACGCTCACCAACCGTGTTTCTTGATTCTGTAGGTCGTGCACAAAAACGTCGGCCGAGCCGTTGACGTCGGCGGGCACTAGGTTGTCGGACAAAGAAACAAAAGCTACAAACCGACCGTTGGCGCTGATGGCCGGTGAATAACTGGGACCATTGGCTTCACTGCCAGCGCTACTCAGGCTCACCCGTAAGGTCTGCTGCAGTTGCCGATCACGCACAAAAATATCGGCGTAGGCATTGCCGTCTGCACTAATTAAATCGCTAGCCTCGGACAAAAATGCAACCTGCCCACCCGACGCCGAGATCGCTGGAAAATCACTAATTCCGTTACCAGCAAAGCCAGCCTGATTGACGCTGATCAAATCGGTGGTACCCGCTGCTAAATCGCGTAGGTAGATATCGTGCACCGCGTTGCTATCGCCGGCGGTCAAATTGGTGGAGTTAGATTGAAACGCAACCACCTTCCCATCCGCCGAAATCGAACTATGCCAACTGTAATCGTCGGCTTGCTCCGCGGCAGAATTAATGCTAACAATTAACGGATTCTGCACCTTAAGGTCTGGAAGAAGGGTCAATCCAAGCGAAGCCAGCACGGCACCAGAAATTCTAAAGTAACTACTCATCTTGGAAAAATTCAACTCTCCAAAATCCGCTTCAAATTTTCTAATTCCTTATCCGCAGCATCGCAGCTGGACTTTTTCACCATTCTGCCAATTAAAAGAAATACTAATTTCATAAATCCTTTTGGCGTAACGACCGAGCGTTGACAAACGCGAGTCCGCCCGCCGAGATCTTCAAAAGTATATTCCGCAAAAATGTCGAATTGCTTGCCGACCATGTTGACCGAGCTAGCCGTCGGCGGTTGGTGGTGAGTGACTACTCCTTGAAATTCCATTTTCCGACCTCGATCTTCGGTCAATACCCGGAAGGTCGAGCCGACGCCATCAGGTGTTTCAGTTAGCACCTCATTTTCCACCACCACCAAGCTCCACTCGGGGGTGTGATCTAAGGTGAATTCAAAAACCTGCTCAATCGGTCGATCAATTTCAATGCTAGAGATGTTTTCCATGGCTTGCGTGTTGATTCCATCCTAGCGGCGCTTGAAATTCCGACCACTACGCGGCGCCAGCCAGCTTTCGGCAACGCATCCCGCGCAGAAAAATGCCGCAACCTAGCGCAGCTAGTAGATGCTTCAAGGCGTGGCCACTGATCGTGCCTGTGGCTGTAAATATTTGCTCATCAAGCACTTCAGCCGCCTTAGCTAGGACATAAAAAGCGATGGTACCCCATGCATAACTGGTCGGTTGCAAGCGCGAGCCCAACCGCCACAGCATTGCAGGCAAGATCAACATCGGCAGGAATTGAACCAGCACATAAGGGCGCAAGTCACCGTCTCCGGCGGCTTCGGTTGTATACCAATAGCCCACGCTCGCCAAACCTAAAGCGATCAGCGGCCATAGCAGACGTCGTCCTAATGCCGGCTTGGTGCTTTCGCCGATTAAAGCGCTGGCCAAGGCCATGAAAGCGACCGCCATCGGCAGTCGGTCGGCGAGCAGGGTCCAGTTGTTGGGTTGCCAATGAAAATATGCCGAGCCAAACCCAGTCAGGAAAATGCCAAGGAAAAAGAGGCGGTATGCCCAGCGCAGTTGGGGATCGGCACCGGGCAAATCATCGTCGCCGAGTGAATTCGGAGTCCAAGCCACGCTACGGACCAGCCCGAGCAAACCGACCGCCACAAACGCCAAATTGCTGAGCACGTTGCCTGCGTTGGGAACGCCCCACAAGGCGCGCGGGTCGGCGAATTCAAAGTAGTCGGGGTCCTGCGCCAACGGCCCAACCAGCGCAAAAAAAGAAAACACCGCTACTACCGAAATGGCAGCAACGGTGTAGGTCGAACGCACGTCGCTTTACTTGGAACGTCCGGCAGCCGTGGCCGCAGCCTTTTCCATTTTCCGTGCCAATAGCTCAGCTTTGACGCGCTCGCGAGCGTTTTGAATGGCGCGCTTCGGCACTCGCTTCAAGTCCGACGTCAACCGTATTTTTGACATGGTCCACACCCACCACTTGGTTGGATCGTAATGGAACCAGCGCACGCCGTTGCGGTAATCGTTGGCGAAACGGTGATGGAAGTTGTGGTAGCCCTCCCCCATGGTGACCAGCGCGGTGATGAAGGAGTCACGCGCCGAATTCGCCAGCGAATAAGGACGTCGGCCGAGCACGTGGGCGACGGAATTGATCGAAAAAGTGCTGTGCCATTGAATGACCAAGCGCAGGAAGCCGGTGATTAAGAGCGCGCCAATTGGGTCGCCCCATAACAAGCCGAGGCAAAACGGCACCACGCCGACGGAAATAATGGCCAGTAGCAGATAATTGCGGTGCTGCCACATCACCATTTTGTCTTTTTGCAGGTCGGGTACGTTGGAAAGATCCGGCTCGGGAGCTTGAGAAACAACCCACCCAATGTGCGCCCACCAAAATCCCTTTGGGATGTTATACGGGTCTTCCTCTTTATCAACATTGCCGTGGTGGATGCGATGATCAGATGACCATTTCAGCGCCGAATTTTGCAACGAGGCGGCCCCAAAAAACAGGTAAAACACCCGCAGGATGCCGTGAGCCTTATAGGTCGGGTGGGAGAATAAGCGGTGGTAGCCAGCCGTAATCGACAATGAGCAGAGAAAGCCGTAAATCAGGCCAAGCCCAAGGGACCACCACGAAAACTGCACTAGGCACATGTAAAGTACCGCAGCTACAGCTAGTAGGTGCGCTGCAAGGATGAAGTAGAAGTTCACCTTGGCCAATGGCGGTCGTTTGCTCATGAATTCACTCAGTTTTTGCGGCTTTCTAGATTCTGTAGAAGCGCACAGAGTCGGTTTGATTCTACCGCGAATGAGCCTTGCTGGATAGCTGCAAATGGATGGCTAAGATGAACTCGCCGATGCCGAAGCCCTCCACATCCAACGTCGCTAGCGATCCCCAGTCACCACCTGCCGACCCTATCCGGGTAGGCATCAGTCGCTGCCTGTTAGGCGACCAAGTCCGTTATGACGGTCAGCATAAGCGCTCGACTTTTGCCGCCGAGGTTTTAGCGGAACATTTCCAGTTCGTGCCCGTTTGCCCTGAGGTTGAAGTCGGCATGAGTATCCCCAGAGAACCGGTGCGATTAGTAGGCCTCGGTACAGAAAATATTGCCTCGCCACGCATGGTTGCTCCCAAAAGCGGGATCGATTGGACCGAAAAAATGAACCGCTTTTGCCAACGCCGGGTCCGCGAATTGGAGTCGTTGGAGTTGAACGGTTTTATCTTGCAACAAAAATCTCCGAGCTGCGGCATGGAGCGGGTCAAATTATTTGGACCCAAAAATCAACCACGTTCGGTTGGCGTCGGCTTGTTCGCGGCGGAGTTGATGAAACAATATCCTTTGTTGCCAGTTGAAGAAGAAGGTCGCCTAAATGACATGAGCCTCAGGGAAAATTTTTTGGTGCGAGTCTTTTCCTATTCGCGTTTGAGGAAGCTTTTTAAGCAAAGGTGGAGCCGTGGCAAAATGGTCGAATTTCATAGCCAACATAAATATTTGTTGATGGCTCATCAGCCGGCCGCCCTCAAAACGTTGGGACGTTTAGTGGCTGAGATCAAGCAATATTCGGCCGTCGATTTTCGCAATGAATACGGCAATCAATTTATGCACATACTCAATCAAAAGACCACCGTCAAAAAGAACGTCAACGTTATGCAACACTTAATGGGGTATTTGAAAAAAGTGATCGGGTCCACCGAAAAATCGCACCTGCTTTCTTTGATTGAAGATTACCAGGCTCGTTTAGTTCCACTCATTGTTCCGTTAACCGTACTGCAGCATTATTTCATTCTGTACCCTTCCAGTTATGTCGAGAAACAGGTCTATTTGTGGGCTCATCCTAAAGAGCTCATGCTGCGCAACCACGTATAAACTGTAAAGGGAACTCGGACTTACTGTTTAGCGAAATGCAGGTTCAACATATTTGCCATAGTTTCCTTACGTATAGGCTTGGCTAAAAAACCGTCCATGCCTGCATCCTCGCAACGCGCTTGGTATTCCGGCAACGCATGCGCTGTCAAAGCAATGATACGCACGTCTACCCCATGCGGCATAGAGCGAATGAAATGGGTCGCCTCGCAATCAACGAGGCCTGTCACGTAAATAGCCATAACTATGATGTCACAGTTATCCACGCTGAACACACCCATGGCTAGCTACCGTCAAGCCGCCACCCCCACCCCCCACCCACACTCCGCCAC
>JACKQG010007602.1_pt1 | contig 10830 bp, 10 predicted proteins | sample 8237621 | NCBI WGS metagenome assembly JACKQG01 (sample SAMN15677084, study PRJNA649215) | marine metagenome | biome: marine; feature: Black Sea; material: saline water; isolation source: suspended particulate matter (SPM) from the Black Sea western gyre | collected 2013-06-09/2013-06-10 | depth... | reverse complement strand
AGTTTTTTTAGCATCTAAATATTCCTTAAAATGAGTGAGCTCCATGCGCGCCTATAGCGAAGTTGGCTTGAAGGATTATAGAGTTTATATCGTTTCTTTGTCCGTCTTCATTATATAAGGCCTTGTTATGATTGTACTGAAGTCTTAGACGTGCAAACTCACTTGTATAATACTCGACCATTGCTGAGTATTTGTTAAGGTTGTCTGGTGAAAAAGGCTGTCCACCAGCTCCGTTGTTTTTAATAATATCGTTTTGTAAAATCGACTCATATCTTATACCCATCTGCCAGCTTTTGTTTGGTGCATATACAAGTTGTGAATAAATTCCGCCTTGTTTCTTATTCATTGATGCAGTATCATAAGTCCATGCATCTGCCGTTGTATTGATATCTGAATATTGCTTTCCATCCATATCTCTATATAAGTATTCAGTTTGCCATGTTAAAGAGCTATATGAATCAAAAAAATGTTTAACAGTTAAATCAACTCCGTATATTGAGCTATCTCCTGCAAATGCATGAGGATTTTCTTCATCTGTACTATGGTCAATCCTCGAAGTACCTTTTGCATAAGAGATTCCACCAAGGATTGTGGTGTCTTTAATATCTATAGAAGATTTTGCGTAGGCGATAAAAAGTGTCGGAGCATCTTTTGAAGATGCAATTACGTTTTCTTCATTACCAATAGAAGCATTTCCAAACATCTGCTCATTTTCACCTTGAAGCACTTCTAAACCAAACATAAGGTAGTTTGAAGTTGGAGCTGTCCATTGAAGTTGAAGACCTTTTTCATTGATACCGTGCATACCTAAAAACGATTCATAAACCAAAGGCATATCTGCAAAAGCCCATGCATGGTGGTGTTGGTTGTTAAGGTAACCAAAGTCAGAATTGAATTTACCACCTTTTACCCTAGTGTTATATCCAAGAGCTGTAGTTGTAAAGTAAAGTTCTTCTATCTCTACACCACTTTCTGAGAAGTGAAAGATAGAATTGAAGCTAAAGAAAGGATCTGCTGATTTTGAAAGTCCTAGTTCTGCATAGTTCAGGTTAAAACCACTATTTGCGTTATATGGTGAGTGAGAATCCCCATCATGATTATGAGATGCTAAAAGACCGTGCGCCACACCGGGAACCTCAAGATGTTGCAACTCGCCATCTTTTCTATCTCTGCTTACATAAGACATATCTCCCACTACAGAAATATCCGGAAGGTATGCAGCTTGTCCGAATGTTTTGGTTCTGTTTGAATAGTGTTTGTATTCTCTCGTATCTTTTTTCTCTTGCACTAAAGCTTTTTTCGGTGCATCTTTTTGCGTGCTTGTCTGCTCAAGTTTTTCTATTTTCCCTAGAAGTTTTTGAATCACAGCTTGTTGCTCATTCATCTGTTTTTGCAAGAGTCCCATATCTGAATCTGCTACAAGCAGTGAAGACGCGACCATAGATATATATATTAATTTTTTCATAGTTTATTCCTATTGTATTTGTATTTTGTAAAGTTTTTTTAATTATGAGTGATTAGGAATAAAAAGGAGGTGCGCGGTTTGAGTTTGATTTGTCTTTTTGGTGAAGTGTAAGGACTTGGGTGACGTATGGGATTATTTGGGGATATAAAACGAAAACATTTTGAGAAAAATCTACAATAGCAAGAGAGGACATCTTGTCATTAATATGATACACAAGACATGATGCATCATTATCGTTATCATGTGCAATATGCTCTAACTCATGTAAAGCAGAAAGTGTTGTAGTGATGACAAAAAGTATTGCGAGTAATATTCTGAGTTTCATTGGCGGAATTATAGCACATTTAGATTTTTCTATTTACTTGAAAGAGTGAATATATACAGGAACTCAAAATACTTTAAGTTCTTATGCACTATACTTTTATAAATGACCGATGGTCAGTCATTTATAAAAAGAGGTTTGAAATGGCGATAATAGTGGATAAAGTGCAAAAAAAACATGACATAGCCTTGTCTTGTAAAGAGTTGGTAGTAGAAAATGGGATTAAGAATTTAACGATTTCACAGATCGCAAAAACTGCAGGTGTGGGCAAGGGCACCATATATGATTACTTTAAAAATAAAGAAGATTTAGTTTTTGAGATAGTGAATATTTTGATGCGAGAACATAATCTAAACCTAGAGCAAGAGATAGCCGATGCAGTGTCCACCAAAGATAAGATAAAAGCATTTGCACACTTTTTTTATGATGAAAAGGAGTATGAGCTCAGAGAACTTTATAAAGAGTTTATGTCTATAGCTCTGTCTTCACCGGATGCGGAGATGACAGAGTTTCATTCAGAGTGTTCTATGCGTTATCATAGTTGGTTTGATGAAATTATTCAAGCTGGAATTGCTAAAGGTGAACTTACACCTCATGCAAAAAAATTGGTGAAAGGTTTGTTTGTAGCAGGGGAAGGTATGTTTTTAAATGCCTCTTCAACAAATAATTTGGACACATTAGAGCAGGATTTAAATGAATTTATAGATGCTGTTTTTACATTGATAGAGGTGAAGTAGATGCTGAAGTTCTTATTTTTACTCATTCCCGTTTTTATAAATGCTGAGGGTTTAAAGTCCCTCATAGAGTTTGCCCATCAAAATAATCAGTTGGTGGACTCAAAACAATTGCTCAAAGCTTCTAAACAAAAAGAGCTCGATGCAAAGAAAAGTGATTACTATCCCACAGTGGATGTCGGTGCATATTATCAAAACCTAAACGAGAGAACGACAGGTTTAGCAGGCGATATATACAGTGGCTATGCCAAAATAGGACTTGATATTTATGATGGTGGGAAAAAGTCAGCATTGGTGAAACAAAAAGAGGCTGAATATAAAGCTTCAAGCTACGATGTGGATGATACAAAATCTGCATTGTCATTACAAATTATGCAAGATTTTTTCAATATCATGAGTTTAGAGTCTTCTTTAGTGTCAAAAGAAGAAGCACAAAAATCATTAAAGGTGCAGTTAGAGAGAATGAACGCTTTTTATGATGCTTCTCTTGCGACTAAAGATGATGTGGATAGACTCCAAGCTGCCTATGACACAAATATTTATGAGATGGAATCGGTGAAGTTGGAGATACTTACTTTAAAACTAGACTTATCTTTAAAAGTGGGTAAAGAGATTAAGCTCTTAAGTGCTTCAAAATTCATAGACAAGGGTGAAGCTGACTTTGAAGTGATTGACAGTGTTAAATCATTAGAGTATTCAAAACGCTCAATTGAGAATCTCTCAGATTCTATAGACAGTGCGTATTATCCACAGTTTAGACTTGAAGACACCTATAGTCTTTATGATTACGGCAACACAGATATGACACATCCAAAAGGTGTGGACAATCAAAACAAGATTTTACTAAGTGTGAATATGAGGCTTTTTGACAATGCAAGTATCTCAAACACCAAACAAGCTATTGCTATACAATCTCAATCTCTTGCAAAACACTTGGAGTATAAAACAAAAGAACAAGAGATGTTTCATACATTAGCTAAAGAGAGAATAAAAATCAATGAGGTGAAGATTAAAAGTGCTGAGTCAGCTCTAAAATCAGCAAAGAGTGCTTTTCACACCATAGAGCAAAAATATACAGCAGGAATCGTGGATAACGTGGTGTACTTGGATGCCTTAGTTGCTAAAACAAATGCTTCGTCTTTGTATGAGACATCACTCAATGATTTACAAATCGCGTATGGAATTTATTATCACTACGCAGGACAAAATATAGAGGAGTTTATCAATGAATAAAATACTATTTATAATGCTTAGTTTGGTCATGGCATTAAACGCACAAGAGATATATGCCACTTTCACAGTGGCACCAGACAAAGATGCAAAGCTTGCATTTGATGCGAGCGGAATCACTGCTTCGGTGAAGTATGATGTTGCGAGCACGGTGAAGAAAGGTGCTGTTTTGGCATCTTTGCAAAATCAAGACTCAAAAGCTTCACTGGATATGGCAAAAACTGCACTTAAATTTGCAAAGAAAGATTATGAGAGACAGCTCAAAGTGAAAAACCTTATCGATGCAGGGAAGTTTGACTCTTACGCTTTTAAATATGAAGATGCCAAAAATCAAGTGGCGTATGCACAGGCAAAATATAATAAAACATTTTTGAGAGCTCCTTTTGATGGTGTGATTTATGAAAAAGATATAGAGGTGGGAGATACGGTGAATGGGATGATGCTCAAAACTGTTTTTAAAATCCAAAGCAAGAGCAAAAGAAAGCTCATTTTAGGTTTTGATCAAAAGTATCACAAGCAAGTGAAAGCGGGACAAACTTTTAAATATGGAGTGGACGGAGATTCAAAAATCCATGAGGGTGTCATCTCTAAAATATATCCATTTGCAAACAGTGGCAACAGAAAGATAAAAGCAGAAGTGCTGGCAGAAGATTTTGTTGTCGGTCTTTTTGGCGAGGGCTATATCCAAGTGCCCGATACAAAGTAGGACAGAATGTATAAATTAGCCATAAATAAACCAATATCGACACTCATGTATGTGATCACTTTGGTTATCTTTGGATATATGAGTTTTAAATCAATGCCCTCAGCATTATTTCCAAATGTTGATTTTCCTATGGTCACTGTGCAAACTTCTTATCCAGGAGCTGAATCAAGCACGGTGGAGTCTCAAATAACGGACAAAATTGAAGAAGCTATCTCGCGTATTGGCGGGGTGGATAACATCATCTCAACAAGCAGTGAGGGGATGAGTGTTGTGATGGTGAAGTTCTTTTTAGAACGTGACATCAACGAGGCCACCAATGATGTTCGGGATAAGGTCTCGGCGGTCATATTGCCAAACAATGCTCAGACTCCGCTTGTAAGTAAACTCGATATCGGCGGGGCATCTGTTATAAATATATTTTTAACATCTAAAGATAATGATAGTAAAAACCTAATGCTCTTTGCAGATGAAAAGGTGAAGCCGAAATTACAAAAGATAAATGGTGTCGGAGCTATTAATATTATTGGATATAAAGACAGAGAGATAAAGATATTTCCAGATCCAATGCTCCTAAACAAGTTCGGTGTCACAGTGACTGAACTTAACAATATTATAAAGCAAGAAAATGTAAAAATCGGTGGGGGAAAATTAATCTCACAAACAGAAGAGTTTATTTTAAAAACAAAGGCTGATGCGCTTAGTATAGAAGAACTTAAAAATATAAAGATCAAAGATAATATCAAGCTCAAAGATATAGCAAAAGTGCAAGACACTCTGAGTGATGCTAAAAGTTATGCTTCTTATAACGGTGAAGAAGGGGTGATGCTTGAGGTGCAAAAAATCTCAGGCACAAACACCATAGATATAGTTCAAAGGGTGAAAGACACCGTTCCATCTCTTAAAACATTAGCGGCAGATAAGTATAATATAGAGGTTTTAAATGATACTTCACCCTATATTATCAGCTCGCTTGAACATGTGCAGTTTGATTTGATATATGGTTCTTTTTTAGCGGTGATGATTATATTTGTATTTTTAAGAAACATGACAATCACTCTTGTCTCAGCCTTGTCTATCCCCTCCTCAATCTTTGGAACCTTTGCCTTGATGGATTATATGGGATTTGATTTGAACAAGATGACGCTTATCGGTCTCACCTTGGCTATCGGGATTATTATCGATGATGCGATTGTGGTCATTGAGAACATCTACAAAAAGATGGAAGCCGGCATGGAAAAGTACGAAGCGGCGTATGAGGGAACTAAAGAGATGGCATTCACCATTTTGGCAATCTCTGCGATGCTTTTAGCTGTATTTGTTCCAGTCTCTTTTATGAGCGGAATCGTAGGAAAGTTCTTTGAGAGTTTTGCTATGACGGTTGGATTTGCTGTTATCATCTCTTACACTGTGGCACTTAGTTTTATACCGAGTTTAAGTGCAAGAACCTTGCAAAAGGATGAAAGTAAGTTTTATAATATGACAGAACCGATTTTTACATTTATAGAGAAAATGTATGACTCTATTTTGAAATTTGTTTTACGTTTTAAAATTATAACTTTGATTGCTGTTTTTGGAGTTTTCTTTTGGAGTCTTAGTCTTTTTCCTCAAATAGGTATGGATTTTATACCAAAAGAGGATAAATCGGAGTTTGAGATACAAATCAAAGCAGATGCAAGTGTTTCTTTAGAGGAGATGATTAAAAAATCCAAGGTGATAGAAGACTTAGTCAGAGCAGATAAAAATGTAATGTACACGACTCTAAGTGTTGGTTATAACACAGCCAAAGAGAAACATAAGTCCATAATCTATGTAAAGCTTAATGAAAAAACACAAAGAGAGAAAAACCAAGAAGAGATTATCCAAGATTTTCGTGAGCAGTTAAAGCCATACCAAAGTGATATGTTCATCACAGCTGCTGCCATCCCAGATATAAAAGGAGCAGGGGTTTCTGTTCCGTATCAGATTGTATTAAAATCAGATTCCTTTAAAGACTTGGAGGTGTCATCAAAAAAACTGGTGGAGTATCTCAAAGCAAAAAAAGGTTTTGTGGATGTGGATACAAATCTTGATGATGGGAAACCGCAGATTGATATAAACATCGTCCGTGGAAGTGCTAACCGTATCGGTGTCACTGCATCTGAGATTGCAGAAGCTATCGCAACGGCATTTTCCAGTGATTTGGAAATTTCGTATTTTGAAGAGGATGGAAAACAGTACAACATCACTTTACGTTTTGATGATGCAAGCCGTGTTTCACTCGAAGATATTAAAAAGATTCAGCTTCGCGATGGAAATGGGGACCTAGTGTATTTAGATGGATTAGTGAGCTTTTCACACAGTAAAGCACTTGCTACAATCAATCACTTTGACAGACAAAGACAGGTTACGATTTTTGCAGATTTATTTGGCTTAGACTTGGGTGGAGCGGTGAACTATACTAGAGAAGGGATTGATGCACTTCTTTTACCAAGTGTTGCGTATAGGTTTACAGGCTTTGCAGAAGAGATGGAGAGAACTGCCACTGCATTTGGCGCGGCAATCGGTCTTTCTGTGATTTTGATGTTTATCATCTTAGCTATTTTGTATGAATCCTTAATCCAGCCCATAATAATCATGATGGCTTTGCCTTTAAGCATCATCGGGGTTATGATAGCACTTTATCTTAGTGGGCAACAGTTCAGTCTTTTTGTCATGATTGGGTTTATGTTGCTTATGGGAATGGTTGGGAAGAACGCGGTATTGCTTGTGGATTTTGCAAATGAAGCGGTGACAAGTGGAAAAAGTGCAGATGAAGCTCTTTTAGAAGCCGGTGAAAAAAGATTGCGTCCGATTTTAATGACAACGATTGCAATGGTGTTTGCAATGCTTCCGCTTGCTCTTGGAGATGGAATAGGGAGTGAGACAAAAGCACCTATGGCTATTTCAATCATAGGCGGACTTTTAAGCTCCATGATTTTGACACTTTTAATTGTTCCGGTGATCTATAGAATGATAAATCCACTAGATAGATGGTTAAGAAAGTTTTATGAAAAAGAGTCTCTTTAAAAGTGTGCTATAAATCTATAGCACACTTTTTTAAGGTTTCCAGGTCTACAAGTTTCAAAATATTCTCATGAGTGGAGTGGATAAATATTTTAACATCTATCCCTTCAGTGAGAGCTCTTACAAAGCTAGGACCGTTTAAACACCAACTCTCTCCCGGTTTGACACCGGGAAAGTTGTATTGGGGCATCGGTGTGGATAAGTCATTACCCGCACTCTTAGAATATGTTAAAAATTCTTCAGTGGCATAGATACATACAGTGTGAACACCTTCGTTTCTTGGGCCGCATTGACATGAACCGGTTCGAAAATATCCAGTTAACGGATCTAAGCTGCATGGTTCTAGTATTTCACCGAGGGCATTGCGTTCTGTCATCTCTTTCATGTGATAATCACCTTATAATTTTTCCATGATTGTAACCAATGTCTATTAAGGTGAAATAAATATAAAGAGCTTACTTTTTAGGCATGATAATCTCAAAGTAATCGCCATCTATTTTATGGCTTATCTTGTCTTGTGCAACATCATTTGGTATAGAAAAAGATCTTGAAAAATAGAATGAATTATAAAAGTAAGCATCTTGGCTTTTTTCTTCGTTTTTCATGTTCATATTGAGTGAAACAACATCATCTTTAATCATAAAATTTATCTTGTCCGTCTGTGCGCCGTTTAATTTAATACGGTGAATATATTTGTCTTTTAAGTCTTCATATAAAGGTTTCTTCACATAAAGTGCAGGGTTTTTTGCTTTTTCATCTCTAAGATATTTATTTCTTTCTTCTAGCTGTTTGATTCTGCTTTCATATTCTTTTATAAGATTTGCATTGCGTTGGATTTTTTTGTCGATATCAATATCAAACATTCCAAATGCATGCAGTGAACCACTCAAGATAAGTGTAGCGATAAGCGACGAGGCAACTAATGTTTTCATTTAAAACTCCTTGTATATTAATGTGATAAAAATTGTAATAGATTTTGATAAATAAATATTAAATATCCTTAGATACACTTTATGAAAAAATTAGGATGACTTATGAATACAATTTCAAAAGAAGATGCTATAAAAGGTGCATTTTACGGGGCTATAGTCGGGGATGCTTTATGTTTAGGGTCTCATTATGAATATGATGCGCAAAAAATATATAAAGCCTATGGAGATAAGCCGATAGAGAAATTCATGTCGCCCGGTGAAATGATGGGCGGTCAGACACATGGAATCGGCTGGGGAGAGAGAAATTATCATCCTGGGAAAAAAGCCGGCGGGACTACCGACTATGGTGACTATAATATTTTAGTGCTAGAGCATCTTGCTCAAATCGCTGAGCCTGCACGTGCTTTTGAAGTAAGTGCTATTTTACCTCACTGGATGAATAGGTTTGAGAACAACTGGGGTTCTTGGATCTGCACCATGACAAAAGAGACGTACGGACAGGTGAAGCAAAACGTTCCTGTACAACACTTAGGCGGAATCTCAAATGCAATGGCTATCCGTCATGTTGCTGGATATGCGTACTATGACTCCGAAGAAGAGATAGCGGACTTGGCTCGAAAGACCATGTTCACCCACAAAAGCGAAGAAGCATTAAGCGGCGGCGAATTTTTCGCACGTGTCACACACAGAGTCATAAACGGTGAACATCCCCGTGACGCTATAGAAAATGTGGCTGTGAGCATGAGTGGATTTATCCAAGGAAAAGTTGCTCAGGCTATTGCCAAGGTAAAAGAGGTTGAAGATGAAAACTCTGCTTTATCAAAAGAGAAGTTCGCAGATGATTTAGCTATCACTTCTATGGCAAGACTTTGGGATATCGGAAGAAGTGAACCTATCCGTGTTGGAAAAGCAAGTCCCACTGAGGGAACACTTCCGGCTTCAGTTTACTTAATCCTAAAATATGTTGACGATGAAAATGGGCTTAATAAGGCGATTCAAGCCAACGCAATGGTCGGCGGTGATAACGCTTCTCGCTCTATTGCCATTGGTATGGTGCTTGGTGCCTACAAAGGTATAAGCGCTATTAATAAAGAGTGGCTGGAGGGTTTAGAGCAGTATGAGTATTGTGAAAACCTACTAAATAAGTTACCCTTATTAAAGTCATAAAATTTAGTCTAAATAATAAAAATTATCTAGTAGTTTTTATTGTAATATAATTTCAAGAATTTGTTCTATATAATTTCCTTATCATTTACATAAGGAAATTTAATATGAAAATTACGTCTTTTATCGTCACTGCTGCTATCGCATCCTCTGCTCTTGCTTCAAGCTTAGTCCAACAAGCCACCCAAGCCGGTATGAAACCAATCCCCTCTAGTAAAGCTGCTGTATTAAAGCTTATAGATGACAAAAACAATCCAATCACTGAAGCTAAAGTGGAGCTGGGTAAAAAACTTTACTTTGACCCAAGACTCTCTAAAAGTTCACTTATCAGTTGTAACACCTGTCATAACCTTGCAATGGGCGGAGCTGATGGAGTGAGTGCTGCTATCGGGCATAAATGGACTGCAAATCCTCATCATTTAAACTCTCCCACAGTGTATAATGCAGTTTTAAATGCCACACAGTTTTGGGATGGTCGAAGTCCACACTTAGAAGACCAAGCACAAGGGCCTATTCAAGCCGGACCTGAAATGGCTGCACCAAAAGAGTTGGTGGAAGAGCGTATAAACTCTATACCTGCGTATGTTGCAGAGTTTCAAAAAGCATACGGTGAAGACGTGAAGGTGGACTTCAAAAAGATTGCCGACACTATCGGTGTGTATGAGCGTACTTTAATCACACCTTCACCCTTTGATGACTTTATGAATGGAGACAGCACAGCTTTAAATCAAGCGCAACAAGATGGTCTTAAAACATTTATAGATAAAGGATGTGCAACGTGTCATAATGATATAGGTCTTGGCGGAACCATGCAGCCGTTTGAGATTGCAGATAAATATAAGTTCGCACATATCGGAGACTTTAAAGGCGATGAGAATGGTATGGTGAAAACACCGACTCTTAGAAATATCGAAGAGACTGCACCGTACTTTCATAATGGTAAAATCTGGTCTTTAAAAGATGCTATAAAAGAGATGGGAAGCACACAGCTAGGTATCAGCATTAACGATACAGAAGCAGCTTCTATAGAGACTTTCTTAAAAGCTTTAACAGGTAGAAAACCTCAAGTGATTTACCCTATACTACCTCCAAGCACAGATAAAACCCCTCAACCTGACGCACTTTAAAAAGTGTGTTGGCTATTAGTATAATTAACATATAATACTATATGAAAATTATACACTTTAGCGATACCCACTTAGGGTACAACGACTTAGATATTTTAAATGATGCAA
>JACKQG010007601.1_pt1 | contig 10832 bp, 10 predicted proteins | sample 8237621 | NCBI WGS metagenome assembly JACKQG01 (sample SAMN15677084, study PRJNA649215) | marine metagenome | biome: marine; feature: Black Sea; material: saline water; isolation source: suspended particulate matter (SPM) from the Black Sea western gyre | collected 2013-06-09/2013-06-10 | depth... | reverse complement strand
CACTAGCTATCTTACAAAGTCAGCGTATTGCCATATGAAAATGAATTGCTTATGGGCTATATAACGATATGTCTTCGATAGTGTCTTTTTTCTTTGTCTTCAGGCATTAAATGAAAAGATATCATCTTTAACAAAACACTGTAGATATGTAGAAAATTGTTATTGAAAAACGGCTGTATATAGGCAGTTAAGTTTGCCTTTTCACGATTAATATAGCAGATTACATCCCTAAATAAGGTTTTAAAACCTCAGGGATATCAATACTTCCATCTTCATTTTGATAGTTTTCCATGATAGCCACAAGTGTTCTTCCAACAGCAAGAGAACTGCCGTTTAGCGTATGCACCATTGAGTTTTTCTTTCCATCTTTATAGCGGATTTTTGCACGTCTTGCTTGGAACTCTCTTGTGTTGCTTATAGAAGAGATCTCACGGTAAGTGTTTTGACCCGGCAGCCACACTTCTATGTCTGTGGTGTAGGCTGCAGAAAAACCTAAATCACCTGTGCAAAGATTCACGATTCGATGAGGTAGTTCAAGTGCTGTGAGGATATCTGAGGCGCAAGTTACCATCTCATCAAAGATAGCTTCACTTTCCTCTGGTTTTGAGAGAGCAACCAGTTCGACTTTATGAAATTGATGTTGTCTTATCATACCCCGAGTGTCACGTCCGGCAGCACCTGCTTCTTTTCTGAAGCATGAAGTGTAGGCTGTCATTTTTTTAGGAAGTTCATCTGCCGCTAAAATCTCATCTTGGTAAAGATTTGTAACTGGAACTTCAGCTGTTGGAATTAAAAAAAGTTCTTGCCCATCCATTTTGTATAAATCATCTTCAAATTTTGGAAGTTGGCCAGTACCTTCAAGTGCTGTACGATTGACAAGTGCAGGGACACTTACTTCATCAAAACCTCTCTGGGAGTTGAAGTTAAGCATAAAGTTTATGAGCGCGCGTTCAAGTTTTGCACCCATACCAAAAGAAACAGAAAAACGGCTGGTTGCCAGTTTAACACCACGTTCAAAGTCTATCCATCCGTTTTGTTCTGCAAGTTCCCAATGCTCTTTTGGGGTGAATGAAAACTCTTTAGGAGTGAGCACACGTTTGAGCTCAATATTGTCATTTTCATCCGCGCCGTCTGGCACTGAATCATCTGGGACATTAGGGATTGCCATTGCCATAGCTTCTAATTCTTCTTGCTTTTGTCTTTGAATATCAAGCACTGTGGTGATTTGTATTTTATTTGCATCCACCTTAGCTTTGAGTTCAGTGATATCTTTACCTTCACGCTTATAAACACCGAACTCTTTACTCATAGAGTTCTGCAATGCCTGAAGTGTTTCAAAGTTGTTCTTTGCGACTTTCAACTCTTCATTTTTAGTCTTTAAATTTTCTAATAATGTAGCGTCTACACCCTTTCTTATAAGTTTAGCACTTAAGCCGTCAAAATCTTTTTGTAATAGTTTTAAATCAATCATTATAGTCCTTATTTATTTTAATATATCGTGAGCAAGTTGAAATTGGTTGGCTGTCATGAGGTGAAGTTTTGGGTGAAGTTCTTTAAGTTCATCGAAAAGATTTTTACTTAATTCAAATCCGACTTTATATTCTTCTTCTTCACCTTTTTCATTTGCAACTCGTAAAGCTTCGATCCAAGATGGTGGGACATGAATCCCTGGAACATGCGCAGATAAAAACTGTGCTGTACGAAGTTTCGTGATTGGGAAAACACCTAAGATAAGTTCAGCACTTTTATGCTCAGAAAAACACTCTGCATTTGCAATCTCCTTTAACTCAAGAAGACGTTTTGCATTTTCTAGATCATAAACCGGTTGGGTAATAATTCCAAGAGCACCATTATTTATTTTTTTTTGCATCTTTTTTTGAAGTGTTTTTGGATTCTTAGCAAAAGAATTTACGACAGCAAAGGGGTAAATTTCCTTAGGTTTTTGTGTAAATGGTTTACCTGCATAACTCATACCAGAATTAAAAGCAGAAATAATTTGCAGAAGAAGTGAACTGTCTCCCTCAAAGACACCTTTGGTCTTTGGTTGATCAGAAATAGTCGCCGGATCTCCGGTAAGTGCCAGAATAGCACGGATATCAACTTCATTAGCAGCAAGTAAGTCAGACTGAAGAGCAATTTTGTTTCTATCTCTCATGCTCATAGTTGCAATTACAGGTTTGTTAAATCTCTCTTGGAGTATTTTAGCAGCAAACAAGGCATTATATTTTAGCTTTGCGAGGGGGTTATCCGTGGTTGAGAAACCATCGACTAAATGCTGTAGGCCCAAGGCTTCTATCTTATCCACTGTAGGGGTGAATTGTGGAGAATGGCCAGGTGTTGTCTCTAGTGTTATATAAGTGTCGTTTTGTAATTTATTTAAAAGTGTATGAAACAAGAAGGATCCTAAATTGGCTATATTTTGCTAATTATAACAAAATATAGCCTAGTAGTTTAATTTTGCCATTTTTTTAAGTTCAATGATTAACTCTTTTTGTCTGTCGTAGACATATCTTGACACTATATCAAGGCCATGAGAATCCTGGTCTAAATCACAAATAACCTTATAGTGGTCCGTTGTGTCTACGATAGTGACCATAATCACTTTACAAGAAAGCTGAAGTTGCGTATAACCGTTTTCGGAGGATTTATCCACTAGATTAAATACAAGAGAGGCTTTTTTCAAGGGAACCATTGGCAATTTTGGAGTTTTCTTCACCTTGATGGCAACAGATTTGATAGATATGTCTAAAATAACACCGTTTATAATGTTGCCTTGTGTATTGATAGTTATAGGAACTTTAATAGGTGTGGTCACCCTTGCATATTGTCTGGAGTTTGCGTTCGTGTTTAAAAATCGAAAATTTTCTAAAACGGCTATGTTTTTAGTGTAGCTTATTTGTTTTACATCAGCAAGAATATCTTGAGAAAAAGACTCAGATTGAATAACAGTTTTTTTCTCTAAATTTAGCATAACACCTTGAAGAGGTTCAAAAGTGATATATATATTTTCATCGGTGACTTTTTTGATTGTTGAGGCTGTGTTCACCACCAAGCCATTATAAATATTGAGTATTTTAAGCTTTAAGTTGTCTTTAAAAGCCTCGTTTAACAAGTGCAATGCATCCACTTCACGGTCTTTTGTGGTAAAGTGCTTGATATATTGAGAGTTAAGGTCTGTGACTTTGAAGTTTTTATTCTCCATTTTGTCTAACGTCATGAGTATATCACTGAAACTTTTGTCTTTTAAGTCAAAAGTGAAAAAGTCAAGCATCATCAGAGTCTCTTTGCTTTTAAGATAATTTATAAGTTTATTGGAAAAATGTTCTACAATATTATTCACCTGGGTGAAGTCGGTGTCTTTAAAGAGTACTGTATAAAAATGATTTTCAAACTGTGAAAAAATGAGCTTTTTATCTAAAATCGACTCCATAAACATCAGCAGTTCAAGTAAAGCCTCTTCAAATGCAACAACACCATACACTGCGAGCAGTTCTTTTATATTGCTTATATTCACACTAAGAAGTGCTAGCTTATCTTGAGAGACATTTGTTTGAAGTATTGTTTCTTTTAAGAGTTCTATAAAGGAGACCCTGCTTGACATGAATTTTGGAGATTTCTCCTGCGGGGCTGCTTCTTTTATGTAAATAATTTTTTCATTCTCAGAAAGATGCCTGCTTTTGAATTGATAGCTTTTTTTAGCAGAGGATTCCATAGAAATCGTGGAAAAAAGAGCTATTTCGTATTGAAGCAACTGTGCCGCATCGATTTGAGAGAGAATATTTTGCTCAAAGCTGTCTTTATCTGAAGATTCAAAAGCAGTGAGAATGGATGGAGTGACATACACCAAGCTCCCATCTTTGTAAATTATAAAATCTTGCACCTGAAGCTTTATTGCACCCAACCATTGTTCTAGGGAGTCTTGAGCAAAAATTTTTTGATCGGATTTAATCTTAGCAATAAATTTTTCAATATCTTGAGTATAGGTGACGATTGATTTAGTTTCCAGTAAATATGTGAGCTGAAAAAGTAAGAGAGTATGGTTTTTAGGAATGATGAAGTAGATAAGGGACTTTTTTTTTGTTTTAAATATATTTACAAGTTTTTGGGATATCTCTTTATCCGCATTATTGAGTTCTATGACGTAAACGTGCTTATAATCGATATCTTCAACGGTATCGAGGTCCACCATTGAACTGTTTTGGAAAGTGTTGATCAAGGTTTGAACATATGGGTATGCAATTGATTTAGAATACAAATAACATAAACTCATCCCGCAGTCCTTTTTTTGATTGAAGTATATCATATTAGCATGCTAAACAAAACAGAGACTAAATGGGTATAATTGCAAAATTATAAACTAAAAAGAGAGAATATATATGTTAAAACTGGCAGTCTTTGATTTTGACTCAACGCTAATGGATGGTGAAACGATTGATTTTTTTGCGAACGAGCTTGGAATCGGTGAAGAAGTGGCCCGTATCACTGAAGAGGCTATGAGTGGAAGACTCGATTTTTTTGAATCTTTACAACAAAGAGCAGGGCTTTTAAAAGGTCTTGACTATGCAGTGGTGAAGAAAATCAGCGAGAACCTTCCTTATATGCCAGGTGCAAAAGAAACGATAGCTGAGCTTAAAAAAAGAGGGATGACAGTTATCTGTTTTAGCGGCGGTTTTCGCTCAGCCACAGGATATGCAAAAGATATTTTAGGTTATGATGCAGATTTTTCAAATGTTTTACATGCCAAGGACGGTAAGTTGACAGGTTTGGTCGGCGGGGATATGATGTTTAATTATTCTAAAGGCGACATGTTACTCAGACTTCAAAATATTCTGGGGATCAGTGAGGAAGAAACGCTGGTCTGCGGAGATGGGGCAAATGACTTGTCAATGTTCGCTCATGCCGGGACAAGAGTTGCTTTTTGTGCAAGAGAGATTTTAGAAAAAGAAGCAAACATAATTATAAAAGAAAAAGATTTAAGACAAATATTGGAGAAGATTTAATGTTAGAGAGCACAGTATGGAGACAGTACAATTCAGAGAATAATTTTCGTGAACTTTTATCGGAATTCACACACATTGATATTATTGATTTAATCGAAGATGAAAAAGAATTATATGCTTTATTAAAAGCAAAGCTGACAAAAAAAGAGTTAAAACTTTTTGCTATGGACAGTGCAAAACTTGATGATGAAAAAATAAAAAATGAATTTTCATATAATGATGAGGATTTGCAAAAAGCAAAATTTAAACTCTATAAAAAGTTCAAACAAGACAAAACCCGTTTGAGTTTTCGTATACACGATTAGTCCACGATTTAGAGTTACAATACACCCCAAACAAAAAAAGAACTGGGTTTATCCAGTGTGAAGTTTTGTATCTTATTTTTATAAATATTTTTTGATAATTATCTTTTAATATAATATTTATTAACTAAGTTGTAAAATGTCACAGTTTTATCACATAAAAGGAAAGAATATGAAAAAAACAAGTTCATTACTATTAGCTGCTTTAGTGGCAGGTTCGATGTTCACAACAACAGTGTCTGCCGATGCTAAGCAAGGTCAAAAATACTATCTTAAAAAGTTGAAAGCTTGTAAAAAAGATGGACTTAAAAGTGGCGCATTATTCGCTGTTAAACATACTCGTGCTGAATGGGAAAAAGTGAAAACTGATGGCACTCTGATAACAGAATGGCAAGCAATTTGTCCAAGCGGTGCAAAGAAGTTTGACAAAATGAAAGAAAAAGATGTGAAAAACCTTTATGATTTCGTACATAAATATGCTTCAGACGGTGATATCCCTTCTTGTGGTTAATTTTTTGACAGATTCAAGTTTTTCTTGAATCTGTCTTTTTTACTTCACCAGTAATATTTTAAACACCACTCTTCTTGATTTCTCTTTATTCTCAACATTATTTTCAAACTTCACCGGCTTAGAAAAAGCAAGACCGCTGCCTTTTAAAACTTTTGTGAGCCATAGTTGTGTTTTCTTATTCTGCGCCCTGAATAAATGACTTAGGGTTGCATAAGAACGCTTCATAGAAAGTTCTTCATTGTGTAAAAAGCTGTTTGAAAAGTCTGCTTCACCCCATTCGCTTGATGTGTGCCCATTGACCGCCAAGGTCTCAATGAATTCTCGATTCGCATGTAAAAAAGGGATGAGTTTTTCACCTATGAGAGTTATAAAGTTTTCTTGCGTTTTGTTTAGTTTATATATCCCTTGATTAAATACCAATCCTTTGTCTATTAGTTCGATAGTCAAGTCATTTTTGATGCGTATTTGTTTTGAATCAATCTCTTTTTTAAATATCCTACTTAGCTCGGTGAAGAAACTCTCCGCCTTCGTTGAAATCTGCACCATAGTCGCATCACGGTTGAGCTTCGCTATCCACATATTGGACTCTTGAGATTCTTCTGATGTGTTTATTCCAACTGCTGCTGCTTGGGTGTTATGTAAAATTGTGACGGCATTAAACTCATCGTGATTTTGTTTTCCAAAATGTTCTTGATTTGTCATGTTGAGTTTAGAGTCAAGCATCATCACCAGTGCATCCGTATTGTAGGTGTCTTTAACATAGCCAACACCGATGATGCCGCCGTCTGAATACTCTTTAATGTCTTTTAGAGCACTTGAGTATGAGGTGTGTATCTCTTTATCGATTAAGATGTCATTTTGAAGATTGAATTTTATGAGTCTTATTTGTTCTTTATTCATTTCATCTTGTTTTGACATAGAAAGTAAGAAATTATCATCTCTAAGCCCTATAAGTTTATAGGGTGTGAGTCTTTCTTGTTCGTCGTAATGTTTCAGCCAGACTTTATCACCGTTGCCTGTCACTCTTAAGAGTGTCACATTCTTATGGCCTGCATACTCTGTTGTTCCAACTATGATGATTGAACCGTCTTTGGCTTCGACAGCATCTATCCCTTTGTCATCATACTCTGTGCCATACTTTCTTCCCCATACTTTACGACCGTCTTTTGTAAATCTAGTGATGTATATATCTCCAAGTCCAAGACCCGTTTCAAATATGTTGTCTTTTGAAGACCGGGAGGTGCTTGAAGAACCCACAGTGAGAACACCGCCATCTTTTAAAAGAATGATATCATTCATAGTGTCGTGATTTTTGGTGCCGAAAGTTTTAGTGAAGACAATGTTTGCCTTTGCATCGAGTCTAGATATAAGTAAGGAGCCATCCAGCGTATAACCCCCTATAAAATAACCGTTTTGGGGTGTTTTTACAAGCGCTACAGCTTCATTGTATTTTGAAAGCTTTGCAGGCTTATTCAATTCAATATCAGCAGAATTATCCACCTTGACTAAGTGCATTTGTGAACCGTGAGCTGCAGATATGCTGCTTAAATACTCAAATGGATCAGTGTAGCTTTTTGTATCTGTTTTAGATGTTTCATAAGACTTAGAAAACCCAACAGCACTGATGCTTCTATCGTAATCTTGCACAACATCAAACAGGGCACTGTTGAATGGTTTGTCTATAATTATAGAAAAGTCTTTAGCGCTAAGGGATGATATAAGAGTGATTAATAGTAAAATATATTTCATAACTATATAAATAGCAAAAAATATTCCTAAAATCAGTAATTGATATAATTTTTTTGTTTATATTATATGGTAAAATGCTTTGAAATAATGACGAAGGATCCAAGATATGGAAAGTATTCTCGATAAAGTTGATTTTGATAAATACAGTGTATATAATATTCAGGTGAATGTGCATGAAAGTGATGTTTTTCCTGGTGGTAAAGAAAATGAAGTGGATGAGTATGGGCAATCTATGGATGTTGTTTCTGATTTAAGAAGAACGGTGAAGTACTCACATCCTTTTGACAATAAAAAAATTATAAAATCCATCCTTCCTGAAGATGAAAAAGAAGATTCAAACGGTGATTTATGTCGGGATATAAATTTAGAATATTATCTTTTGGTTGACAAAGAAGAGATGGAAGATTTTTCCATTGAAGTGCTTCATGACACCCTTGAAGAAGAATGGCATTCCGGAAGTTCGGGTTGTGATATCATAATAAGCCCTTACGAAGTATAGCCCTGAGACGTCTTCATAAAATAAGTACAAAGGATATGTATGTTGAATTAAAAGCAGACTTATTATTAGCTCCGGTGATAGCTTTGTTAGTTCCAATTATATGATCTTAGTTTCTCATCCAGTCAGCATAAAAATAGAATCTTCTTCTTACTTCGTGATTACGGTGAAACTAAAACTGTGGATCATTTAACAAGCAATATGTTGTTTCCTATCTAAATATCTTACTGCCTTCAAAGATGTATACTGTTGATTATTATAGAGTATAATCCAGTATGAAAGGGTTTGAATGCGTGGTTTAATGTTTAACTATTTACTGGAATTTATTGAAGAAGATTTTGGGTACGGTGTCGTTGATTCAGTTATTGGCGCTTCAGGAGTGGGCAATGACGGCAGTTATGCTGATGGTGGTTTGTATGCTGATGAGGATTTATTGAGTCTAATGTCTGCAGCGGCCAGTGTGTTGAATATCAGCACGAATGAATTGCAAGTGCTTTTTGGCCATAGAACTTTCAGACCTATTTATGAAAAACTTATCACTATATATGAGAACAATGTTTATAAGCAAAACAAGATTAACAGTGCCTTCGATTTTATTGTGATGCTTGACACTATTCATTATAAAGAAGTTGTTAAACTTTATCCTGAGAGTATATTTCCTTATTTCACTCTTCTTAATCGCACGGAGACAGAATTAGAATTTATGTATTGTTCAAAAAGAAATCTACCTTATTTAGCGAAGGGCTTGCTAATGGGGTGCGCAGAGTACTTTAAAGAACGACTTCTAATTGAGATGAAAGAACAGACTAACGAAGAGGAAACATACTTTATTATTAAAAAGGCACTAAGTGGAAGCTGAACTCATACTATTAAAAAAACGGCTTAAACGTGAAATTAAATCCCGTAAGGAGGCTGATAAGCTTTTGGAGCAAAAGAGTTTAAAGTTATGGGAGGCAAATCGCCAGCTTCAGCTTTCTCTTGATGAAAAGAGTCTTGACTTGCAAAGAATCAATGAGGAACTGTTAAATTCTCTACAAAACACTTCAGAAGAACTCCATGGTAATCTTCAATTACTCAATGAATATAAGAAGGCGATAGATTATAGCACGATGGTTTCCATGACAGATAAGGAAGGTGTTATTATCTATGTGAATGATGCTTTTGTAAAGATTTCCGGATATTCTCAAGAGGAACTTATAGGAAGTCCTCATAATATCATCCGACACCCTTCGAGTCCTCATGGGCAATTTAAATCGATGTGGACAAAACTGCTTAATAAGAAACCTTGGCATGGCGTTATTAAGAATCTTGCTAAAGATAAGAGAACATATTATGTTGACACTACGATAACCCCCATCCTTGATCAAACAGGTGTGATTGATAAGTTTATGGCAATACGCCAGGATATTACAAGTTTGGTTGAAGCTTCCCAGAAGGTCGAAGATGAAAAAAATAGAACAACTGCCATTTTAAATCATCAAGAAAGTATTGTGATATTGAGTTCAAAGGAAGACGAGATAACATTGATCAATCAGAAGTTTTTTGATATATTTCCCTTTGATGACCTTAAATCTTTCAAAAAAGAACATGATTGTATTTGTGAACTCTTTGTAGAACGGGAAGGATGTCTTGGCTCTACAGAAGGTTATCATGACTGGGCTGATCCAATTTTCACTTTTCCGAATGAACTTCATCTCGTCTGTATGACGGACCGAATGAAAAATGAAAAGTTATTTTCAGTGCAGGCTATAAAAGTCTTTCTAGACAATGGTTATTTCTTTCTTTTTAGTTTCACAGATATAACCAAGGTGAAGCAGATGGAAAAAGAGCTTGAAAATTTAAATTCATCTTTGGAAAAGCGAGTCATAGAAGAGGTGGAAAAAAACAAGCAAACGACTGCTTATATGCTGCAACAATCCAGATTGGCACAAATGGGAGAGATGTTATCCATGATAGCGCACCAATGGAGACAGCCTCTTGCTTCTATATCTGCCATTACTACGACTTTGAGCTTGGATGTGATGATGGACAGCTATAAAAAAGAATTCTTTGAAGAAAATCTTGAGTCCATTAATAAACTCACTCAGCATCTTTCCTCTACAATTAATGATTTTCGTGATTTTTTTAAGGTCAAGAAGGAGCTTGAAGAAACAAGCCTGGAGGAGATTATCAAGGATAGTCTTCAGATTATAGGTCCCGCATTTGATTCAAATAAAATCACTGTGTTTCAAGAGTCCTTAGATCCAAATGTTGTACTGAAAACTTATGCAAATGAGCTTAAACAGGTAGTCTTAAATATTATAAAAAATGCTGAAGACGCACTGCTTGAACAAAAAACTTCAAATGCAAAAATATGGATGCGCTGTTATAAAAAGGATAGTTACATAAGCCTAAGCATCGAAGATAATGGAGGAGGAATTCCTCAAATGAATATGATAAAGATATTTGACCCCTATTTTAGTACAAAACAAGAAAAGGATGGAACAGGATTGGGACTTTATATGTCCAAGATCATTATTGAAGAGCATTGCAAGGGGAGGTTGTCTGTTAGCAATACTGAAAATGGGGCAAAATTTATCATTGAGCTTCCAATCTAAGTAGCTATACAAAGAACATATGTAAATTCTGAGTTATAAAGAGGGTGTTTGATGGCTTTCCCCAAAAAAGGGGAAAGTGAAAAGCTATTTTAGGTTTTCAAATGGTTGTGTTACAACCGCTTTACGAGTCACTGTATATGGAACTAATGCTGCAGCACGAGCTCTTTTGATAACTAC
>JACKQG010007600.1_pt1 | contig 10832 bp, 9 predicted proteins | sample 8237621 | NCBI WGS metagenome assembly JACKQG01 (sample SAMN15677084, study PRJNA649215) | marine metagenome | biome: marine; feature: Black Sea; material: saline water; isolation source: suspended particulate matter (SPM) from the Black Sea western gyre | collected 2013-06-09/2013-06-10 | depth... | reverse complement strand
ATTATTTGCGATATTGAATTCGTACCAGCCCTCATCAGGCGTATAACGACAAATTAAGCTGACATTATTAGTATTTACACCACGATTTTCGGCAACTACATCAATCCGTACATTATCATATTCGTAAGCATCATAGGTGACATAAGCCCATTGTCCCTCGCTACCAAGATCAAAGAGAATGCGTTCATCTTCAACACCAACATACATTGTGCCAAAATCATTCTCAGAGAAGGTCGGGTTTCCGCCACCTTTAACCAGAAAGTAGGTCCACTGGCTTGTGTCACCTGAAAAATCCTCTGTGTAGTATTCTTGAGCTACTGGCTCCGGGGTTGGCGGGGGGCTTGTCGGCGGCTCTTGAACTGGCGCCTCTACTTCTTCAGCAGGTGCTGGTTCATCTGGAGTTGAAGTGCCACAGGCCAGGCCGACAATCAGGATAAAGACGACCAAAAACAAAAAAGGTTTTGCTAGCTGGTATTTCATATCATTCTCCTCTACGTTGGTAAACTTAATCGATGTTGCCAGTATAGCAAAAACAAAACCTAATCACAATAGGAATTAGGTAAAGTCGGCCGTCTTCAAGATCACACCCAAATAACAAAAAACGCATCCTTTTTGGATGCGTTTTAGTGGAGATGGCGGGAATCGAACCCGCGTCCGAAAAAATCGAGCCTCGAATATCTACGAGCGTAGCTGATTGATGATCGTCACCGGAGAATTCTCAATCAGCAGGAAATTTCTCCAGTCAGCCGCTCGGACCCGAAAGTCCTCTTTCGCATATTTAGCGGTATCTTATGCGGCACTCCGTCTTTGCGTCGCCCGATCCTGTGACCCGACGAAGTTCGGTACAGGCGGACGCGGTCTCTTGAGACCGACTACTATGATCTTCGCTTAAGCAGCGAGGGGCATAGCAGCGTAAGGTGTGCGTTTGGCACTTGTTTTTTGCGCTGAGTTTACGAGCATCGGCGCCTCTCGGCTCGCAATTCGGGATCAGCCTCCTCCGTCGAAGCCTGTCATCCCCATGCATCGCTATTATAGCATGAAGCAGAATTCAAACACAGGATAGGATTTAGAATTCTTGCTCGAATGTTAGCTTTATGCTAGACTTTATTTATCCACCTCCAAGAGAAAATCCATTACTGAGAAATTTCTGATCGTTAATGATGATCTCAACATGCTCCCTCTGGTTGGTTTAATGCCTCAAAATCAAGGGGATCAAATTGCGGCAGCGGTCCTCTACCAACCAGAGAGCATCACCAATCATCATACCAATATACCTTCGGCCATAATCGTAGGGAACGAGAATAAAAAATGATGCAAGGGATTGCCAGTCAGGTCAATAAAAAAATTGAGTTTGCGGGAGAACTTTATCGGCAAGCAAAACACCCCATTGCTCTTACGGGAGCGGGGATATCCACCCCGTCTGGAATTCCAGATTTTCGGTCGGAGGGCACCGGCCTATGGGCCAAGAACGAAGCTATGGATGCTGCTTCTCTCTCCGTCTTTCGATATGACCCATCCCGGTTTTATAACTGGTTTCGCCCCCTTGCAAATCAAATCATCAGGGCTGTACCAAATGCTGCCCACATCGCTCTTGCAGATCTTGAGAATTCCGGCTATCTGGATGCGATCATCACCCAAAATATCGATATCCTGCATCAAAAAGCCGGCTCAAAAAATCTGATTGAAATGCACGGCTCACTGCGCACTCTTTCGTGTACACAGTGTTACCAGCAAATCGAAGCCGCTCCATATCTGAAACCCTTTGTTGAAGAGGGAACCATTCCCCACTGCCCCAGTTGTGACGCAATTCTCAAGCCAGATGTGATCCTCTTTGGCGAACAACTCCCTCAAAAAGCATGGCTCAAGGCTCAAAATGCTGCCCGCAATTGCGATCTGATCCTCGTCATCGGTTCTTCGCTGGAGGTCTTACCTGTTGCGGGGCTGCCCATGCAAACATTGGACCGTGGCGGACACCTCATCATTATCAACCAAACTCCCACATATCTTGATGTGCGCGCTGATATTGTATTCTCTCAAGATGTTGCAGAACTGCTTCCAGAATTAACCAATCGAGTACTCAACCATGGATAGTAAAACAAAAAAACTGGCAAATTATCGTCGTTTAGTGGAAATTTCTCATGATCTTGCCTCCACCCTTGATCTGAATACGCTTCTTTACAGGATCGTAAAGGTTTCCGCAGAAATCGCTGATGCCGCAGAAGCCTCGATCTTGCTCTACGACGAAGCAGCGAAACAACTTCATTTTCAGGTTGCCACCAATATGGATTTACCGAATATTCGAGGATTGGCTGTTCCCCTGGAGGGCAGCATCGCTGGTTGGATCGTTACAAATCGCGAAGCTGTACGCGTAAATAATGTAAAGGAAGACTCACGTTATTTCTCCGGTATCGAAAATGCTACCAGCTTTATGACCCATTCTATTTTGGGCGTACCTCTTATTACCAAGGATAAGGTGATTGGGGTTCTCGAGGTACTGAATAAAAGAGAGGGGGATTTTACCGATGTTGACGAGGAGTTGATGCTCGTTTTAGGAGCACAAGCAGCGGTCGCGATTCAAAATACACGTCTCTTCCAACAATCCGATTTGATTTCGGAATTTGTCCACGAGTTGCGAACACCTCTTGCCTCCCTCAGTACTGCCACCTATCTCCTCCTGCGTCCAGAAATTTCTCAACAGCAGCACGACCAGATCGTCAATAATATCCACTCAGAGACTTTACGCCTGAGCGCACTCACATCCTCTTTCCTCGATCTTTCACGGCTTGAATCAGGACGTGTCCAATTTCGCTTTGAAATCTTCTCTGTAAAAAAGCTTTATACCGAGTGTCAGGAAATCATGCATTCAAAAGCAGCCGAGGATAATATTCAAATAAAAATTGAGGTACCTTCAACTTTGCCCGACCTCGAAGCTGATCCAAATAAACTCAAGCAAGTGATTTTGAATTTACTCAGCAATGCGATCAAATATAACCGTCCCAACGGGAAGATTGTTTTGCAAGCAAAGAAAGAAAGGGAAGAAATACGCCTGACCGTGAAAGATACAGGCTACGGCATCCCTGAAGAGTCCATGCCCAATCTTTTCAACAAGTTTTTCCGCGTTCGTGAAACTGAAAGCTCAGTCGCTGGTACCGGGCTGGGACTTGCGATCAGCAAGCAAATTGTGCTGGGGCACAAAGGCACAATCGAAGTTAAAAGTAAATTAGGCAAGGGTACCTCTTTCATTATCCGCTTGCCACTACGCGCCGCGCGATAATAATTTTGGTTGTCGGAATAATGCTATATATAAAAAGTTCCTGTTCTTAATTGAACAGGGACTTCAATTTACGGTCTAAATAACACCTTCAAAACCCCTCTATCAGCCGCCTTTTCGAAAGCTTCCAATCCACGGTCGAGGGGATACTCCGCCGCAATCATCCCCAGCGGATCAACTTGCCCACTCTCCAGCAATCGCAACGCAGGTGCAAAGGGGCCACAACGCGAGCCGATGATATTAATCTCATCTACCACAATAGAAGAGAAGTTCACTTGCAATTCCCCTTTATAGGTGGATTTCATGACCAACGTCCCGCGCGGACGAAGGGCTTGCCGCGCCAGCTCAAAACCGGAGGCCGATCCCGTTACATCTACAACCACATCCCAACGCCAGGGCTCCACATCCTCCCCGGCAATCAATCGAATACCACGCTCCGTGAGCAATTTATTCTGCTGTGGATGACGTGCCACCACGCGTAAATCTGCCCCGGTAAGTTGCAAAACCTGTGCGATCAACTGACCAAATCGTCCGGCGCCAATTACAAGAACCCGGTCAGTGGGGTGGATATGCACCTGTTGCAGGATCTCCAGCGCAGCTGCGAGCAACTCAGTAAAAACCGCTTTTTCATCTGACACAGAATCAGGAATGCGATGCAGATTACGGATCGGCAGCCTGAGATATTGGGCAAAAACGCCATCCCGGTTATGGATGCCCAGCGTGGTCCGATCTTCACAATGAGTCTCGCGCCCGTTACGACATTGTTCACATATTCCACAGGTGACATTGATCTCCCCTGCCACACGTTGCCCGACCCAATTCTCATCTTCCGCCTCAACCACCTCCCCGACAAATTCATGTCCCGGCACACCTTTAAAGGGGTAATATCCACGCACCATCTCAAGATCGGTGCTGCAGATCCCTGCCAGCCGCACGCGAATAAGAGCCTCATTCGCCTTCATCGGTTTGGGGGAGTTTTCTTTATAAGAGAGGGTTTCGTTTTCAAGCCATAGAGATTTCATAGAACACCTTTGATTTGTTGATTCATAGTCACGGTAATCAACTACTTTCAGATTATAAGCCCGTCTTCTCAAGAGGTATACTATTCCAATTCAATACCAAGGTTCTCCCCCCGTTTACGGGGGGAGTTAGAGGGGGGCAGAAAAGCCCCCACCTAGCCTCCCCCGCATGCGGGGGAGGGACTTAAACTCACAGGAGCCATTTTATGAAAGGTGTCATCGCAGCCGGAGATGCCCAAACCGCCGCAGCCGGGGAAGAAATTCTAAAGCGCGGAGGTAACGCCGCCGATGCAGCCATCGCAGCAGTATTCGCTTCATTTATCGCAGAATCAGTGATGACCAATATAGGCGGGGGAGGGCTTGCGATTGTCGGTGACGTGGAAAGAGATAAAGCCGAGGTCTACGATTTTTTTGTTGATATGCCCTCTGGTGAGATCACTCCCAAGATAGATTTTCATGAAGTCACCTCCGATTATAGTCCCGCCCAGGATTCACTTTACATCGGGCGTGGTAGTGTGGCTGTTCCCGGCCTTGTGGCGGGGCTGAGCGCCCTTGCCGACGAACATGGCACACTTCCGCTTAAAACCCTCCTTGAGCCTGCCATCCGCATGGCCCGCGAAGGCGTTACGCTCTCTGCTCCCCAAGAATATGTGTTCGAGTTTTTACTGCCTATCTATGAAGATACGCCTGAAATCAACGCCATGTACAAAAAACGGGATGGATCGGCTTGGTGCGCGGGCGAAAAAAACACATTTCCCGGGCTGGCAGAGAATCTCGATCAATTAGCAGAGGAGGGACCGCTCTCCTTTTCACAGGGTTCCATTGCCCGGGCAATTCTTGCCGACCAAAAAGCGCACGGTGGTCTTATTACCGAGTCAGATTTGGCAAATTATAAGATTCGCCGCCTTGAGCCAATCCGTATCTCCTACCATGAGACGGAACTTCTCTTCCCCGCGATGCCTTCCACAGGCGGTGGCTTGATCGCATTTACACTCAAATTGCTCGAATCAGTCGATTTGGCACAGATGGCGCATCTCGGTGTTGACCATATTCAGGCTCTGGCAGAAGCGATGCGCCTGACAAATATCGCACGTCCGCTTTGGGAGGCCTCAGCAAGCTCGGAGCAAGAGCGGATCGGGCGCCTCCTTGGCGATAAAAATATCCAGCTTTATCGTCAGAAATTGGATACTATCCTGAGCGGCGAGTCTCCACCATCCGAACCACTTTTCCCACGAGAGCCCGATCACACCACACATATCAGCGTTGTGGACGAGGCCGGGAATTTCGTCGGCGTGACAACTACCGCGGGCGAGAGCGCGGGTTTCGTCGTGGACGGGACGGGGATCTGTATGAATAATATGCTCGGCGAAGCAGATTTGGAACCGCAGGGCTTTCACACGCTCGCGCCCGGAGCGCGTCTGACCACGATGATGAGCCCCACTCTTTTATTGCAGGATGGCAAACCGCGTATGGTCCTGGGGAGTGGAGGCTCAAGCCGTTTGCGCGCAGCGATATTGCAGGCGGTCAGTAACGTGATCGATTTTGGGATGCCTCTGGAGAAAGCCGTTCATCTGCCACGAATGTACTTTGGCGCCGGAATTTTGCATCTGGAGGGAGGCATTCCCGAAAAGCGTGCACAAGGATTGGAAGAACTGGGCTATAAGGTCAATCGCTGGCCTGATTTAAATATGTATTTCGGCGGGACGCACGCTGTCGCTTTTGAGAATGGTCATTGGGTCGCCGTGGGAGATCGGCGGCGAGGAGGAGCAGGGATAGAGGTTGAGTAAATCCAGGTGCAACGCACTTTGAAAGTGCGTTGCACCTTTGTTCACCCCCCTCTACCTCCCCCCATTAACGGGGGGAGAACTTTTTAAGTCGTGACCCTGCGTATGACCTCCAGCACTGTTAAATATGACCCTAAAGCTCCTATAGTATGGGCATTGTACTAATACTATAAATTTTCTAAAGGAGAAAATCTAATGAAAAAAGGAAATATCACCGGCGGCTTGATCCTGATCCTGATTGGCGCATGGTTTTTGGCTGTTCAATTTGTACCCCAACTCGGAGATTGGGCAGAAGGCAGTTGGCCTTTGACGATCATCGGAATCGGCGCGATCTTTCTGCTGGTCAGCATCCTGAATAATATTCCTGGCCTTTCGATCCCGGCATTTATCATCGGCGGAATCGGCGGCCTGCTTTACTACCAAAACGTAACCGGAGACTGGGATTCCTGGGCTTACGCCTGGGCCTTCATTCCGGGTTTTGTAGGGCTTGGGTTACTCTTTTTCAGCATCCAGACCAAAGATAAAGGAACTATGAAGGCTGGCTTCATCCTCCTGTTTTTGAGCACAATCTTCTTCATCGTCTTCGGCTCATTCCTTGGCGGACCAGATCAGATCATCCAATATTGGCCTTTATTGCTCATCGTAGCAGGTCTATGGTCAATGATCCGTTCCTTGCTGGGTAAGAAAAGCGAAAAGATTGCTGATTTTGCAGAGCCTGTTGAACCTGTAATTATCGAAGAAGATGCAGAATAAGGAGAAAGAAATGAAAACAAAATCTGTATTTTGGGGTGGTTTATTCATCCTGGCTGGATTGTTATTGCTCTTCAATAATCTTGGTTTCCTTAACATCAATGTCTGGGAACTGATTTGGCCGACATTTATCATTGCCATGGGCGTCTTTACGCTCTGGTCAGCGAAACGTGGGCCTGAGGCCCTCGATGTTGAAGATGTCTCCATTCTCCTTGATGGAACCAGGCAAGGGAAGATGTCTCTGGCTTTTGGCGCCGGGCAAGTTCACGTCAACGGAAAGACTGGCGACGATGAATTACTCAATGGAACATTTTCTGGCGGTGTTGAATATCATACGAATAAAGACGGTGACTTCACCGACCTAAGCATAAAAAATGCTACCACAGATTTTTTCCAGACGATCATGCCCTGGACATGGGGCGCACGCGAATGGAAATTTGGACTTAGCAAGCTGATCTCATGGCAACTCCATTTTGAGATGGGGGCATCGGATATGCAGATCGACCTGAGCGAACTCCGCGTGGAAGAACTGGAAATAGACACCGGCGCCAGCAATACCAAGATCGTATTGCCTGCCAACGCGGGGCACACGCACGTTGACCTGAGCGGGGGTGCCGCCTCTGTTCATTTCGAGGTCCCCGAAGGCGTAGCCGCCAGAATCCAGGTGGACAGTGGTCTTGCATCGATTGATATCAACCGCGAACGCTTCCCACGCGTCGGTGGGTATTACAAATCCGACAACTACGATACCGCTGCCAACAAAGTGGATATCAGTGCTGATTTTGGCGCAGGTGCGCTCAGCATCCGCTAAAAGGAGAAAATTATGAAACGTTTTGATGTCCGAATCATCTTTGGGTTTGTCCTGACTATTATTGGCAGCATCTTTTTGCTTGAAAATCTGGGCATCCTACATGGCGGATTCAATCTGCTCTGGGCAATTCTAATCGCCAGTGCAGGAGCAGCAGCACTATACGTATACGCCATCAATCGAGAAAACTGGTGGGCTCTCATCCCTGGCTGCACCCTGACTGCCATTGGGCTTAACATCGCACTCGGAGTAATCTCTCCGCAACTTGAAAATATGCTTGGCGGTGGGATCATCCTCGGCGGCATTGCCCTGGCCTTCTGGATGGTTTTCTTTACGAACCGCAGCTATTGGTGGGCTATCATCCCTGCCGGGATCCTCAGCTCAATAGCTGTTGTCGATGTCCTGGATAGTATCCTGCCCTATGGTCAAACTGATGGTCTTTTCCTGATTGGTTTTGGAATGACCTTCCTTTTGCTTGGGTTTTTGCCAGGCTATGACAACCAATTGAAATGGGCCTTTATTCCTGGCGGAATCCTGACCTTAATTGGCGTCTTGAGCTTGCCCTTTATGGAAATCCTCTTCAATATCATCTGGCCGCTTCTCCTAATCGGTGCTGGCGGCTACGTGATCTACAAGAATTTTAGAAAACAATAACCCTGCCCTCACCCCCGCATCGCTCCGCTTGCTCCCCCTCTCCCGCAGGGCGGGAGAGGGAAGTTCGCGCGAGGCAAGAACGGGTGAGGGGGGGCACAAATGGAGAAATAAAATGAAAACCGTACTTTATCGTAGTGAAAGTGACCGAATGTTAGGCGGTGTCTGTGGAGGTCTGGGAGATTATCTCGGCATCGACACGACCTTCGTTCGCATCTTCTTTGCACTACTTTTCTTTGGCAGCGGGATTGGCTTCCTGATTTATGTAGCCTTATGGATCATTGCCCCCAGTGAATCCGCCGCCTTTGCTGATAAAAGCTGGGAAGATAATCTCAAGGATAGCGCACAAAACTTTTCTGAACGCGCACAAACTGTAGGGGAAGAATTTGGACAGGCTCTGCGCACCCCTCATCCTAAAGCAGGATTCATCGTTGGTATCGCGCTAATAACTTTAGGCGCAATGCTCTTCGTTGAAAATCTTGGTATCCCCTGGTTGGGCTGGCTTTCTTTTGATATTCTTTGGCCCGTCCTTCTCATCGTTGGTGGAGGAGTTCTCATTCTTCGCCGTACACAAGGAGTCTCAAATGACCAATAACCATAATCACCGCAAACATCGTCCCGGCTTGCTTTGGCCCTTCATCCTGATTGCTATCGGGATCGCCTTCCTTTTCCAAAATCTGGGATTACTGGGGGGCAGCGTCTGGAACAGTCTCATCCGCTTGTGGCCTTTGCTCCTCATCCTGCTCGGTCTCAACGACCTGATCCGCACCCGCAGCATTGTCGGCCCAACAATTTCCATCGGCGTGGGGGCCATTTTTATGGCAAATAACCTGGGCATCCTTAGCTGGACCTCGTGGATGGCAATTCTGCGCCTGTGGCCCGTTATCATCATCACGATAGGTCTCGAGATCTTTCTGGGACGAAAAAATATCTGGCTCTCGGCGGTTGGCGTCGGGGTGGCGCTCAGCCTCCTTGCAGCAGGACTGTGGCTTTCAGGTGGCATACTCGGAGAAGAAGGGATTGTTCCAACAAATGCCCGAATCGTCAGTGAAGAGATAGAACAATCACTGGGTGACGCAGAGACTGCCAATATAAGAATCGATTCTTCCGTCGGCGAGCTTTCTGTAGAGTCACATTCTCGCAACGACAATCTCATCCAGGGTACCATCTCCACTGTAGAGCAAGAGGTCATCCGTGAGCACTATGAACTGGACGGCGATGAAGCTTCCTATTTCCTGGGCAGCGACTGGGCATCTGGTATGCCGTTCCAGATACCTGGCTTTGAAAAAAATCACCTTTCATGGGACATAAGCCTGACCGAGGAAATTCCCTTGAATTTAAACATCTCACTTGGTGTGGGAGAATCAGATCTTGACCTGAGTGATCTTCAGGTCAGCGAGGTAAATCTTGACCTCGGCGTTGGGCAAACTACTGTTGTGTTGCCGAATGGCGAGTATCAGGCCTCAGTCGAGGGGGGCGTCGGGCAAACCACTGTCACCCTGCCCGATAAAGGTCAGATCAAGCTCAATGTCGAGGGAGGTGTCGGCGAGATCGTTATCCGCATCCCCAAGGATATGGCTGCGCAGATTCACGTTGACCGTGGGATCGTCGGCCTGAATATTCCCTCTGGCTATATTCAGAGTGGAGATACTTACACCTCACCAAATTATGATCAAGCCAAAGATCATGTTGAGCTTTACCTTGAGCAGGGGATTGGCAGTATTGCGGTTCGTGAGAAATAACAAAACCTGAGACATAAGACTTTAGACCTTAGCCATCAGCAAATACAGGTGGCTGAGGTTTGAAGTCTAAAGTCCGAAGTCTAAAGTCGAAGTCTTTTTAAGGTATCATCCTTTTTATGAAAGAACTCCAGGAACGTTTCCCTGTTTTAAAGAACATCACTATGCTCAATCTCAGCGGGGTGCTCACTGCACTGGCTGTCGCGATCCCCAGTCTTTTCGATTATTTCACCGAGGCACATGAATATCGTTGGCTCGCGCTGGGGCTCTATTTTATCTTTGCCTTTTTCCTTGCAATACGTGATCAAGCCTTGAAGCAAAGTCATTTTCCAGCCAGTCTTTATCTGGCGATACAATCTATTCTTGTTATCAGTCTGCTCTCATTCCCTCCTCACCACCAATATATCATTATTCTATTCTTTATCCTGAGCGCAGAGGCAACCACCCTGGAGCCTAATAAAAGGGGTTATCTGTGGATATTATTATATGTTCTGATAACAACAGGCGCCCTGTTGCTCCTTGAAGGACCGCAAGCTGCTTTATATAGCCTCCCCATATACACTGGCGGCTATATTTTCTTTGGCGCTTTTTCAGCATCAACTGCTCGTGCCGAAGCAGCCCGGGCTGAGAGCCAAATACTTTTGGAAGACCTCACCGAAGCCCATCTCAAACTACAGACCTTTGCTGCCCAGGCGGAAGAACTTGCCGTTTCAGAAGAGCGAAATCGCCTGGCACGTGAATTACACGACACACTGGGACATCGCCTTACCGTAGCGATCGTTCAACTTGAAGGCGCAGAACAGCTAGTGG
>JACKQG010007599.1_pt1 | contig 10832 bp, 8 predicted proteins | sample 8237621 | NCBI WGS metagenome assembly JACKQG01 (sample SAMN15677084, study PRJNA649215) | marine metagenome | biome: marine; feature: Black Sea; material: saline water; isolation source: suspended particulate matter (SPM) from the Black Sea western gyre | collected 2013-06-09/2013-06-10 | depth... | reverse complement strand
ATAAATTTCTCTATCACTACTTTCAAGATAAACATCTACTCTTGTTGGTTTTACAGTTCTAATTTCACCTTTTTGACAAACTCTTCGAATTATTTCAATTTCTTTTTGTTTGTCCGGTTCAATATTAGCAGCAGTCAATTCATCCATAATTTTTTGAATTTCAAACTGAGCCATTGTACTAATTTGTGTGCCGGATTTTATTTGATGTTTTGCAATTTTAAATCTACTTGAAGCCAAAGAAACAGCGACCGGTTCAAAAATAGTTGATCCAAAATTTGTGTTAAGCGAATGAATAAAAGCGTAAAGTGCAAGTCTGTCTTTACCAAGTAATCTTGTGTGAAATGGCATTACAGCTGGTTCAGGATTATATGTCTCAAATCTGTTTCTTAAACTATTCCTAATTGTATCTTCGACAGATCGTATTTGCTCTTTTGCTAATGCCATTAATTTTCCTTCAAGTGAAATATTATTTCAGCATATGCCGCTTTATCTTTTTCTGTTCTGTTTAACACAGGTCTCTTGTATTGATTTACAATTTTCATCCCCGATTTTTCGGCAATAGTTGTGTACATATTGTATTTGTCGTTTGCAACAAGAAAGACATTGTAATCGTTTTGCATGTATTGTTTTGAGTTATTTAATACTTGTACTATTCCTTCTATATATGAATTTCTTGCAACGACTCCTTGTCCTTTATACAGTGGACCGATTTCTAATTCATCATGTCTTTCAAATCCAAATAAATCATAAGCGTAGGCGTGTTGTTCGTGATAATCGATTAAACCTACATAAGGCGGACTTGAAAAAATACCTTTAATTTTTTGAGCCTTTGCCAGTTTTCCAAACTTTGGATTTTTCTCAGACAATTTTAAAAATATATTAATATTTCTTGCATCTCCTTGTAAACAATTTTGATAAGTTTCTGTTCTTAACTTGTTAAATTCAGAAAGTCTTTTAACTGTATCTTTGCTGTATCTCTCCCACCAAGAAAGTATTGAAAACAAAGGTTTACATATTTTGCCGTGTTTTCCGCAATAATATGTTTGAGTGACAGGTTCTTTTAGTGTTGCTAAATCTGCATGTGTTGTTGCTCTGCAAGACCTAATTGTTCGGCTAATAATTATTGTGATAATTTTCTTTGTCGATGAATTTTTAACTTTTTTCAGTTGTTCAAAAGTAAAGTCAATTTCTTTCTTTACAGGTTCAAGATACCATTTTTCAAGAAAACTGCTTGATTTGTCTTGTCTGATTTTTAAACTGTATTTTTCACGTAATTGATGGAAAATTTCGGCAAATTCCTTTTCTTTTTGGGGTGTATAATCTCTTTCTATTATCTCTTTTTGTCTTACTTTTATTTTGTATTCAGGTGATGGAAAGAATTTTTTATTGAATACATTTAATTCTTCAAGCAATTTATTTTCAAACTGAAAATTCTTATTTGTAGAAATGAATTCCTTTAATGCAGAAGTAATCTTTTTTATCTCGATGCTTAAATCATGAAAATCAACTTTTCCAACTTTCACATTTGAAATAAGAGAATTGAAAGCTGAAATGTCTATTCCAATAGCATGCATTCCTAATTCATTCGCTTGTACCAATGTTGTTCCACTTCCAGAAAAAGGATCAAGAATAATATCTCCTTTATTGAAATATATTTCTTTTTTAAAATTGTCATTATGGTCGTCAATAAAATATTCAACCAATTGTGGTATAAATTTACCTTTATAAGGATGTAATCTGTGAATGTGTTTTGTGGTATCTTTTTCTTTCAGATTATCAAACGATAATGCCCAATTTAAATCATCTCCCAATTTCTCGCGCCAATCAGTCTCGCGTTGTCCATTAAAACTTTTATAATAGTTAATTAAATCGTATTTGTTTACAGCAGCATTTCCATTGTCTGCATACTTTTTTACTCTTCCATATTGAATTAGATATGAAATATTAGAAGTAGTAACATTTTTATTCAGATGGTTACTTGCCCATAAACTTGCTTCTTTTATCGATAATAATTCGGTCATATATTTATCTCATTGTTAAACATTAAAAATATAATTCTTTCCTAATCTCGATCTTGACCTTGATCTCGACCTTTTTTAAGCTACCAATAACCTCTCACACGCCTCCACAACCGTATTAACATAAATGTGTTCCATACAATTGTTCGGACAAACGGGCGAGAAATAACAATCACAGTCAATTGCCGGTTCTATTATTTCTCCTGATCTGTAAAGTTCAAACTCATTTTTGTTAAAAATATTATTAAAGAGAATCAATTTTTTTTCAAGTCCGATGGCGATGTGCATTGCCATGGTTACAGCGGTTACCATTAAATCAATTTGATCTACCAAATTGATGAAGCGGGTTAAGGGAAAATGTCCCAAATAGGTTGCCCCACTTTTTTCGGCGATGCTTAAATTCTTCTTATGTTCATCAGGTCCGCCCAAAATAATAACGCCGTTCCCGTTTTCTTTTAATTTTGAAGCCAGTTCAATCCAATTTTCTTCAGCCCAAAGCCGGGAAGTCCACCTGCCGCCACAGCCTGTATTTAGCCCGATAAGCGGTTTATTTTCAGGAATATCCCAGTTGAGGTCTTCTTCTGAAAAATTACTTAAAATATATTTTTCGCCCTTAAACATAAAACCACAAATCTCAAATATTTCTTCGGGATAGCTTTTAGTATTTGCTTTATTGACAGAGTCAAAAACACCTGTTAATAACTTGTGCTCTGCATCCGGATCAGCGGAGGTGCATCTATTCAAATCACTCAGCAAAAAGCCTTTCTTTTTATTTGCGAAAATTTGATTTGCCAGTGCACAAGCTTCTGCATCTTTGTCCAAATTAAATAGAAGATCGAATTGTGACGCCTGAAGAATCAAGGTGTGCTTTAAATCAAACGGATAAATTTTATCCACCCAATCAGCCGGGACTAATTCGGGTGAGAGCGTTAACCAGGTGATGTGAGCGTTTGGATACACTTGTTTTAATTTTCTTAACAACGGAGTAGTGCGAATGACATCTCCGGCAGCGCCTAATTTAATTATTAAGATTTTTTCTTTTATCGGGTCGTAATACTCACAATTTCCACACTCGACATTTTTTTGTTTGTGATAAATGCAGGGAAGATCGCCTTTGAAATGACGGCAGTTTTCATTAATTTTCATTTAATACCTTTAAATTACTTTTCAATCAATTTAGATATATTAGCAATAAACTCTTTAACTTTAGGAAGCCAGGGTTCAATATCCGGAGCTTTAAAAAACACAAAATCTACATAATCGCCTTCTTGTCTTGAATCAAACAAATTATTATAGAGTTCTCCTTGGTCTTTACTGATTAACCCGGTCTTAACAAAATTTTTATTAAATATTGATTTTACTCCACTATGCTTGCTAGAAGCGTAATCATTCTTTTCCAATAATGCAATAACAGCATAAAAACAAGCATAATATAGTCTATTTGCACATGCGTTCCAGTGATTTGCTTCTTTCATTAACAACGCTTCTTTGTATGTTTCTTCTGCTCGCTTAAGTCTGTATTTAATCAAATCACTTCGACAGTCTTGGCTCATAGTGTTATTCCTTCTCTTTCAATATTATGTTTGAAAGGTAATACTGAATACCTGGGAGAATACCACTCTTGTTTTGATCTAACAATTGTACTTAATATTTCATCAGTTTCTAATTCAATTTCATACATGCTGTTCCTGATTTTAATCGTTAAATTCATATCAACAGGCTGATCAACAAGAATTAAAAAATCCCAATCCGAATATTTTTTTGCTTCACCCCTCACGCGAGATCCATAAAAAATAATATCAGCATTAGGAGTAATTGTGTGAACGCGCTTTTGGACTCTATTTAACAAGTTCGTTGCTTTTGTTGTTTTCTTTTTCCATTCTTTTATCGTTATCATAGAATTTCTCATTTTTGAAAATAATTTATGACTCCAAAACATTCTTCACTGAGTAGTCATCCTGCCTTTTCTGTGTTTCGGTAATCATTTCTCCAAGTAATCCAATTGAAATAAACTGAATTCCCACAATAACCAGCATAACAGCAAGAAATAGTAGCGGTCGGTTACTTAAGAATTTATCTGCAAATATTCTTTGGTATGCCAATACGAGATTCATCACAAAGCCAACTAAAAAGCTAAATAATCCGATACTGCCAAACAAATGAAGCGGGCGTTTTTTAAATTTATGGAGAAAAACAACTGTGAACAAATCGAACAGTCCGGCAGTAAACCGGGAAAAGCCAAATTTTGTTTTTCCGTATTTTCTGGGATGATGTTTCACCACCTTTTCGCCAACCTTAAATCCCTGCCAGTATGCTAATACCGGAATAAAGCGATGAAGCTGTCCATAAATTTGGATATTTTTTATTACTTCGTTGCGATAAGCTTTTATCCCGCAATTAAAATCGTGCAGCCTGATCCCTGAGAAAAAACTGGTTGTTAAATTATAAAATTTTGAGGTTGTTCTTTTGATAAATGGATCATACCTTTTTTTCTTCCAGCCGGAAATTAAATCATAACCACCTTCTAATTTTTCAATCAACCCGGGTATCTCCTCCGGATCGTCCTGGAGATCTGCATCCATTGTAATCACATATTTTCCCAGCGCTTCTTCAAATCCACACGAAAAGGCAGCGGATTTCCCATAATTTTTTCTGAATTGAAATACGCGTACGTTTTTATCTTTTTGAAACAAGTCCTCTAATAGTTTAAAAGAGCCGTCTATTGAGCCGTCATCGATGAAAATTATTTCGTAACTTCGTTTAAATTTTATTAGGACCGAAGTCAATTTTTCATACAATTCCGGCAAAGATCCCTCTTCGTCGAAAAGTGGAATGAGTATGGAGAGTTCAGGATTTTGGTTTTTCATAAATTTTTCACTCGGATTAAAATCTTTCTATCAAATGTATCTTCTTTACATTCTCCGGCACCTTAATCATAAAATCCGCTTCTTTCATCCGCGCATTAACATCAGAATTTGTAAACACAAAAGTTAAACGGATTTTCCTTTCGGGCTGAAAAATACGAATTGTTTTAGGCAGCCGCACGCCCTTTATTTTAATAAACTTTTTATACTCAAATTGAATCAAAATATTATTATTGCTGTCGATTAGCTGGTATTCGGTAACAACAAATTTTTTAGGATCAACCCAAAATTTCATCGCGCCATATTCATCGGAGCCGATAACGAGATATTTATTTTTATCAACTGTTAACAACTCTTTTTCAAATGATTTTAATAACTGTATGCCTGAAAAAATTTGCAGGAAATCTCCCATCTTAATATCCACCGGGAAAAAATCCTGAAAATTCATACTGTCCGGGCAGCCGGAATAAAGCTTGTTTTCAAATGAGTTATACAATTGAAACTGGTTATTATCTAAAAACAGGGAACCAACCCTCAGCCCGAATCCCGCAGTTAATTTTATTTTTACAGAGTCCGGTTTTTTTAGGTGTATTGTTGAACTTGCCATAAAACTCATCTGTGGAGATTCGACACTAAGCACAGCTTTGGCTTTTAATGAACGAAATTTCAGATAATTCTGTTCAACCCGGTGACGGATTTCTGCAATGGTTGTTTGATCGGTTGATAATGGGACTTTCCTGAAAATGCCGGCACAGCCGGATAGCAATGATACACTAATAATAGCAACAAGTAATAATCGGTAGATGTTTCTAGTCATTCATAGTTTCCTTACTTTACCAAAGCGCTGTCAGCAAACGTACTTTTTTAAAATTCCCAAATGCATGGCGCAGAGAGCAAGGCGCATGGTGAAAAAATATGAGCTCTGCGCCGTGCTCCATGCGCCTTGCACAAGTTACTTATCCTTCAGCTTATCCAAAAGCCAGCTTCGGCTTTCGTCTAATTCAATCGCTTTATTCCAATAAATTTTGGCGTTTTCAATGTTACTTAATTTTTCATAAACATCGCCAAGATGTTCCCAGACTTCTGCAGAATTGCCCCGGACTTCGGTTGCCTTTGTGATGTATTTCAGCGCTTGCCGGTAGTCTCCCAACTTAAAATGAATCCATCCCAACGTATCCAAATATGCGCCATTGGTTGAATCCGCTGCCACAGCTTTTTCAGACATGGCTTTTGCTTCATCTAATTTTATCCCCCGTTCGGAAAGACTGTAACTATAATTATTCATTAATAGCGGATCGTCCGGTTTTATTTTTAATGCTTTCAGGTACATCTCATCCGATTTATCGTACATCTGTTTTTCATCATAAATCATTGCCAGTCCATTTATCGCATTAATATCTTCCGGGTTCAGTTTATGCGCTTTTGCCAAGTATGGCAACGCATCGTCCAATTTCTTTTGTTGTTGCAGTACTACTCCCAGCCAATAATTGACATCCCTGGAATCCGGAAATATCTCAACAGCTTTCCTGAAATGTTCTTCAGCTTGTTCCAGTTTATCATTTCGAGTAAAAATAAATCCTAACAAAGTCCAGCCGCGCTCAAATTTTTCATTAAGTTTAATTACTTCTTTTAGTGATTGCTCTGCTTGATCGAAATTTCCCAGTTGATAATTGATGGAACCAAAACTGAAAAAACCACGAAAGTCATCAGGGAACAAATCGGTTGTTTTAGAGAACCGGTTAATTGCTTTGGTGGTATCACCTTTGCGAAAATATAGTTCTCCCAACCTGAGATAATTTTCGATTTTTGAGCTATCTTTTGCAACAGATTTTTTGAGTAAAACGATTGCCTGCTGCCATTTTTTCTGGGTGATATAAATATCTCTCAATTCTTCGAGACAGGTGTCAAAATTACTATTTTTGTCAATTCCTTTTTGATACCAATTCATCGCTGCAGCAGTGTCTTTTTGTGCCATGAAAAGTTTAGCCATTGCCAGGTAGGATCGTTCGTCATCAGGATGATTTGAAAGAAACTTTCGAAACACTTTTGCTGCTTTTTTATGATAATTTCTTTTCAGATAGATATCTCCGATTTTTATTTCCATCTCTGCAGAACCAAATCCAAGCTTTATTATTTCTCCATACTGTTCAGCTACTTTTAAATCTTTTCCCTGGTGCAAATATACCGTAATAAGGCTATATCGGGCATCGATGTCCCCCGGACTTAATCCGATAATTTTTTTCAATTCTTTTTCCGCATTTGTCCACTGACGTTGGGAAAAGTATATCGAAGCCAACATCCCCCTTGTTTCCAGGTTGTCGGGAAAACGGTTTTCAGCCGTGAGCAACATCCTTTTGGCGCTTTGAATATTTTGCAAACGAATATACTGTTCAGCAATTTTATTATAAATTGCTGCTGAAGATGTATCAAACAATAACGCCTGGGAATATTCAAAGTGAGCCGATTTGTAATCACCTCGGAGTTCACTAATAGATCCTCGAATGAAATGTTGCACTGCTGTCGGATGGAATGATCTTTCTTTTACTTTTGTTACTGACTGATTTTTATTCCACAATTTTCCCTGCCCCGCGCAGCCAAGCAAAATTACAAAAATCGAAAAAATTAAAATCGTTGTTTTTCTTACCATTTTATCTCCAAATCAAAATCATTTTTGTCTAATAAATTTTCAAATTACTACAATTTAACTTTCGGATAAATAAGAAGTTTCATTTGTTTATAAATACTTTCATTCAGTTTCTTCTGCCCTATATTATTACAAGCAAAGTCTTTGTTCTTTTGGCAAAAGTTTTCAAATAACTCAATCGAGTGGCTGGGTGGTGAACTTTAAGTACTTCAAACTTTAGCTCACTTTAGACACTGCGCTTTAGCGCCCTATGCATCGTGATTCCCGTATATCCATAAAAGATTGACACCAGCGGATTTAACAAATTCAAAAATGCGAACGGGAGATAAACAAAAGGGTGCACTCCCAAAGTTGCAAACATAAACGCGCCGCAGGTATTCCAGGGTATCAGGGGGGAACTCAGCGTACCCGCATCTTCCAGACATCTCGATAAATTTTTAGGATGTAACCCGCGTTTATCAAATGCGGATTTGTACATTCTACCGGGAACAACAACAGACAGGTATTGATCCGGCGCAATAATGTTCATGCTGATGCAGGTGGTGATAGTCGCGACAACCAGGGAACCGGTACTTTTTGCCCCCTTTAAAATTGAACTGGCTATGCTTTCCAACATACCGCTTTTTTCCATCACGCCGCCGAAAGATAGAGCGCACATGATCAAGGAAACAGTATAAAGCATACTATCCATTCCGCCCCGGGATAGCAGTTCATCCACCATTTTAAAGCCCGTATTGGAAACATAACCGTCGTAGCAGACATTAATGACAGTTCCCAAACCTGATTTTTGGAAAATTAATGCACAAATACCCCCGATAACCGTGCCACCTAATAATGCTGGCAGGGCAGGAATTTTTTTAATGACCATAATAATAACCAATCCCGGGGGCAATAGTAATAATGGATGTAGGCTAAAGTTTGCCTTAAGCGTAAAAAGAATTTGATTCACATTTTCAACATTCATTTCAGCGTTTGCATAGCGGAGTCCCAAAATTGCATAAATAATCAGCGCTATGATTAGGCTGGGCCCGGTTGTATACATCATGTGCCGGATGTGAGTGAACAAGTCAGTGCCTGCCATGGCGGGCGCTAAGTTTGTAGTATCCGATAAAGGCGACATTTTATCGCCAAAATAAGCGCCTGAAATTATCGCGCCGGCAACCATGGGAAGCGGCACCCCGAGCCCCTGTCCGACACCGATTAGCGCAATACCAACAGTGCCGGCAGTTGACCAGGAGCTGCCGGTGGACAATGAAACCAGTGAACAGATAATACAGGTAGCCACTAAAAAGATACCTGGCGAAAGTATTTTGAGTCCCCAAAAAATCATTGTTGGTACAATACCGCTTAAAATCCAGGTGCCGATAAGTGTGCCGATTATCATCAATATCAAGCATGCTTTTAAAGCCAGGACAATTCCTTGAATCAGCCCATCCTCAATTTCATTCCAGGAGAAACCCAAAATAGCCGCCATAATAGCCGCAACAGCAGTGCCCCCGATAAGTGGAACATGTGGACTGGCGCCGAATTTGAGAATTGAAACGCCAAGAAAAATCATTAACAGTATAACAGGGATGAGTGATTGAAACAGGTTTGGTTTGCGTGGCTGTTTCGTTGTGTTTTCGGTCATTATTTTTTCTCCTGGCAAAATGATTTTCTGTATGCAAAAATATATACATGAGGTTAACAGTTCAATTATTCGTTAAAAGACTTTTGTATCACTGCTGAATTTTTGATTAGCGAAATTCTTTACAAACAGAGCAAGTTTTTTCCAACGGATTAAAGAACCCAACTGATTGAATCCGTTGAGTTCTTCTATCAGTTGGAAATTAATTCGTAAAGAACTTGTCGGGTTGAGGAGAAGCTTCGCTAGATAATTACACATGATTTAAAATTATAATGATTATTTGGGAAAAAGTAAAGGAAAAAATTGAAATTGGAAAGATTATTCAAGTTGCTTTTGATTGGAGTATTAGTTCCGGAATGTTTTCATTCCCATACTCTGCTTCATTACAACGATATTTCTGGAATAATTATTGCGCAACAAGTCTAATCCTTATAATGCAACTTGCCATAAAATTAATCGATGAGTTAATTTACAACTTTGAAATAAGGAATTGACATTGATAAAGAACGCTTTTAAAACAATTGTTATTTTACTGTTTATTTTAGGATTATTCGCCGATACCTTTTCAAACGAACCGTTTTCTTTAACGTTAGACCCAGTCCCGAAACAGGTTAATGCGATCCGCTTTGATCCTTCATATTATTATGATTCACCACTAAAAACTGACCAATTAGCAGCCAGGTTGGTAAAGAAGTGGCACTCTTTTGGTGTGAATACCATTTTTTACAAAGCTTACGATCCAATTTACGGCGCAAAATACAGATCATCTTACCCGCTAAATATCCTGTCTGATTATGGGAAACAGGATCTTTTAAAATACATCCTCAAATCAAGTAAAAAATATGGGATCAGCGTTTTTGCCTGGATTCCGGCTTTTCAACACAAGGCAGCCTGGGAGACACAGCCTAATTGGAGAGTAAAAACAGAAGATGGCGCTGATTACAAACCGAATGACTACAGTTACTTTCTATGCCCGGCAAATCCGCAAGTCCGTGAATGGTGGCTGGGTTTTTTAGAAGAAATTTTAGAAAATTACAAAGACATCGATGGCATCGATATTGCCGAACCAATTATCCAATGGAGAGGTAACCAATGCTTCTGCGATGCCTGTAAAAATTCATCAACCGATAATGGCTCCTTTTCATCAAACAGATTAACCGAAACACTAACTGCTTCCATTATACTAACCAAAAAATATAACAAAAAAACTTGTATCACCACAGTATCCAGCGCTTTTCCGGATGGTAAAATTTACACTATTGATGAACAGCGCAGCTTGACTGGCTTTAACCTAAATGGCGTTTTGAATACAGAATTCCCCCCTGATATGATGTGTTTTGAGTTGATGTGGCAGCAGTGGGCTGACCTGACAGGAAACAAAGAAATTTTTACACCCGAATGGACATATAATGCAACAAAAGAAATTATCCGCCAAGTTGATGGGCGTACGACAATTATCGCTCATTTAGAACAGACATCTTTTGGCGATGTTTCTGTTGATCCTTTTAACTTATCTGAAAGTATTCGTGTTGCTAAAAGAGCCGGTATTGAACATATCGACATATACGACACACATTTACTCGATAAAAAAAAGGTTGGGGAAAAATTGATGGTGCGTTCAAAAATGTCCCAACCAAAAACATTCTTGTGTGCAGCGATCCGCTCGGAGATAATGATTT
>JACKQG010007598.1_pt1 | contig 10834 bp, 9 predicted proteins | sample 8237621 | NCBI WGS metagenome assembly JACKQG01 (sample SAMN15677084, study PRJNA649215) | marine metagenome | biome: marine; feature: Black Sea; material: saline water; isolation source: suspended particulate matter (SPM) from the Black Sea western gyre | collected 2013-06-09/2013-06-10 | depth... | reverse complement strand
CGCCGCCGTGGGCGGTCGGGAATCCAGCTTTATCCTTCTCGTTCCCGCACTCCCGCGTGGGAACGCAAATGACGAAATCCGAAAAACTCACTTTTGCCTTTGCTTGCAGCTTGCAGCTTTCAGCCGCGAATGATCCATAACCTTTATCAATAATTATTATAACACCCGGTTAACAGATGGAAAAAGAATCTTTAATGCCCCGCTTGTCGGTGCGGCGGCCGATAACCGTCCTGATGGTCTTCCTCGCCTTGCTGGTCGTCGGATCGATCAGCTATATCAACATTCCGGTCGGGCTGTTTCCCGATGGATTCACTCCGCCCTTTTTGGGAGTCTGGGTGAGTTACCGGGGGACCAATCCCAAGGAGAATGAAGACCAGATCGCCCGCCCTGCAGAAGAATATTTGCGGACGGTTCGCGGGATAACCGAGATCAGTTCCTATTCAAGTTCCAACGGAGTCTGGTTCTGGCTGGAGTTTGAACAGAAGACGAATATGGACGCTGCTTATTCTGAAGTTTCCGACCGTCTGGAAAGGGCCCGGCTGGAATGGCCGGAGGATCAGCGCTACATGTGGATCAACCGTTTTTCGGATGATGACGAACCGGTCTTCTGGTTCGGGGTCAGATTCAACGAGGAGATGGAGGACCCGTATTACCTGGTTGAAAACAAGATCAAGCGGCGGATGGAAAGGATCACCGGAGTGGCCAAGGTGGAAACCTGGGGGACCTACGAAAAGATCATCCAGATTGAAGTGGACGCCGACAAAGCCAAAGCCTACCACGTGAACACCTATGAACTGGTGAACGACCTGATGACGGACAATTTCTCCATGTCATCAGGGTATATTACGGAGGGAGGGCACAAGTATTACCTGCGTTCCCTGGGACAGTTCAAGTCGCTGGAAGACATCCAAAACCTGCCGGTCAACAATCAAAATCTGAAATTGATGGATGTGGCCCGGGTTACTTACGACATACCCGAGAAACGTTTTTATCAGCGGATAGACCGCAAGCCGTCGGCCATGGTCGCAGTCTATAAAGAATCCACTGCCAACACCGTCGAGGTGGCGAATCAGATCAAAGCGGAAGTGGAAAAAATCGAGCAGGAGAAACAATTCCGGGCAATGGAATTCCGGGTGCTGTTCAACCAGGCGAAACATATTCTGGATACCGTCTCAGATTTGAAAACGACCGGACTGTGGGGAGGATTGTTCGCGATGTGCGTACTCTTTTTCTTCCTGCGCAGGTTCTGGATGACTTCAATCATCACTCTGGCCATACCGCTATCGATCATGATCTCGATGACGGTCATCTATTTCGTGGGGTGGTCTTTGAATATTATGGTGATGATGGGATTGATGATCTGTGTGGGATTGGTAATCGACAATTCCATCGTCGTGGTGGAAAATATCCATGTCCGCAAACTCCAGGGCATGAACGACCGGGACGCCGCCATCGGCGGCGCTTCGGAGGTGGCGCTGGCGGTGACCCTGGCGACTTTGACTACCGTGGTCGTGTTCCTGCCCCTGATCTTGATCAACGACGATATCGGTTTCAGTTTTTACATGTCCAGGATCGGCATGCCGGTAATCTATGCCTTATTGGCTTCGCTGCTGGTATCACTGTTGTTCATCCCCCTCGCCGCCAAACATTCGATATCTAAAAAGACCATCGCGGAACCGAGGATGGTAAAATGGGGCAGCAATAAAGTCCAGCAGATATTGAAATGGACGCTGTCGCACCGGCTGGATGCGACGATCATCGCGTTACTGCTGCTGTTCAGCATTTCCATCCCCATGAACAACATCGTTAAGACCGACGAAGCCAGCGGGAATATCAACGATTTCCGTCTGAGGTTTGAAATTCCGGATTCATATACGATAGAGAAAGCGGAAAAACTTTTCATCATGGTGGAAGATTTGCTGTTCGCCAAAAAGGAGGTTTACGATTTTGAGACGGTATCGACCCGGTTCAGCGCTAATTGGGGACAAGTCAGGGTTTTTCTAAAAGAACGCCAGCAAAGCTGGTGGGGAGACGTTTACGACAAGATCGTTTACGGTCTCCGGTTGAAGGAACGAAAGTATATGACCCGGGAGCAGGTGATCGAAGAGATGAAAGAGCGGATGCCTGATATCCCCGGCGTTGAAATGTTCACCAGCTGGCACCGGGATTCTTCCTCGGAGAACGCGGTGACCATCACCCTTTTCGGCGACGATACCGGTACCCTGCTTGAACTTGCCGAGGATGTGAAACGGGTGATCCGAACCATCCCGGAAATCGTCAGCGTGGACGTCGATCTGGAAACGGGAAAGGACGAGATCCGGGTTCAGCTGGATAGCGAGGGCGTGGAACGGGCGGGACTGGTTCCCATGTGGGTCGGGCAGACCATCTCTTATGCGCTCAGAGGATATACCCTGCCGGAACTGCGCGACCACGAAAAGGAGATCACGGTTAAGACGCAATATATGAAAGAAGACCGCGAGACCCTGGAACAGCTCAAAAACCTGCAATTTACTTCCACGGAAGGCTACGACGTACCGCTGTCGTCTTTCGCGGATTTTCAAATAGTCAAGGGTATCGGCGAGATCCGCCGCACCAACGGAAAAACTTCTCTGGAAGTTAAGGCAACGACGACCAAAGACAACATGGAACAGCTATCAGGAGACATCGATAAGGCCATGAGTTCGATTTCGCTGCCGCGAGGCTACGATTGGTCTAAAGGCAGCCGTTTCCGGCGGATGGAAGAATCGAACGAGGCACAGAGTTTCGCGATTATATTGGCGATAACCTTCGTGTTTTTACTGATGGGAGTCTTATTCGAATCCTTCGTTTTACCCCTCTCGGTGATCATCTGTATTCCCTTTTCCTTCTTCGGAGCATACTGGCTGTTGTATATCACCAAGACCCCCTTCGACATCATGGCCGGGATCGGGATGATAATCCTGATCGGCGTAGTGGTCAATAACGCCATCGTGCTGGTTGATCTGGTCAACCGTTTGCGCGCGTCCGGAATGGAACGGACCGAAGCGCTGCTGACCGCGTCCAAAAGAAGGTTCCGGCCGATCATGATGACGGCGCTGACGACTATGATGGGACTTCTGCCAATGGCGGCTGGGAATTCCAGCCTGATTGGGATACCTTATGCGCCCTTGGGAAGGGTAATGATTGGCGGGATGCTGACTTCGACGATTTTCACGCTGGTGGCAGTTCCGCTATTCTACTCATTCTTCGACGATTTGCGGATTTTCTGGATGCGGGTGGTGGTTTCAGGCTTTGGCAGAGGGAAGAAATAATATTGATTGCGTAAAACTATTTCCGTACTGATTAATATGTTATTCGGTTATCCAGTTAGTTCAGGCAAATTAAGAGCAGTTGTCTGATTATCAATTCTTTACTTAGAAAATAGCGGCAATGCTTCACCGCGAGCAATCGTCGTGGTGTCGACTCTCCGCAGTCGACACCTTTCATACTTGGTGGCGGATTGCCGCGATAAAAGCCATACATGATGGTTTTCTGTTTGTGATTACCCTGAAAGGGTAACCTTTGAATAGCCACAGGTGAAACCTGTGGTAAAGATACCATCGATGATCAACCCCTTATAGAGTTGAATTATTGATGAAAATTCTACTGTTCGATCCTTACAGGGTCGTGATTAGTTGGATTCACAATTCTGCGGGTTTCACCCGCAGCTATTCATATTAATCCCACCCCCCGCACTTTGTCATTCCCTGCTGATTAAGATCCCGCCGATTATCAATGTCAATCCGATTAGCGAAGAAATCAAAATTTCTTCTCTCACGACAAAATGAATGAAAACCAGCGAAATGAACGGGGTCAGATTGCTATAAATGGCGATACTGGCGCTGGTCCGGGCATAACTCAGGGCTTTAAACCAGATCAAGAAAGTAATACCCATTTCGAACAATCCGACGTAGAACGCCCCCGCCAGCGGCCATAATTCCGGGAAAGGCCGGTCGGAAAATACGGTCATGATGACGAAACCATAGACTGTTCCAAAGAAGAAACAGCGCGACAGCTTGATCAACGGTTCTCTTTTATCGCGCAGATTCAATATCCAATAGCCTGCCCAGATCACTGATGATCCCGCAGCCAAACCGACTCCCAGCGGATTCTCAAATTTCATGCCCGTGATATCCCCTCGAGTAGCGATCACCACCACTCCGCAAAAGCTGATCACCAGCGCAAACAAAACTTTCTTGGGCAATTTCTGGCCTAAGAACGGGACCGACATCACCGACAAAACCAGCGGCCAGGTCCAGTTCAGGGGCAGCGCTTCCTGAGCGGGCAGGATGTCGTAGGCTTTGAACAGAATTAGGTAGTAGAAGAGGGGATTGATCAGTCCTGTCAGTGCAGCGTGGGCGATTCCGCCAGTTCCGGCGCGGTAAAATGCCCGAAATTTCTTTTGATAGAGGACGATGGCGAATAATACCAGAAAGGAACTGAAAGAGGCATAGAAGACAAGCTGGTAATGATCGATCTGATTCAAGGTCAGTTTGAAAACCGTGGCCACTGTGGACCAGAAGAAGATGGCAATCGCCACCAGCAAATATGCTTTTTTTTGATCGGCCATTAGTGTTTAATCTGCCTTGTTCTCATGTTGTAGCCTGGAAATATAATTGTAAGGGCGTTCGAAAGAACGCCCCTCCCCCGAAAAATATAGTCACTTCAGCGAAAACCCGCCGCCGGGGGCGCCCAGGAACCAGTCCGGTCTCCCCCGCTTTTGTAAGGGCGAATAATCATTCGCCAGCTTTTCGCTTCTTCTTTTGCATGTGCTTTTTTCCGTGTTTTCCGTGCACTCCGCCCTTCTCCGTGGTTCAAATCCGCCGGTCTCCCCAGTCTAATATCTGCGTCATCCGCTTTTGCTTCTGCCTTGTTCAGTCGTTATCAGCCGTCTTCAGCTTTATTTCAGCGTTTCAAAAAATAGCCATAATAGCCTTAATAGCCTGTGAATTATCTCCGTGTCGCTTTGTGCTCTTTGAGCCTTTATGGTGAATCCGCTTTCCGCTTTTTCAGTATTCAGAATTTAGTATTCATAATTCCCCCGCGAATCATCTTCGATCAATTTCGAGTAGTGCCGGATTTGTGCAGCGGTATCAATATTCCACAATACCGCTTCATCACCGGTTTCAACGATGCGTACGCCCCCGCTCCACATTTCAATCGCGGCCCGGGTACCGCCCTTCAAATCGGTCCGCATAATCACCTTTTTCATTCCGGGAGGGAAGAGAACGGGATGTCCTTTTCTGCCTTCGAAGGCCGGGATGACAATCTTACTTCCGTCGTATTCGTCCATCATCATCGTGAAAGTCGAGTGATGAACCAGGGGACGATCCACCAGCTGCATGAAAAACGGGCGCTGGTCATCGGTAAGGCCGAGGGCGGTTTGCAGGGAAGACAATTGACCAGATTCAGGGGAAGGATTGATTACGGGAATTATTGATTTATGGATAGAATCGGGGAATTTTCGGAATACGACAATTGGTGAGGTAATATTCACTTCCGCAAACGTATCGACGATATGCGCAAGAAAACTTTTACCCGCAATCTCAGCCTGCCATTTGGGGAAACCCATCCGCTGCGAAGCGCCGGCGGCGAGGATGACGCCGATGAATTCATCCCCAGCTTTCAAAATAGTTTTACGTGCGTGTCGATCCCGTTGGTTCTGATTTCGGTGACCAGCGAGTCGATGTTCTGGGTAAGGCGCTTCAGTTCAAAATAAAGCTCGTCGTCGTGCAATAATTTACCGGCGGTGCTTTCTTCGGTGGTCAGGATTTCGGCAAGCTGATCGGTAACTATTGTGATTTTATGCAGTTCCGACGTAAAATCACTCAGATCGTAAACGATGGAATCGAGGGCGGATTTATGAGCGCCGATAAAACCTGCTGACGCGCGGCTGACGCTGACCAAATTATCCGATATCTCATTAATTTTCCCGCTGTTTTCCGCTGCCATTTGGTTAAGCCGGTCGGATGTTTCAGCCAGGTTCGCCAGGATTTTATTCAAGTCATCGTTAACGTCAACTTTTTCGACGAAAGATGAAATCGCCATCGCGGTGTTATTGAGATGATCGAGAGATACGGACAGTTTGTCTTTGATCTCGTCGAAGGAGGAAAACATCTGGCTGAACGTCACCCCGGCCAGACCGGGGAGGGATTTTTCAAAGCTGAATTCAATGCCGGATTTTCCGGGATTCACAGCCACAACTTTCTCGCCCATCAAATCGGGCGATTCAAGATACGCGAAGGCGTCGTCGTACAGCAGAATATCCTTCTCAATTTTCAGATTGACGATGACCCCGCCGTCAGCAATATAATAATCGATCACCTTACCTTTGGGAATACCGTTGACCAGCACCCGCGCGCCTTTTTCCAAACCGGTGACATCCGGGAAAAACGCTTTAACTTCATAGTTGGAACGGGCAAGCTGAATGTTCTTTCCCCAGAGAATGGTCATGAACAGAATGACCAGGGCCAGAAAAACAGTCGCCCCCAATTTCGTCTTTATATATTTTTCTTTCATCTATACCGTTTATTAAAAGAATATCTTTAGCGGTGTATTTTAGTTGCCGCCCGGATGTTTACATCCGGGAATTTACCGGGTACCAGTCACCACAACCGGCAGTATAACGTCACTTCTCACGGCATTGGCTCCCGCTAATGCTCACTCACCGTTATAAAGATCGAGCACCTTCGTGGTTATTTTATAAGGAGGATTGGAGGGATGATCCTGGCAAACCACCGGAATCCCCTTATCCAGCAGCCGCCGGCAATGTTCTTTCCTGGCTTCATCGAGAAAGACGTATGACAAAACTCTTTTACTGCCTTCGATGAAATGCAGTCCGCCGATAATGATCTTTGAGGTTTTCATCCCAGAATCCAACAAAGTGACGGCGTCGGGAATGTTTTCGACGACGACCATTTGCTTACCTGCGAGCGGCTGGAGTTCCAACAGTTCGGCGGCGTGGCCGATTTCCATGACCCGGGCTTCTATTTCTGGCGGGATGAGCGAATTGTATAATTCGGTCAGCATTTCATCATGAGCGACCCGGTCACTGGCCAGGATGATGCGCCGGAGCTTGAGTTTTTCACCCCATCCGACGATTACCTGACCATGGATCAGCCGGTCATCTATCCTGAGGATAGGAAGGTTCGATTTTCGATTTAACAGCCATTCTAAAAGCATAGGCCTGGGAAGGAATATTTATATTAAAAGTGAAATATGTTTGAACCGGAATTATCAGGCCGGGGATCATACGCCATCGATCTAAATTTCCCGCGGACGACGGATGTTCTATTTAACCAGTATCCCCTTCCGCCCGTCGGTGATGACCGCTTCGACCAGTTCACCCAGGGACATCCGGTCCCGCTTTGTGAAGAAAGAAAGCAGCATCGGCAGGTTGACGCCGCTGATGACGGGCATGCCTCTGCTGGCGATACGGGAAGCGGTATAGGCCGAACCAAGACAATCCGCGAAAATGATGCACTCGCCGGTCTGATCCAGGATGCCGCCGATTTCCGCTTGCAGTTGCTCCAGACTCAAATCAGAGTTCGATATCGCGTAAATCCCTTCTTGTTCACCGACGATTACGGTGGCGGCATTAAGGAGACCGCGTCCCATTTTGCCGTGCGCTACGATCAAACCATCGATCATCGATATTTACTCCGTGTCTCTTTGCAGGTATTCACGTACTCTTTTCCGGTCCTGGATAGTTTGCATTACCCGGTCGTTAAACTCTTTGGCGGGGTGATAACCGTAGATTTTCAGGTGCAGATTCAGGGCTAGACTTTCAGCGATGACGGTGATATTCTTACCGGGGTAAATCGGCAGTTTCACATAGTCGATGTCAACGCCAAGCAGCTTTTTTTTGTTTTCTTCCAGCCCCAGTCTTTCATAATCCTCACTGTCGTCCCAATCGACAAGTTCCACTTCCATTTCGACTCGTTTCTGCAGACGAATGGCTCTGATCCCGAACATCCGCCGGACGTCGATAATGCCGACGCCCCTGATTTCCATGAATTGTTTGAGCAGGGAAGTGCTGGTTCCGATCAGTATGCCTTCAGCTTTTTTGGTGACCATCACGATGTCGTCGCTGACCAGCCGGTGTCCACGTTCAACCAGGTCGAGGGCGATCTCACTTTTTCCGATCCCGCTGCGGCCGGTGAACAGCATTCCGGTGCCGTAAACATCCACCAGCGATCCGTGGAGCATGGTTTGAGGGGCAAATTGTTCATCCAGATAATCGACCAATAGATGAGTCAAATCGGTGGTGGAGAGCGGAGTCCGGAAAAGCGGGACCCGATTATCGCCGGCAAGCTTCAACATAATTTCGGGGACCGGGTTATCGTTGGTGATGACGATGCAGGGGATTTTGAATTGAAAGAATTTCTGGAGTGAAAGTTGTTTCGAGGGTTCGTCTAATTTTTTAACATATAATATTTCGGTATTTCCAAGTACCTGGACGCGATGATAGGTGAACAATTCCACAAAACCCGCCAGTGCAAGACCGGGCCGGTGGACATCCTTTTCCGTCACATTCCGCTCCAACCCGCAATCTTCGTTCACAAGTTCAAGCTTCAGTCTTTCCCGGTTATCATCGAAAATCTGTTTAACTGTGATACTTTTTTGAGTACTGGTCTGCATGCGGGGTTCAACTTCCGGAAATTAGAATATAAAGGCCAATTTATAATTCACATAAACGGAACCGGGTGAAACCTCCGGTTGTATGTTTCTGCCTGATATGAATCAAATATAAATATCGAATTGAACAATATCAAATTAAATCACGGATTAAACCGCTAACCTCAGCAATTAACAGCCGTCAGCCGCAATAAAACCGCCTGCTGGCGATCATTGCTAATCCCTTCAAAACCACAAGATTTGTCATTTCAGGCTTGACAGTCTTTCTGAGATTACAACAATATCGCAAATTCCGGTTTATTGGTAATTTCACTACGATCACTATGTATCTGTTATAATGATAATTAGCGCAGAGTGCAGGGACTCTGCGCCACCGCATATTTCCGATTTTCGTTATTATCGGACAGCCTGGTTGATCGGGAATCCACCGCATTTCGCCTATGTTTTTCTTTGTGCCGATTGGTGTTCTTTGCGCCTTGGTGGTGACCCAGCTTTCGTTCCCGGCCTCCGCTTTTCCGTTCCCCTCCCCATCTAAGAAATAACAAGGGGCGCAATATTGCGCCCCTGATAATAGAATAATATTTACAGCATCCGGCGCAATTAGAGGTTGACTTCTATTTTAGGGTCGCGCAGGCTGCGAAGTTTCGATTTATATTTCCTCAACTGCTGTTCCATTTTATCCACCGCCCCGACGACTGATTTGTAATGGTCGTCCGTTTCTTCCGAAGCTGCGAGGGTGTTTCCATATACTTTCAAAGTCAGTTCACAAGATCGATTATCTTTCTGTTTATCCAGTATGATGGAACAGTCGATTATTCCATCGTAATACTTCTTTAACCGCATGGCTTCGTCGCGGGTAAAATCTTTCAAATTATCCGATGCTCTAAAATGTCTGGCAGAAATATTAATACGCATAGCAAACTCCTTCAAATTTTGGTTCAATTTTCCCTTTGAGGGCTTTATTATGCACGCGGATGAGTCTGAGAATAGATTTTCTTCAAATCCGAAGGACAGAGGTGTGTATAGATTTGCGTCGCGGTCAAATTTACATGACCGAGCAGTTCCTGGATTGCCCGCAAGTCGGCTCCGTTGCGCATCATGTGCGTAGCGAAAGCATGGCGTAAATCATGCGGACTTATGTCGTTGGAAATCGATTTCAATAGTTGTTTGGTGCGTCTTTGTACGAACCGCCGTTCCAGTTTATTACCTCTGCTGTTCAGGAAAAAATAATCATGGTTTTCATTGTGTGATAAGTGTTTTCGGATCTGCAGATAATTCTCCAGAGCTTCAGCCGCTCTTCTTCCGATCGGTATAATCCTTTCTTTTGAGCCTTTACCTAACACTCGTATAAAACCACCTCCTTCAAAATCTTGCAGTTTTAGTTGGATTAGTTCGGCCAGTCTCAAACCGGCTCCGTAAAATAGTTCAATTATGGCGCGGTCGCGGATTTCAACGTTAGTGCTGTCAGGCAGCGAATCGAGGATTTGCCCCAGCGTTTTTTCCGCTATAAAAGGCGGAAGTCCCTGCTTCAGCTTGGGACGGGCCAATCCCCGCGCGGGATTGATCTCAACTATTCCCCGCCGCCGTAAAAATTCAAAAAAACTTGATAAAGAAGCGATTCTGCGGTGGATGGTCGAACTGCTTTTTCCATCCCGGTGTAAAGAAGCGATATAGTGTCGGACCGATAATCGGTTGAGTTCGATAATCTCAGGATTTTCATCACCGAGATAGCCGGTGAGAAAACTGCAATAGTCGAGCACGTCCCGATGGTAAGCCTGGACTGTATTCGGCGAATAGCAGCTGTCCAGATATTCATTATATTGCTCGATTTTATCAACGATGCCGCTCATTTCGGCTCCATCTCCAACTTGCATTTGGGACATGTCCAGGAATCGCCGGTTTTTCTGCTTCTCAATTCCACATAGGGATTTCCGCAGTCCGGGCATTCCTTGTTGACCGGTAAATACCAGGAGACGAAATCGCATTTGGGATATTTACTGCAGCCGTAGAAAACTCTTCCTTTCTTGGTTTTCTTTTCGACAATTTTCCCCTCGCAATCATCGCGGGAACAGTCGATTCCGAGGTCGATCTGTCCGATATGTTTGCACTTGGGATAATTTGCACAGCCGAGGAATTTCCCGTAACGGCCGGTGGTCACCAGCAGATTCCCGCCGCAGTT
>JACKQG010007597.1_pt1 | contig 10834 bp, 7 predicted proteins | sample 8237621 | NCBI WGS metagenome assembly JACKQG01 (sample SAMN15677084, study PRJNA649215) | marine metagenome | biome: marine; feature: Black Sea; material: saline water; isolation source: suspended particulate matter (SPM) from the Black Sea western gyre | collected 2013-06-09/2013-06-10 | depth... | reverse complement strand
TAATCGCGTCAGCCGCCAGTCGGCGTAAGCGGCTGTCCAGAATGTCGTCAGTCGTCTTCTGTATCACCTCGATTTCCGTCTCAGCCCGTGCCCGCCACTCGCGATCAATCGCTTCAGCCAATCGCGAATCGTCGACGACGATCAGGCGTAACGGAACGGCCAGCTTCGAGGGTTCGGTCGGCGGCGACGGCCCGTCATCGGCCGTGGGACAGCCGCACACCAATGCCAGTAGAGTGGCTCCCGCCAGAAGCAGGCTTCCACGACGTACGTGCCGAGTTTCAATCGTGTGGAATGAGCAGTCTGAACGTGCGGACATACAGAAAAGCCTGTTATTGAGCGAGAAAAGAACCTACAATTTGCAATGTCCCTATAGTAAATCCTACTTCCCGAACCTGATGTGGGAAAGGATTCGCAGCAACGTTTTGCCTTACCCCCACCGCGTATCGAGTCATGGAACCCGTTTCTGCCGAAACCCTCATCTGTTCTTCGTGCGACGCCGAATTGGCACCGAACGCCAGGCGTTGCGACCGTTGCGGCACTGCCGTGGCGAGCGATGCCACAGCCGACACCGATCGCGGGAAAAGGAAAAAACGCCGGCGTCTGATCGACAATCCATGGGCGATTCTAGTGTTCATGTTCGGCGCGGCGATGGTAACCGGCTTGCCTTTCCTGTGGATGAGCCGTGGGTTTTCGACGCTGGGAAAGATCGTATGGACCGTAATCGTAACGCTGTACACGATCCTCTTTTTCTGGCTCTTTTGGCTGGTTGTGTTGTGGTGCTGGGATCGACTTGCTCCCGTCTTTCGCATGCTTTTCTAAGCAGCTACCCAGCATGGAAGTGATTGCCGACCAGCGTTTCTCGACATAAGCGACAGTGTACCCTCTTTGCCATGTACGCTGGTCGCACGAAAACAGTTTGACATCCATCGCCCGTTTTCGCCAAACTAACGGTTAACGACGAAGTCCTTCATTCTCAGAAAACTCGCGGCAGTCCGGCGTCGTCTAGTCTGAAGGCAAAGCGCTTACCGGACATACTGTGCCCATCCCGCAAAACACAGGAGGAACGGAGCCATGAAACGAGCATTGAAACCTGTTCTGGGTATCTTCCTACTCTTCTTCGCCACCCAAGTGTGGGGGCAGGGAATCTTGGTTGTCGTGGACCCGTCCGTGCCAACTCCGCTACCGCGGCCGATCATCTATCCGCCGCCGCGTCCTCATCCGCCGCACCCGCGCCCGCCGCGACCGCGTCCTCAGCCTCCGGCGTCGTACAAGATCAAGGAACTGGCGGTCCAGGCAAGGATCGTCGACCAGGTAGGTCGCGTCCAGGTGTCCCAGTCGTTCGTCAATACGGGCAGCCGCCAGATGGAAGTCTCGTTCGTGTTTCCTCTGCCCTACGACGGGGCGGTCGATCAGTTGACGTTCATGGTCGACGGCAAGGAGTACGCAGCCAAGCTGCTGCCGGCCGCCGAAGCGCGTTCGATCTACGAAGGCTACATCCGCCGAAACCAAGATCCGGCCCTTCTTGAATGGATGGGGACCGGGATGTTCAAGACCAGCGTGTTTCCGGTTCCGCCCGGCGCGGAGCGCAAAGTGACGCTGCGCTACAATCAGTTGTTGCGTAAGGATCGCAACGTGACCGATTTTCTTTTCCCATTGTCCACGGCGAAGTACACGTCGCACGCGGTCGAGAAGGTGCTGATCGAAGCGTCGATCGAAAGCACGGTCGAGATCAAGAGCGTCTACAGCCCCACGCATTCGGTCGACGTCAAACGCTCCGACGACAACCATGCCACGATCAAGTACGAAGTGAAGAACCAGGTGCCGACCAGCGATTTTCGCTTGTTCTTCGACACGGCCAAAGGAGAGTTGGGCGCCAGCGTGCTGAGCTATCGGCCCGACAAGGACAAGAGTGGATATTTCCTGCTGCTGGCCAGCCCTCAGATCAAGGCCAAGACGGACGAACGACCGGCGAAGACGGTCATCTTTGTCGTCGACCGGTCGGGCAGCATGAGTGGCAGGAAGATCGAACAGGCCAAGGAAGCGCTGAAATTCGTCCTGGACAACTTGCGCGAAAACGACACCTTTAACATCGTCGCCTACGACAGCAGTGTCGAGTCGTTCCGGCCAGAACTCCAACGGTACGACAAGAAAACGCGTAAAGCGGCGTTGGGCTTCGTCGAAGGCATTTATGCCGGCGGAAGCACCAATATCGACGGGGCGCTAGCAGCGGCCTTGGGCATGATCCAGGATGCCAAACGGCCCAGCTACGTGATCTTCCTGACCGACGGCTTGCCAACGGCCGGCGAAACGAACGAAGCCAAGATTGTGGATAGCGCGCGTGAAAACAACAAACATCGAACGCGCGTCATCAACTTTGGCGTGGGCTACGACGTGAACAGCCGACTGTTGGATCGGTTGTCCCGCGCCAACTACGGCCAAAGCGAGTTCGTGCGTCCTGACGAAGACATCGAGACGCACGTCAGCCGCTTGTACAACCGTATCAGTTCGCCCGTGATGACGGACGTGGCTGTTGAATTCGATTTGGAGAAGATTCGCGTGGAAGATGGCCCGGCGGTCAATCGCGTGTATCCGCGCGACGTCCACGACCTGTTCGAGGGCGAACAACTGGTGTTGGTCGGGCGCTACAAGAAGCCAGGCAACGCCAAGGTAACCGTTCGCGGCAAGGTCGGCGAGAAAGAGCGAAAACTCGATTTTCCGGCGAAGCTGACGGAGAAGAGCAAGGACGACTCGTATGCATTCGTCGAAAAGCTTTGGGCCATGCGCCGCATCGGCGATATCATCGACGAGATGGACTTGAAGGGCAAGAACGACGAACTGGTCAAGGAGTTGGTTGCCCTGTCGACGAAGCATGGCATTCTGACGCCGTACACCTCGTTCCTGGCCGACGATAACGCCCAGCCGACGGAACTGGCTGACCTTGATTCGGGCATCCGCCGGACGGACCTGGCACTGAGTCGATTGCGCGAATCGGCTGGGCGGGCTGCGTTCGCCCAACGGGCCGAGAAGAAACTGCTGCGAGAGGCTACGCAAATACCGTTGGCATCCGGCTTTGGCGGGGGCGGGGCACCCGCGGACGAAGCTGACGCTGGCGCCAATTCGTTTGGAATAGGCGGCCGTCGCGGCGGTATGGGAGCCGCACCAGCGGGGCCGGCGGTCCGGTTGCGAGACATCGAAAGCGATGAAGAAATCGCCGTCGATTCAGTACAGATCGTGGGCAAAGAAACGCTGTACAAACGCGGCAAGCGATGGTTCGCAGCCAATGCTCAGGGCGTGAATCTCACCAAGGACCGGGACAAGATTAAGATTGTCCAACGTTTCAGTGGAGACTACTTCAAACTGGTCACCGCCAACACACCTTCGGAAAACGCGGTGCTGGCCAGACAGAAGGCCGGTGAGGAGTTGATCATCAAGCTGAGGGGACAGGTGTACCAAATTCGGTAGGCTGACCACCGACGGGGGACGGGTTTCGGGTGTCGGGTTTCGGGTACCAGGGGTAGAATGTGGAGTCAGTTGTTAGGAGTTGGGGTCAGTGCCTCTTCACTGACACCCATCCCCCGACTCCCCCTGACACCTGAAACCCGACACCCGAAACCTTCTTACGAGGCATGGCATGTCGAATTCGGTTCGTAGACCTCCGTTGCGAGGCGTAATTCTCCGCGGTAAGCATGTTGTCGGTGGCGTAGATCTACCAAATCCCAGCGAGTGCTTTATCGAGCATTTCAATCAGGAATACGAGGCGGCAGGACTCCGTGTCATTCGGGCAGATGTGTTTCAGGAGCACGAGGCCACGTCGTCGCCACAGCCACCGGTGGCACGACCCGGTAGCGCGACCGCATCGACACAATCGTTCTAATCGCCCTAATCTCGCCCGAAAACTCTGGGCAGACTTTGCCGATCCCGCAGCTCAAGCAGCACGGGGGTATATTTGATCGTCTCGCGCAAACGCCTGCGCATACCACTTATGGAACAAGAGAGAGACCCAAATCATGACTAAACGTTTGGTACCTTGTATAAGCTACGTAACGGCGCTGTTGACGATCTCGCTGGCCACCGCGGCAGCAGCGGCGGACCAAGACGACTCGTCCAAGCCAAAGAAGGAGCCGGAAGCCTCGGCAACACCAAGCGAATCGACTGCGAAGACCACCACGGTCAAGACGCCCACCACATCGGTCAAGCCCACCACGCCAAGTCACACGTTGCTGCTGAAGGAGGCAAAGTCGATACCTGGCTTGATCCCGCTATACCAGAAAGAAACCAAGCTGTATGCGGAATTCAGTTCGAGCCATTACACGAGCGAATACCTGGTGTTGATCTCGATTGCTCGCGGCATAGGACAAGGAATGCTGCTTGGCGGCATGACTTGGGGATTCGGCGACGATTGGGCGTGGAAGTTTCGCAAAGTCAACAAGAAGGTCCACATCATCCGCCGCAACGTGCGTTTCAAGGCGAAGAAGGACACGCCAGAAGCTTCCGCCGTGAGGAACGCCTACACGGACAGCGTACTGTTCAGCCTGCCGATCGTCGCCAAAGGACCGAAGGGCGGCGACTTGGTGGATCTGTCGCCCGTCTTCATGAGCGACCTGCCACAGATCTCGTTCGTCTTGCCAGGATTCTCGTTTTCTGCCAGCAAGTCGACATGGGGCGCGGTCAAAGGCTTTGCTGATAATGTCGAGCTGGAGGTGGCTGCGACCTATGCCTCCAGTGGCCGAGTCAGTTTCGACACGGTGCCCGATTCCCGAGGTGTCACGCTGGCGGTTCATTACTCGATCAGCAAGATCCCGACCACCGGCTACAAACCGCGTATCGCCGACGATCGTGTGGGCTATTTCCTTACCGTCGTCAAGGACTTCTCGAAGAAGAACAACGACAACCAGTTTGTTCGTTTCATCAATCGTTGGCGTCTGGAGAAGGCCGACGCCTCGGCGCCGATGTCGCCGCCCAAAGAGCCCATCATCTTCTGGATCGAAAAGACAGTCCCTTTCAAGTACCGAAAACCGATCCGCGAGGGCCTGTTGGAGTGGAACAAGGCATTCGAAAAGGCCGGTTTCGTGGATGCAATCGAGGTGCGCCAGCAACCAGACGATGCCGACTGGGATCCGGAAGACATCAACTACAACACTTTCCGCTGGATCACGTCGAACGCAGGCTTCGCCATGGGGCCCTCGCGCGTGAACCCGTACACGGGCGAGATCCTGGACGCGGACATCATCTTCGATGCCGACTTCCTGACGTACTGGAAGGAGGAATTCGAAACACTGACGCGCGAGAGTATCGCCCAGATGACAGGTGGCGATCTGGAGGCTCCATCAACGGGTTCAGGCCACGCGACGGTCGGTGTGCGGTCCCAATACGCGACCTGTCTACTCAACCGCGGCATGGCTCGGCAGTTGGCTTTCGGCGCCGCAACGATCATCGCCCGTGCCGATCCGAAGCAAGCTGCCGAAATGCAGGAACGACTGATCATGCAGGGCCTCAAGGAAGTGACCATGCACGAGGTGGGGCACACGCTGGGCTTGAGGCACAACTTCAAAGCCAGTACCCATCTGAGCTTGAAAGACATCAACGACCCCGCCAAGACTCGCCAGGGCGGAATGGTCGCTTCCGTGATGGACTACAACCCGACAAACATTGTGCCCAAAGGCGAAAAGCAGGGCGACTTCTTCACGACGATGGTTGGGCCCTACGATCACTGGGCCATCGAGTACGGGTACAAGCAGTTTTCCGGTAGCGAGTCCGACGAATTGAAAAAGATCGCTGCACGCAGCGGAGAACCGGCGCTGAAATACGCCACCGACGAGGACACTCGCAGCACCGATCCCGACCCGGAGTCGAACCGATTTGACTTGGGTGACGACACTCTGGAATACGCCAAACAGCGTGCGGCCCTGATGAACGAGTTGATCCCCGGCCTGGTCGATCGCGTGGTGAAAGACGGCGACGACTACACCAAAGCCCGCAAAGCCTTCAATATCATCTTGGCCCAGTACGGCGAAGCCATGTTCTTTGCCGCACGCTATGTCGGCGGCCTATACACCAGCCGCAGCCACAAGGGTGACAAGGACGGCAAGACGCCGATTGCGCTGATCGAACCAAAGAAGCAACGCGATGCACTGGCGTTGCTCGAGGGACAAGTCTTCAACGACAAGCCGTTCCATTTCCCGCCCGAACTCTACAATCAGTTGGCCGCCTCCTACTGGAATCACTGGGGTATCAACGAGTCGCTGCGAAAGGACTTCCCAGTGCACGACGTGATCCTGATGTGGCAGGAACGTATCCTCGCCCAGTTGATGTCGTCCATTACCCTCGATCGTATCCATGATACGGAACTCAAGGTGCCGGCCGACAAGGACGCGTTCACTACGGCGGAACTGGTCGAGCGTCTGACGAAGGCCGTCTTTGCCGAGGTGGACGCAATCAAGGGCGGCGGCAACTTCACAAACCGCAAACCCGCGATCACCAGCCTGCGCCGCAACCTGCAGCGCAGCTATTTGAAGGACCTTTCTTATCTGGCAATGGGCCGCACCGGCGCCCCGCAGGATTGCCAAACGATCGCCTACGCCGAGTTGACGTCGTTGAAAGGGCGGATCGACAACCTGCTCACCAGAAACGCCGAGCTGGACAGCTACACACGAGCCCACCTACAGGAATCGGCGAGCCGTATCCAGAAGGTCCTGGACGCCAAATTGTCTCTGTCCGGGCCCTGACGTGGCCTTCCTCTCTCGGTAGTCAATTGACGGTGTTATGTCGCAACCTAGGCGACGGTTCCTCTGAACAACCGACCGTTATCAATTGACTACACCGATGAGAGGTATGTGATGAAAACGACTGGCTGGGGATTTGGCTGGCTCGCGACTTGTGTCTTGCTCACTGCGCCATGTGTGCTCGGGGCCGACGGCGATTGGCCGCAGTGGCGTGGTCCCCGTCAGGACGGGATCTCGCTGGAAACAGGTCTGTTGGCTTCCTGGCCCGAGGACGGCCCGCCCGAACTTTGGCGTACTCCGCTCGGCGCGGGCTACTCGGCCGTTTCGGTCGTCGATGGAAGGGCGTACACGATGTACGGTACGGAGACCGAAGAGTTGGTCGTGTGCATCGACGTGACGGACGGAAGCACTGTGTGGAAGACCCACAGTGCCGAGTCCTTCGAAAACGAATACGGCAACGGTCCGCGAGCCACTCCGACAATCGACGACGGTCGCGTCTACACCCACGGTGCCACAGGCTCCCTGCTTTGCCTGGATGCCAACACCGGAGACAAGATCTGGGGTTTCAACACTCTTGAGAAGTTCGGAGCCAAGCCGCTGGAATTCGGCATGTCGGCTTCGCCGGTTGTGATCGGCGACATGCTGGTGATCGTTGTTGGCGCCGAGGATGGCAAATCCTTGGTCGCATTGAACAAGGCGAGCGGTGAGGTTCTGTGGGCTAGCCTGAGTGACTTAGGAGGCTACTCGACGCCAATCCATATTGAGGTCGACGGCACCAAGCAAATCGTCGTGCTGACTGGTAAGTTCGTGGTGGGCGTCGCGGCCGACGACGGCCACGAACTCTGGCGACATCCTTGGGAAACAACGCTTGACGCCAACGTCGCGACGCCGATCTACCACGACGGCCGACTGTTCATTTCCACCGGATACGGGACTGGTTGTGCGTTGTTCGAGCTATCCGCCAATAATGGCGTGGCCGAGGCCAAGGAACTCTGGGACAGCAAGTCGATGAAGAACTACTTCTCCACCAGCGTCTTGCACAATGGGCATCTATACGGCTTCAACAACACAATGCTCACCTGCATGGAGTTCGAGACGGGCGACGTGACTTGGCGTGCACGTGGCTTCAATAAGGGCTCGGTACTGCTGGCTGACGGCAAGTTGATCATCTTGGGCGAGCGAGGAACGCTGGCCCTGGCCGAGACTTCCCTCGAGGAATACAAGGAAATCTCTCGCGTAGAAGCCTTTGACGGCAAGACCTGGACGGTGCCAACCGTGGCCGGCGGCAAGCTGTTCCTTCGCAACGAAGAAGAACTCGTCTGTCTGAATCTGAAGCCGTAGTGGTTGTAATGCCAACGGCATCTTCCGCGTGCCAGCCAGTCGTTTAACCGCAGTGCCCAACGGGCCGCGAGGGAGTTGAGTTGGAACTGGCATTTCTCTCTGCGCTGGGCAGAAACTCAACGCAGCGTCCTCTCCGACGCGCGGCCCGTTGGGCACTGCGGTTAAACGAGGATACCATGACCCGCTGTCACCTCTACCGCTTGCCCAGCCAGCGGCTTGAAACGCGATGACAAGCCGCTTCATCCTGCCCCACTCACTTCTTGGAAAAATACCGATCCAGCGTTGTTTTGGACGGTGGCTTGGTGACTAGCGATACGACGACCAGGGCAACCGCCGAAGCTGCGAAGATGGTGGCTACGGGCATCATTTCAAGGAAGAGATACGTGCGGTTCGCTCCCCAGTCCGACTGGGCAAACAAGATAACCCAGGCGACCGCCGCTACGACAACGGACGCAATCGCGCCGATTCGTGTCACTCGCTTCCAGTACAGCGACGCAAACACCAAGGGGAATAGGCTGGCGAATCCACTGAAACACCAAACGGCTAGCGAAAACACGGAAGTACCCTGGGCCAGAACCGCCAGCACGTAAGTCAGCACGACGATCACCAGCACGAACAATCGTCCGATCAGCATGCGTTGGGCGTCCGTGAAACGGTCTTCGCCGAAATGGTGCAGCACGACGTCGTGCGTGAAGATGGTGCCGATGCAGAGGAACTGACTATCCAGCGACGACATGATGGCCGCCAGGATACCGACGGTCAACAACGCGGCCAGGTAGGGGTCGGTCAGCGACTTGACCACGAAGGCCAGCACGGCGTTGGGGTTCGCGGCCACCGTCGGGGGCACGATCGGCTTGCCGGCCAATGTGCCCGCGGCCCATACGCCCAACAGCACGCACGGCACCCACACGATCATGATAAAGATCGGGTGCAGGAGGACCGTGGGGCGGAATGACTTGGCACTCTTCGCCGTCATCCAGTGCTGGAACAGATGGGGAAACATCGCCACGGACAGCGGGATGAATGCATAGCTGATAAACCGCAGGTAGCTGATGTGTTCAGTTCGGATCATCAGGTCGGGCCTCAAAGCCGCGACCGATTGTGACGCAGCCGCAAACCCGCCCAAGCGATGGGCGACGACGAAGAACGTGACAACGCCCAAGACCATGAAGACGCAGGTCTGCAGCGCATTGGCCCAGGCGGTGCTCCGGAGGCCGCCGCCGAACACGTAGATCAAAACAACCGTGCAGATCATTCCCGCGCCGAGCCACACGGGCAGCCCGCCGGCCAGGGGTTTAGCCGCGTGGGGGAATAACTCGGGGAAGGCGCCGGCAGTCATCACTTGCACGACCTTGCCGCCGCCGAGGATGCCGATTAGCAGATAAGGAATGATGAGCCCCACCAGGATCGGAAACAGGACCGACCCCAGCGCCGGGCTCTCGAAGCGGTCGCGGAAGTACTGGATCTGCGTGGTGAAGCCCTCTCGCTTGCCGATCCGCCAAAGCTTCACTCCAATCAAGAAGAAGCAGAGCGAATGGATGATACCCGATTTGGACGCCATCAGCCCGTAAACGCCGATCCCGTCCTTGAATGCCTCGCCCGAGCTTCCCACCAACGCGAACGCGGTCATCGTCGTGCCAAAGATCGACATGATTAGCAGGAACGGCCCGATCGAACGGCTAGCCAGGAAGTAGTCGCCCGACGTATGGCGTGAAAACGCCACGTGAGCATACCGCGTCACGATCAACAGCACGACGAGGTAGACGACAATGATCACGAATTGAGTCATTCAGCGGCCTCCTCATCAACGTCGTCACGGAACAGCTCAGGCCAAACTCGGAAGACGGCCACCGCCCAGAGCCCGACTGCGGCCAGGGAGATCAATGCCTGGTAGCCCAATCCGACTGGCAGAAAGCCAAAGATCAATCGTCCGTCGTTCCAGAACCACCAATCGTGGTGCAGAACAATGAGGACGACAAAGGCGACCCAAAAGAGGATGCGTTTCATGGGGTGGTTCCGTTTGTTTTCACTTCTCGACTGTGCCCGAAGCAGGACGTTTCTTGAATGACCAATGACCAAGCACCAATGACCAATGAAGATGCGCGTGGATGATGACTTCGTCTTCTTTGGTCATTGGGATTTGGACATTGGGCATTTGCTGACCTTGGTTACGCTCCTACCGCCGCGAACGCCTTCCTTTGAAATGCCCGCTGCTGGTACAGGTGTTGGAAGATGTTTCCTTCGTGTGGCTGGTCCCATTGAAGGACTGTGGTCGGAATGGGTCCCAGGTTCAGCCTGCCGACGTCGTCGCGGGCCATCAGTGCGTTCTCGATCGACGGCTCTTCGGTCAAAGCTGTCAAGACGAGACTGGGACCCAGCGACGGGGCCAGTTGTTGGTCGGGCAGTTCGATCACGCTGACGAACGGGAACAGGTACTCTTGGTTCGCGAGAGCATGGTCTGCGTCTTCACAGTGAATCACTGTGGGCTGCAGATAGGTGCCGCCTTCGAATTCGACCAAGCGATCACCCTGTCGGTACCGAGCCGTCACGTCCTCGGCACCTCCTTGAGCCAAACCGCGTTCTATCGCTGCGTCGATACCTCGGGCCACAGCGGGATCCGCGAACGCAGCAAGCGTTGCTTCCGGATCGTCACGGGACCGTGGAACGATCTGCGTCAGACGCTGGGCGAGGGCATCCGCCAGTTCCTCTCCGTGGGACGCCGTGCGAACGCTGGATGCGTTGATACACGAGCGACCGCCGTTGGCCGCCAC
>JACKQG010007596.1_pt1 | contig 10835 bp, 7 predicted proteins | sample 8237621 | NCBI WGS metagenome assembly JACKQG01 (sample SAMN15677084, study PRJNA649215) | marine metagenome | biome: marine; feature: Black Sea; material: saline water; isolation source: suspended particulate matter (SPM) from the Black Sea western gyre | collected 2013-06-09/2013-06-10 | depth... | reverse complement strand
TACTCAAAAAGAAATTGGTGGTCAGTCTGTACCCTCTTCTTATTGGGCTTTGATTACAAAAGATGTGCTACCCAATAGTCGAAGTAAGACCTATGCTGAGCAGCAAGCCTTAATTAAGGGCCCCTATGCAGTGCCAGGAGCCTTAGAAATAGCCACAGGCATTCTCATGCACCATGCTCAAACAGGAGAAAGACTTTACTCCGATAGTCCTGACACTTACACCAGGTGCCAAGAGAAGCTTAGCAACGGATACCGCGTGGTGGTTGGTTCGTTTGGGTCCTCCGGCCTGCACGTCGGCAGCTTCCGCTACGTCGACGACGGCCGCATCGACTACGGCGGCTTGGGTGGGGTCCGGAAGTTCTAGCTTGGGATTAGGTCATTGGTGATTTGGTCTATGGTAATGGGTCATTAAGCCCCCGTAGGGGGCCTTGGTTAAAGCGAGGCAGGGATGGAAAAAGAGAAAGAAATAGAAGATGGTTTTTTTAACGCAGCTAACTTTTGCGACTTTACGCAAAAATAAAGAATGACAATCTAAATCAAACTTTTGGGAAACTCTCTAAGACTTTTTGATTCCAAGAAATTATTTTTTGCAACACTACCCGAAAAAGACCATTTCATATAAAATTTTTTTCTAAAAATACGAAATTATAAGGTGAATCATGTCTATTCGTTCAAATACTTTCTCTCTACCAATGCTAAGTTTACAAAACATTTCTATTGAAAACAAAAAGTACCCCATGAACTTAACAGAACAAACCTCTCATGGATTGTTAAAAGAACACATTATAGAGATAGGAAAAACCGATCCAGAAAAAGCCTCGTTATTGTCGCGTAAGCTTGTATTCTTGGATGGGAACCAAAAGGTCTTGGATGAGTTGAGAACGGTCTGGGACCGTCGAGATGCGCTCGGTGGCGAACCTCGCCCGTGGCGACGTCCAAACCGTACATATAGATCCCCCCGTCCAGGTATGACGATCGTCCCGCGGCGAAATAGACGATGTTCTTCTCGATCAGCACGCTCCCATGTACCGGCCACGCCGACTCGATACGGCCGTAGGACATGATTCGCCTATCAACGGGTGCGGCGCGGAATCGCCAGACGAGCTCTCCATCACTGGCCCGCAAACAATATACCGTTCCATCCGTGCAGCCAAACACGACGCGCCCACGGTGGATTGTCGGCGGCGAGTCGACTCGGCCACCCGCCGTATAGCTCCACAGCCGCGTTCCGTCGCGAGCGTCCAGACAAGTGACACTGTGCGCCTCGACCTCTGCAACGAACAGGTGATCGCCTGCCACGACGGGTGGCGAAACCTTGCCGGCCAATTCGGTCTGCCACGCGGGCTTCAATTGCGGCGGAACTTGCGTACCAGCGCACCCGCTGCGCGCGTTGTCATGTCGGTAGGTCGGCCAATCATGTGGATTCTCGATGGCCAATTGACGATTTGCGGTTTCTTCGTATGCAGGCCCGTGCTCCAAACGCCGGTCCGTGTCGATTTTCGACCTTTCGACTTTTCGACCTTTCGACTCTTTCCCGGCAGCCAGAGCGTTGAACCCCGTCAGCTTCACTCCCGGATAGCAGAAACAGGGATGGGGCGGCGCGTAGATCAGACCGTTCGCCGGGATGATGCCGTAGCGACACATTCCGCGCACCCAGTCATGCCGCATGTGGCCGTGCGACTTGAGGTCAACGAACTCGATGCCTCGTTTGGACCACAGCAGGTAGTCCTCCGTCGCCTTGCCACGGTAGCAGCGGACATGATGACCTCCGGTGTACAGGGGGCCGGGATCGATCTGCCGTGCCACTTGGCCGGTGAGCAAATCCAGGCCCGTCGTCGTGAGCGTGCCTAACCACGCCATTCCGCCAATGACGAACACGTCCGGCATTCCACGGAAGCTGGTATTTGTCTTCGCGCTCCATAGCAGCTTTCCATCGGCCGCACCGCGGGCTTCGACGCCGGACGGCCCGGCGAATACGACGGCATCCTTGGTCATCACCAGAGTGGCCGCGGTAGTCTCGCGTTTTGGTTTGGGTTTTGGTTGGGGTTGCCGTGGGTGTTCTGCCTGCCACAGTTGCTTTCCGGTGCGTAGATCCACTGCCACCAGCGTCCTGGTGTTGTGGAAGCACACGCGCCCATTCGAGACACCCAGCGTGAGATCAGCTACTCGTTTCGTATGCTCCCGCCACAGGATATTCCCGGACTCGATGTCGACCGCGACGATCGACTCGCCGCCATCGGTAGAAGCGGCATCGTTGCGAACGCGTGCCACAAGGATGTTCTGACTGAGGACGATCTCTTCGGCTGCATTCGTCTCGGGGAATTCGCGCAACGTCTTTCCGGTGCCCGCATCCAGTTCCGAAACGCATGCGCGAAACCCGAGTGTCACGTAGATTCGATCTCCGGCGGCTACCAGTCGACGCGGCAAGGTGAGTGGCGACGACCAAAGCTGATCGCGTGTGCCCCATTTCCATCTGCTGCCATCCCAGGCCGCGCTGCCCCAACCGGGAATCGGCCGTTTCCAGAGGACGATGCCGTTGAAGGCGTCGCGTGCCACCAAGGAACACTTGTCAGGCAGTTGCCGTTTGGCCTGCGCCGTCTCGTGGATACCGATGGGCCCATCATCAAGGGTATGAAAGATGCGCCCGCCCGAGGTCACTGCCGCGGTTACACTCATGTCCGTTTCGTGACTTCGGCTCCATCGCGGCCCTCCATCCCACTGCAAACGCTGCGGCGGGCCCACGCGACGGTCGGTGGAAACCGCATTACCGCTCGCGTCATGAAGAAAGTGCGTCCATTCGTCGATATCATCCGGCCATGGCTTGCGGAAAGAGTCGAGAGTTGAGAGTTGAGAGTCGAGAGTAACGGCGACACCACCGGGGGCGAGCACACGCTGGATCTCTTCATCCCGTATCTCGTATCCCGCATCCCGCATCACAACCAGATTCACAAGATTGTCGGCATACGGCAGATACCTTCCATCGAAGACATCCACGGATACCTTACCGTACAGCCCAAGCGACCGGATGTACTCGCGGGCCGCCTCGGCGTTCTTCGCGTCGGCATCCAGGCCGTGGACAACTGACTCGCCTCCCGTGTGCAGTGCTGCAGTCAGACGTCCGTCGCCACAGCCCAGGTGTACGATCAGTCCGCCGTTGAAATCGGTGCCAGCCAGGATCTTCTTCGCCTCCACGGCATATTGAGGGACCATGCGGGTCACGTCGGCGGCAAATGTTGCCGAAATCGCAAGAAACGTAAGCAACGAGCCCAGAATCGGCTGGAATACTCGGGACACGACGATTGTTGTTTGCACGGCGTCACCTCGGCGGACGGATTGAGTTGGATGGCAATGAACAAGGTGTCAGCATACCAGTTCACTCGCGCAATTTCACCGTGCTGACGGGGGCTTGGACGATATCAGGCAAATCCCGGCGAATAACCTACAACAAGGGCCTGTAGTGGTATTCTTCTTTGACGGCACCAGGGCAAAACGGTTAGAATCTGAATTCAGTGTACTGGGCGGCACCCTTGACAACTGCAGTTCCTCACCCTGTGACCGCTGGCCTCCCCGAAGCCATCGGTCGCCATGCAAATGCCGGGGAATTGGGAAGGAAGCGTTATGCTCAAGATCTACCAGATGGCAGTTCTCTCACTTGCGGCCATCCTGGCGCTGACAGCGCTGCCGGGTTGCACACCGAGCCAACCGGACTCCGTGCCTGAGATTGACCAGAGTCAAACAACCGAGACGTTCGGGAACGCCGAAAAGCCCCAGGAAGACGAACCCGACACGACAACCGAACAGACGCCCGGTACCGATAGCGACAGTGTGGCTTTGAGCGAGTCGCGGTTTGGCCGCGGCGTGAAGTTGATGGCTGCCGGAGAGCCAATTGACGTCGAGGTAGGACACCTTGTCCCTTGCGTCTCCGACTGGAACAGTGACGGGAAAAAGGATCTGCTCGTAGGGCAATTCAAGTCGGGAGCGATACGCCTTTATTTGAACCAAGGGACGGATACGGAGCCGGTTTTCCAGGATTTCTCCATGCTCAACGCCGGCGGAAAACCCATTCGACTGGACGCGGGGTGATGCATCGGCGCTTATCCACATGTTGTGGATTGGAACAATGACGGGGAAAAGGACTTACTCTCAGGCGACACGAGAGGGCAGATTTGGCTGTACCTGAACACCGGCACGCAAGAAGAACCAAAGCTCGCCACGGGTGTTCGCGTCGAAGCGGACGGTAAGCCCATCGTCGGAATTCGGCGGAAAAGCGGTGTGACGCCGGACCCGGATGCGCTGATCGGCATCTATTCCAAGATCCATTTCGCGGACTGGAACGGTGACGGCCTCGGAGATCTTCTGGTTGGCCAAACGGGCCCCGGTGGCCACGATGTCCTTTTCTATCAGAACATTGGCACGAAAGACGAACCCAAGTTCGGCAAACCGGAACCGCTGGAGCTGCCGGGCCCTGGGATGTCTCGGCCGTCGCCGTACCTGGTCGACTGGGACAGCGACGGGAAACTGGACATCGTGTTTGGGGCAGAGAAGCCGCCGCTCTACTTCTTCCGAAACGTAGGCACGGAGGAGAATCCGAAACTCGAGCCGGGCAAGAGAATCAACCTGGTCGCTGATGAATTCGGCAAGGGATCCCGATGTCGGATCGACCTGACGGATTGGAACAACGATGGCAAGCTCGACATGCTGGTTGGTAATTTCTACAGCTACAAGAGACCCATGGGTGGGAACGTCTGGCTGTTTCTAGGGAAGTAGGAGGACACACGGACCGGGGGGCCATTCTACAGGTTCAAGGGCGGTCCGTGGATTAGAAACCACAGACGCCCTGACCGTTTATCGTACGTTCAGGCCGCGCTGTTCGAGCTTTGCCTTCAGAGCCGCCTTGGCTTCTTCCTCGCCGTGCACCAGGACGATCTCTCCCGGCGGTTGCTCCATGCCCGTGACAAAATCCAACAGGTTCTGCTGGTCGGCGTGTGCGGAATACCCGCCGATGCGGTGAACTTTGGCGTGAATGGGGTAGCGTTTTCCGTCCAAGTCGACCCAGTCGCGGCGGTCCTGAATGACGCGCCCCGGCGTGCCACGGCCCTGGTACCCGACGAATAGCACATCGGTGTTCGGCCGGTCGAGCAGGGCTTTGAGGTAATTGACCACGCGACCGCCGGTGCACATGCCGCTGCCCGCGATGACGATGGCCGGGATGTCGCTTCTCTGAAGGTAGTCGAGCGTCGAGCAGTGTTCGTCGTGGTCCCCGATCGTTGTCAGATTCTCGAACACGAGTGGCTGGTCGTCGTACTCCAGCAGCCGCTGCCCCTCGGCATCCCAGTAGGACGTCAGGTCCGCATAGATATCGGTGAATCGCGATGCCAATGGCGAATCGACGATCACGTCGACCGCCTTCAGCAAGCTCCGTCCCGTCTGCTGCTGTACCCGTTCGAAGATCAAGTTCATTTCGTAGAGCAGTTCCTGCGTACGGCCCAAGCTGAACGCGGGAATGATGGTCACCCCTTTGTCGTCAAGCGTGTGGCAGAGAATCTGCTCCAAACGCTGCAGCCGGGTTTCACGGTTTTCGTGCAGCTTGTCGCCGTACGTGGATTCCAGCACCAGCAAGTCGGCACGCTCCGGCGATTGCGGGTCTTTCAGGATCGGCGCATGCGTGGCTCCTACGTCTCCCGAGAACACAACTCGCCGGTCTTCCGCGTCGATCTCGACGACGGCCGACCCCAAAATATGCCCCGCAGGCGTCAGCCGGATTCGCGCATCGCCCGGCACTTCGGTCCAACTACCGTAGTCGACCGGCCGCAGCATGGCCTCGACCCGATCCACAAACGACGTAATCAGCCGCCGGTCCCGTGTGAAATTGATCTTCAAGGCGTCCTCGACCACCAGCGGCAGCAGCCTGGCCGTGGGCCGGCTACACCAGATACCGCCCTGGTATCCCGCCGCTATCAAGTAGGGCAGTCGACCGGCATGGTCGATGTGCACGTGCGTCAGGATCATGCACTCGACGCCGTCCAGTGGGAAGTCGATTTCCAGGTTTGGGTGGTCCCGTGCATCATCTCCTTGGAAAATCCCACAGTCAATCAGCAGCGACTTGCCATTGTCCAGCTTCAATTGATGGCAAGAACCGGTCACGCCCTCGTGGCCGCCGTGGTGGATCAACCGCATGGTTATACCTTCTCCGCGATATGCGGGCTCATGCCCTAGGGCTGACGATGGATGATTAGGCTCTGTCTGCGCATTTACTGGTTCCCGAAACCGTTCTGGTCACCGCAGTCCGGACATTGCCAACTGATATTGTTGCAGGACATACCCCACAGGTTCTCCTGCATGCAAGCCTGGCAGATCAGAAAGCCGCAACGGCAACTCCAGCAAAAGGGAACTTCCCTTGAACAACAGTGGCACGTCTTTGGCCCTTTCTGACGTCGCCTGGACGGGCGGATTGGTCGGCTTGTGAAGTCGTTCATTGTTTATCGGACACCGGCTGAGGATTTGGCGTTTCAGGCCAAGCGGACCTCGAATTGTTGGCAGACTACCTGTGGACAGAAACATCATAGCGGCGTCGCGGTCCCAAGTCATGGGTTTCACTCATTGTTGCATCACCTCCAACGGCCGCCTAGCTCCATCCACACCGCGATGTACTGTCAGATCACCACGAGCAGCACCGTCGCCAGCCTCGGCGTTTCGGCCATGGCCCAGGAGCGACCGCCCTCGACGATTGCTGCCGGCCCGGACGGATTCCTCGATGGTTTCCTCTAAGGCCACGTCATCCCGCTCCGGGGAGAAGATCTTCATCCTGCCCACGATGCAACAAGTGACAGACTACTCCGCCGGGTGTGACATGTTTCGTGCGAGGCATGGCAACCGCCTTGCCATATTCTGCAGATTGTCCAGTATATGCTCCTCCCCTCTATTCTTGATCCAACCACGTCAGTTGCCGGACGAGCCCTTCGACGTCCGCTGATCGAAATCCATGCTTCCGACGAGGACCAAGCGAATCTAATGGCGGCCCCCACGTGTTGAGCGATTTGCGGTACAATGACAAGCAGTTTCCGTCGTACGTGTCGGCGGCAGTCCATTCAGTGTGCAATGACGACCAATTGAAGGAACTGCTGCGATCGGCTGCGGCCTGCCCCGATCTGGCATGGTTCCGTCGCCGGTTCGCAACGAGGTGATCGGGCTTTCGGCCGAGGTGTCCCTTGTTACCCAATTGTCTGCTGGCAGCGGTGGTGCTGGTCACGGCGTTATCCGGCACATTCTGCTTCTATAGTGTCGTGGCGACATGGGCTGGGATTTCGCCCCGTCACTGGTTCCAGCGGTCGATTGTTGTGGTCGCGGCGTTGATGTTGCTGCTGCCCATCCGGGCCTACGAAGCACTCGTATTCTTTTCCATCCTCAGTGCGACCGTGGCCGTTGGCGTGAGGTCCGCCCGCAAACGTCCCGCCCCCGGAGACGCCGCGGGCGATCGCTCTGACTTGCCTTCCGCTCGGCATTGGCTGCAATTTCGGCTGAGCGACTTGTTCCTGGTTGTGCTGCTGGCAGGAATCATCACGGCGGCCGTGGTCCATGTCTTCCGCGAGACGTTGTGGTGTTCGTGGTGGGATATGGTGTTGACTAGCGTGTCGAGCGCCTTTGTCGCGTTGGCGGCCGTGTGGTTTGTCTTTGGACAAAGGCGGCTGGTATGGCGCTGCGTGCTGATCATCGGTTCCACCGCGGCGATGGCAGCGAGTTGGACCGTTGGAGATTGGCTGGGCGTGGCCGATTGGCTGCCTGTTGATAGAGACCTGGGTCTGCTGTACGTTCCATGTAGCTTGTGGCTCGTTATCTGGCTCCTGCTTCGGTTTGGCTGTGTTTCGCCCGTGAACTGGCCCACGTCTGCCAAGAGCAAGCCCGCCAAACCATGGAGCCGCTGGACATCGCGGATCCTGTTGCCCACATTTACGGTTCTCACCGGCTGTCCAATCGGATGGATATATGTTCAACTCGCCCGTCCCCTACCCACGAAAGTCTTGGTAACGGCCGATCCCAACGGCTTCGACGATTTGATGCGTGCGGGAACGTCTTTGGTCAACACGCAGGTCCCCGATGCCGAGACGGCAACCACGGAGACGCTCGAAGCCTTCATCGCTGGGCATCAAGGCGAGCTTTCCCGAATGCGGACGGCGCTGCGAAAGCCCTGTCAGGTGCCGCTCGACTACAGCCCTTCGGCGATGATTCTCCCCCGTGTTCAACGGTTGCGAAGCCTGGCGCGGTTGCTCGAAGCGGACAGCGTCCTCGCCCGTCGTCAAATGAGATTCCACGATGCAGCGCGAATCGGTGTCGAGTGCTCACGACTCGCCGACCAGGGCTCACGGGGCGGCATCATACTCGACTGGCTCGTAGCCCACGCCATCGAAGACGTCGCATTGAGATGCATTGCCGAAAACCGGCATGATCTGACCGCGGACGTTTGTCGCGAGGTGATTTCGGATCTGGAACAAATCGCATGCGAACGGGAACCCCTGGACCAATACAGGCAACGGGACGAAGATTGGGAACGTATCGCGTTGGGCTGGCGACATGATTTCTGGACGGTAATCTTAGGCGCAGCCTATGGGCTGTCGAACGACGGCGTCCCGTACGCGTCGATGCGCATGCAGCGCGAGGCGGCGCGAAACTTGCTACTGGCCGAATTGGCAGTTCGGGCCTATCGTCTGGAGCACGGCGAATGCCCGCCGGATCTGAATTCGCTCGTACCAGACTACCTGGCCGATTCGCCCGTTGATCCTTTCGCCCAGCAACCGCTGCGGTTTCGCGTGCAAGACGGCGAGCCCCTGCTATACAGCGTCGGAACAAACGGTGTGGACGACGGCGGCCAGCGAACTGCTTGGCAGACAATGCTCGGCGGCGAGGGTGACTTTTTCCTCGACGCCGCCTTGGAGTAGCGGTGACCGGCACGATCGGCTCCGGTTCGAATCGAATGGGCGGAAGACACGTCCAATTTCCCCGAGCGGTGTGGAGGGTGCTTCGCACAAATTGGACCTGGCTGTTTCTCCGTTGGAATCAGAGCCTATCCAAAAACCGGCGTCGGCTCAGGAGAGCCCACCTACAGCACCGGTTTTTGGATAGGCTTTAGCACTTCCCAACCAGTCATGGCTGTTTCGGGCCGATACAGTACAAGTTTTCTTTGCCGCGGATGAATATGGCGTCGCCGGCGAAGGCCGGTGTTGCCAGCGGTTCTTCGCCCAGTTTTGAATCAGCGACGGAGACGAACGTCTTCGATGCCTGGAACACATGCATCGTGCCGCCGTTGTGCATGGCGAAGATGTGGCCGGCCGCGAGTATCGGTGAAGGATAGAACGACTCGTCGAACTCATGGGTCCATAGCTTTCGCCCCGTGCCGATGTCGTAACAGTTCACCATGCCGTACGCGTCCGTGGTGAATACGAAGTCCTCCGTCGCCAGGGGGCTTGCGACGTTCGGAAGGTCGTCCTCGCCGCTCCATGCAACCGTGCCCGTGGCCAGCGATATCGCCGAGAGTTTTGCGTGTTCATTGGCTACGATGATGGTGCCCCTCGCGTAGGCTGGCGACGGTGCCACTTCACCTTCGAGGCATTCCGTGGAGAGAACCACCGCGCCGGTGTTCACGTCGTAGGCAGTCGCCGTCGGATTCTCGGCAAGCACGACCATCTCGCGATCGCCGGAAATGGCGATGATGGGCGACGCCCATGATTCCCTGACCTTTCGCTGCTTCTGCCAGACCGTCTTGCCGGTGGCAGGGTCGAGCGCGTAGAGAACCGCGCTGTTGCTGTCGTCGATCTGCACGAACAGGTGCTTGTAGGCGATCAGCGACGAGACGTAGCCATAGGTGCTCTTGGGAGTGCCGAAGGCGCGCGTCCATGCAACCGCACCCTTCATGTCGACCGCCACCAGATCGCCGGTCGAGAAGATCGCAAAGAAGAGCTTCCCATCGGTCGCTCCCGTCGAAGCCGCATGGCCGTGTTCTTCGGAGACCTTTGGTACATCGGCTGGCTGCCTGGCCGCCTGCCGCCAGAGCATTTTCCCGTTGGCCGCGTCGAAGCAGTAGATCTCGCGAGCGCTCTCATCGGCGGCGGTCAAAAACACTCGCCCGTCCCATACGACCGGTGAACTTGCGCCCGGTTTCGGGATGGGCGTCTTCCACCGTATATTCCTCCCGGTCGCGGCATCGAACTCGACCGGCGGTGTGACGCTATAGGCGATGCCCTGGCCGAACGGCCCGCGCAGATTCGGCCAGTTTCTCATGATCGCGTCTCTGAGGGGCGTGGACACGACGGCCGCCTGCGGCATGGAGCGAACAGTATCCGGACGGGCCGCCGCCGCGGGGACATCCGTGCCGCCTAGTTGCCGGTCCCCCTTGTCGCAGATGGCCCAAAGGCGTTTGCCGATCACGGCAAACACCACCCCGTTGGCAACACAATGGGTGCTGTAGACGGTGTTATGATCGTTCTTGATGCCAGGGTGCAACTGGAAGTTTTTGCTCGCCGACAGGATGGCTTTCCCGAGATACACCTTGCCATCGGTCACCAGCGGCGAACTAAAGCACGTCGCACCTTTTCGAGTGGAGTACTTCCAGTAACAGACGCCGCTGTCTGCATCGAGGCAATGGAGCATGTGCGCAGCGTCCGCAACGAATACCAAGCCGTCCACCACCGCCACGGTGGAGACGCTTTGATTCAGGTCGTTGTATGTCCAGATCTTGCCCTTCTTCGTGAGGTCGCCGGTCTGGGTTGCGTCGATACAGACGATACTCCCCTTGTTGTCTCTTCCACCGTGATTCGGATCGCCGCCGATCGCCACGTACACGC
>JACKQG010007595.1_pt1 | contig 10835 bp, 12 predicted proteins | sample 8237621 | NCBI WGS metagenome assembly JACKQG01 (sample SAMN15677084, study PRJNA649215) | marine metagenome | biome: marine; feature: Black Sea; material: saline water; isolation source: suspended particulate matter (SPM) from the Black Sea western gyre | collected 2013-06-09/2013-06-10 | depth... | reverse complement strand
GCAGCGTGGCCTAGAGAGTTCGTGTAATCATGAATACGCAGGGGTTCAGCCAAGAGGTCGTTGAATGCGGGTAGTACATAGGGGATTCCGCGCTCCACTGGCAGGGGATACCGTGCCCAATACCCTTTGGGGCGGAACCCCAATGCCTCCTCTTCCAATCCCAGAATCCCCAATGCCTCGTCCCAACGATCCTCTCGCTCTCCCGTCCCCCCAGCGACAGCCAAGCAGAGGATCAGCAAAAGGAATCTATACCGTTTCATCACACCAGTCTACTCCAAGATGACTGCCCGTTCTTATGCCACAAGCAGAGCGACTGTACCTATGAACCGATGGGTATTCAATCCGCACAGGTTAGAGCCTAACCATCCCCAACCTTATGGTGAGTGATGGGATGGCGTGGTGTGGGAGCCTCACCTATCTAGCAGGAAAGGGATAAACCCGAAGGTCTTGGCTACTGTTCTGAGTAGAACCCTCTATCGCTGGTAGTCCAAGAAGGGCAAGGGCGAGGTTTGCACCATCGCTGTTTCTGATGGGAGCATCCCCCAGAAGGATGCCAGGTTCTACTCTTTGGGGATTCAAAAGGTAAAGGTCTTGCCCCCCTCCATCTCCACCGATCCAAACGAGAAACGGAATCGCAAAGTCCACCCACAGTTCCGGACGATCATGGTGGCGGTGAGGAGCACCCCCTCCGTGATCGGAGGTCAGGATAAGTGCTGTGCGCCCTGCCAATCCTCTGCTCCCTTCAATATGCGTAAGAACCCGTCCCACCAATGCATCCGTCCCCATCAAGGCGCGTCCATAAAGGGAATCTAGAGATAAGTTCCACCCCTCTGTGTGACCCGCCCCGTCGGGTGCAGCCAAATGTAGAAAAACGAGAGAGCGTCTTTGGGGATCCCATCTTTCCAATAGGGCGTCTACAACCTCTTCCGATGGTGCCAAAAGCGCCTCGTCCAAGGGCATTCCATTCTCAACTTCTGTTGTAGCGATGTCTGAGAGATCATTCACAAAGACGACATCCAAGACCTCCTGCCAACTCCGGGTAAAAAGGTCAAACTTCCCTTTCCCCCCAAAGAGATAAGTGCGCACACCATCGCTATGTGCTACATCAAAGAAGGAGGTGAGGGCGCCGCCAAGGTTCTCTTGGAGTGTCCCCCCGTCGGGATCGTCCCTATTCGTTAGCCATCCGTGCCCCCCCTCCCCTTCGGCGAGTCGCCCGGTCATCATCCCCGTATGGTTGGGCATCGTCTTGGTGTGAAGGGGATCTGTGCGGGCATTTACCGTTCCCACATCCCAAAGGGAATGGAAGACGGGCAAGCCCTCTTCTCCCCAAACCCCTAAGGCATCTCCCCGCATCCCATCCACGCTGATAATCAGCACATGGTCAAAGGGGGGGGAGAGTTGCCCGGGGAGAAGTAAGGTGAGGAGAACAGGGAGGAAGAACACCTGCTTATCCTACGATATGTCCATTGCCGGCTCTTTGCAGAGACCTTGCGAAGGTGAATGCGACAGCAGTTGGGTTGCTGGCAAAAAACCCAAAGCAAGAGAGGATTTGTTCGGTAGAACTCTGACGAAAGTACGCTGTCTCCTCCCTTTCAATAAGGGACCGTCCCCATTGCCAAACAGACCCCTCTGTTGTCAGGCAATCTATATGGGGAAGCCCGTTGGGAGCATCGCTGGGATAAAGAGCCAGGTCCCCTGCCGAAAAGGGATTGCCATCCAACATCGCCTCTGCATCCCACAGCCACCAAAAGGAGGCGAGTTCCTCTACATGGGCAGGAACAGGATGGTTGAGGTAGATGCTTGCGGAACGAGAATTTGTCTGGTCGATGGTCGCCTACGAGACCCTCCGCAATGACCTTTGGCTCTAGGCAAAGTTTGCCCCAAGAACGCCAATGCCCCGTACGGGTCCCTAAACCTCAATGTAAGTAGCGGGGCTCAAAGTAAGGGGGTTTTCCTCTATCCCGCTCCTGAGGCACATGCGCGCTCTCCTGACCAGCCCCCTTTGCTGTGGCATGAGACTATCGGCGCACATGACGGAGAGCCTCCCCCAAACCAGGAGGTGCCCGGGGGCTCCCGCAACGCGTCTTCTTGGGTGTGTAGCCCAGCACCACCGCCCTAGTCCTACGGTCTAGGATGCACTATGAATCGTACCCTCGGACCCCGTATTCTCGTAGGACTTCTTGCCGGACTGGCACTCGGTGCTTTTTGGCCCACAGGAGCGGAATGGGTCGAACCAGTCGGTACCCTTTTCCTTCGCTTGCTGAAGATGCTCATTATCCCGTTGGTTCTCTTTAGTATGGTGACAGCAGCGCTCTCGGCGATGGAGGCTGGAGAGGGAGGTGCGAAACGCCTCGCCTTCCATACGATAGGGTATTACCTACTGACTACCGCGCTTGCAGTGACGCTGGGGTTGGTATTGGTCACGACGATTCAACCAGGGGCTGGGCTCGGGTTGGAGATGGGGTCTTTTGATGCGCCTGCCGCAGTAGAGAGGGGGACGAGCGTGCGGGACATCCTCCTCTCCTTCATCCCCCAAAACCCTGTAGAGGCTTTGGCGGACGGGAAGGTCTTACCTGTTATCTTTTGGGGTTTGTTGATGGGATTCGCTATTGGATCGTTGGGCGAGAAAGGACGGGATGCAGGGGCGTTTTTCAGAACGATGTTCGAGGCAGTCATGCGCATTACAGGTTGGGTGATACGGTTGACACCCTACGGGGTCTTTGCGATCGTTGCCACCACCGTTGCCACAAGGGGGTTGGAGATTCTGGGGGGGGTGGGGAAGTACATGGTCGTAGTTATTGCGGGGCTCCTCTTCCATGCCCTCATTACTCTCGTCCTTCTCCTCAAAAAGACGGGGCGTTCTCCGCTGGCCTACGCCAAGACCCTTATACCTGCCCTCCTCAACGCCTTCTCCACAGCAAGCAGCAGCGCCACCCTTCCTCTCACAATGGAGAGGGTAGAAGATGCGGGTGTTTCTCAAAGGACAGCGAAGTTCGTCCTCCCCTTGGGTGCCACCATCAACATGGACGGCACCGCCCTTTACGAAGCGGTCGCCGTCGTCTTTATTGCGCAAGCGTATGGAATGGAGCTCTCATTAGGCTCTCTAATCGTCATCGCCCTCACAGCGACATTGGCAAGCATCGGTGCTGCCGGCATACCCGAAGCAGGACTGGTAACGATGGCGTTGGTCTTGACGGCTGTGGGACTCCCCCTTGAGGGTGCAGGAATCATCATTGGGGTGGATTGGTTCTTGGACAGATTTCGCACCACGGTCAACGTCTGGGGAGACGGAGTGGGTGCCGCCGTGGTGGACGCATCCTCCAAGAGGTGAGGGTCCTCTTCCTCTGTGGCCACAACGCGGGGCGGTCCATTGCTGCCGAGGCAATCGCCCGCCAGATACGACCCGACTTGGTCGTTGGGAGTGCTGGTACAACCCCCTCCTTGGCACCAAATCCCCTCGTTCTTGAAGCGCTTGAATCTAGGGGCATCCCCACAAGAGGGCTTTTCTCCAAGGGGTTGGGTGATGTGGGGGGGATGGAGGATTGGGACTTGGTGGTGACGATGGGGTGCATGGAAAACGCTTGCCCCACCATTCCCCCTGGCAAAAAAAACTGGGATTGGGGCTTGCCCGATCCGGCATCAAACCCCCATCTCCTTTCTGAGATTCTTGATCGTATCGCAACGAAGGTCGCTACCCTTTGAATCGCTTTCTTATCTCTATCTTCTTCCTTCTCCTTGGAGGAACAGATATCACTTTCTTCGCCATGGGCGACCCCCAGTATGGTGGTGGACAAGAGGATAAGAACGACTGGCAGATTGCCGCGATGAACACCTTCCCAGGATCCCTCTGGGGGCAGAGACTTGAGGATGGTTCCCCCACGGCGTTTATGTGGGTGGGCGAACCTGTGAGAACCCCGCTTGGCGTTCTCATTGCAGGAGACTTGACGCAGAACGGGCAGGATGGGCGGTGGAGGCTGTTTGGCGAGACGAACGAATTGGGGAGGTTCTTAGAAGACTATGGGCTGGATGGGACGGACGGAAAACTCCATTTCCCAGTCTATGAAGGCACAGGGAATCACGACTTTGACACCTTAGAGGATTGGTGGTACGGTGGCGATGCGCCCGCGGTAGAAGCGGTAAGAGAAAGAATGCTTAAAAGATTCGACCTTTTGGGTATTGATACAGATGGGCACTACACCTGGGTCTGGGAAGGTGTCCATTTCCTTCAACTCAACCTATACCCTGGTCGTGGGCCCCGTTCTGACACACATCGAGATCCCCAAGGGTCATTGGCGTTTCTTGAGAGTGTTCTCTTGAAGCAGGTTGCTGGTTCGGGTCGTCCCGTTGTCCTGATTCACCACTATGGATTTGATACCTTCAGCACCCAAGACCGCTGGTGGACCGAGAGTGAGCGGGAAGAGTATGCCGAAGTGATTAAGGGATACAATATCGTCGCCATCATCCACGGCCATGTGCATAACACCCGCAAGGAAAGCCACTACCAGTGGAAGGGGTATGACGTCTACAACGTGGGGACGCCCTTCGGTGAGCAGGGGCATTTCACGGTCTTCCGCATCAAGGACGGCTGGCTTCAGGCAGGGGATGTCGCGTGGACGCGGGACGATCCAGAGCGACCCACTACAGAGTGGCACACCTGGAGCCACACCAAACCGATTTCGATGGGGTCACTGTCCGACTAAGCTATCTCTATGGGGAGAGGAAATGTGATTCGCTCGGGGGTGCCTTCTTGATATGTAGGTGTGGTGCCCCCAATAGTAACGAGACGGTTTACCAGCCCTTTCACCAAGACTTCAGGTGCTGAAGCGCCAGCCGTGACGCCCACCATACGGGCATCCTTCACCCAATCGGGATTGAGGGATTCCTCATCATCAATGAGATAGGCACTGGCGCCTGCTCGTTCCCCCACTTCGCGCAGTCTATTGCTATTGCTGGAGTTGCGGGCACCCAGCACCAAGACGACGTCGCAGGTCTCAACGAGAGATTTGACGGCATTCTGCCTGTTTTGGGTAGCGTAGCAGATATCATCCGCCTTGGGGACAGCCAAGGAAGGGAAGGTCTTCCTCAAAGCTGCCATCACCTCGGCGGTGTCATCCATACTGAGGGTAGTCTGGGTCGTCACAGCAACCCGCTCGGGGTCGGGGATGGAGAGGGAAGTGACATCTTCAGCCCTCTCCACCAGATGGACGGCTCCGGGGGGTAGTTGCCCCATCGTCCCCTCCACCTCGATATGCCCCGCATGACCGATGAGGACGACTGAGTACCCTTCCTTGTGGTAGCGAATGGCTTCGCGGTGGACCTTTGTTACAAGAGGACACGCCGCATCAATCACGGTTAGGTCACGCTGGGACGCCTGTTCTAGGACCGCTTTTGCAGTACCGTGTGCACTAAAGATAGCGACACCACCATCGGGAATCTCTGCCACTTCGTTCACGAAAACAGCTCCCTTTTTCTTGAGGTTTTCCACTACGTATCGATTGTGAACGATTTCGTGGCGCACATAGACGGGGGCTCCATGGGATGAAAGCGCACGCTCAACAATCTCAATGGCCCGATCCACACCGGCACAGAATCCACGGGGCTGAGCGATGATAATATCAAAGGGCACGGGTGAATTCTAGAAGGAAATCGTTACGGAGTCTTCAAGGCGTTGGCACCAAAGCACAATAGCCCCGTCAAAAGGGCATCCGCAACATAAGGGCGTCTTTTCATTAGAACCACATTTTACGCAAACCAGAACGCCACGCCGAGGAGAGCGTAGAGGGAGAGGAGGAGCGTGCCCTCGAACCAGTTACTACGCCCGTCCTGCACGATGAGGGAGAAGCCCGCCACGGAGAGCGCAACCGCCACCACCTCCAGCGGGGAGAAAACGAGATCCATCGGTTGCCCCATCGCATGCCCAACCAGGACGAGCGCGGGGGCGACGAAGAGTGCGATTTGGGTGGTGCTTCCCGCAGCGATATGGAGGGAGAGATCCATGCGGTTCTTCATGGCAACCATCACCGCTGAAGCGTGTTCGGCAGCGTTCCCCACAATGGCGACGATGACAACGCCCACAAAGACCTCGCCCCACCCCCATGAGTCCGCGACGCCCTCCACAGCGCCGACCAGCACCTCGGCGTAGAGACCGATAAGGACCGCGAAAGCGGCCAGCCTCCCTACCAATGCGGTGCGGGTGGTTTTGGTGTCGATCATCTCCTCGGGGCAGTTGTGGGTGTAGAGGTGGGTGTGTGTGCGCAGCGAGAAGAGGAGAGAGAGCCCATAGGCACCCAAGAGGATATAGGCCGCGGCGGTGGAGAACCCAACGTGGGCCTCACCCTGTGTCATCCTTTCAAGGGAAGGGAGGGCCAGTCCCGCCACAGCGAGGACGAGGAGCGCCGAACTCGCCGTGGCGGCTTGGAGGTTAAAGACCTGCTCTTTCCGCTTCCACCCTCCCGCCAAGAGGGCGGCCCCGAACACCAGGAGAAGGTTGCCAAGGATTGATCCCACAAGGGACGCCTTGACTAGGAGAATGAGACCCCGCTTGAGGGCAAGGATACCGATAATCAGTTCGGCGGCATTCCCGAAGGTTGCGTTGAGGAATCCCCCCAAAGCCTCCCCGCACCGGTTGGCTAGGTCCTCGGTCGCCTTCCCCATCCCCCCGGCAAGGGGGATGATTGCGCCACACGCCACGAGGAAACGGAGTTCATTCGGCCACCCATGCCCAGGACCCCAGACTAGAGCCCAAGCCCCCGCTGAAGCGACCATCCAACCCCAACTCTTCATGAGGGGAAGTCTAAAGGGCTATCGATAGAACGATCTCACCCAAACCAACCTAGCACCAGCCCCAAGACGACGATAGCGTTAAGGGCGTGTCCCGAAAGGCACGCTTGACAGGGATCTTTGATCCACCGCAACCCCCATGCCTGCCTGCTGCTGGCGATGAAGAGCCCGCCAGCCGCGCCCCATCGGATGACCTCGCGCCAATCGGGGGGGGCAAGGAGCCAAGCCAGCGACAGGACGGGGTAGGCGAACCACCCGATTTTGGTGACGGGCACCCCTCTCCAGCGGGCCCAGGGGCTCTCCAAGACGCACGCCTTTGCCCTCCGCTCAAACGTGAGGGCGTTGAGCCAAGCGAAACCCAAGAGTGCATGGAGGGTCCAATGGGGTGTCATGGAGGGCAGTTGGCAGTGGTTGCGAGGATGCTGGTGGTATCAAACCCCCGCCCTTGCCATGCTGACCAGTCCATGGGGTCTGGGGACTCATTCTTGATGGAGAAGGTGGGGGATTCATCCAAGCAATAGAGGTTCCCAGAAAAAGTGGTGGTGGAGAGTTCATCCAATGAAGTCGCAGAGACGATTCTCCCGTTGGGGATACCCACAGCAAGGTTGTCCTGAAACAAGATGTTTTTGGGAGGCACACGCCAACCGTTGCTGTTGTCGGCGGTCGCTTGGACAGCGAAAGGATTGGGACTATCCACCACCGTGTTGCCAATCGCTTGGCAGTCCCAGCATCCCACCACCGCAAGCACGCCTGGATAGGAGGCGGTAGAGGCGGGGTTGAATGTGATGTTGGTGAAGGTATTTCGGAGTGCCTCCACATCCGTGGCCACTGGTTCGTTGCCCTTCCCTCCGGGGGGGCTCCAGTTGTTCCAACAGCACCCTCCTAAGTTGAGAGCGTGGCTCTCAATGATGAGGTCTTTGAAACTGTTTTCAATGATGTGGACACGATGGGCACCACCCTTGGTCCACATCACTTGCCCATACACGCCAGGACGAATCAAACGATCATTATCGTGGAAAGTGTTATGGGCATACCATGTGTCGTCAGCACCAAAGTTGTCCAACGCTTCGCCCCCCCCAGCCCACCCATGGAAATCTCCACGCCACACCAAGAACCGCCCTGAACTCTCTGTGGTCTTGATACCATCCTCTATGCCCCCTGCTATTTCGATCTCCTGCCAAACGAAATCGTATCCACTCCAGAAAGAGACACAGACCTGATAGCAACCTTGGATGGTGAGGTTCTCGATGATGCCCCACTGCCCGCCCAAGCGGAGTCGTGGCACTTGGTGGTAGTCGTCAATGTGGTTGGTGGGACCGCATCCGCCATTCCCTTGCGCATCAAAGTCGTCCAGATCAAAGCCTCCCTCAAGAATGGTGATCCCCATCCCCTCTCCCCGGATGCGGATGGGGTTCGCCTGGCTCCCTTGGAAGGTGATGGAAAGTGTTTGGGTGGAGGGGGTGCAGTCTGCTGGGGCATAGATGCCAGCGTGGATAAGGAGTTCGTCTCCGGGGGAGAGAGCCACCCCATCGGGGTTGTTCTCTCGCCACATTCCATCGAAATTCTTGATAGGTCCGTTCGGTTTTCCTCCGGTGCTCTGCCCTCCGTTGCAAGTGGGAAAAAGCCCATTGTTCCCATTATCAGCACACGCTTCCTGGATATCCATATGGTAAGTGATTCCCGTTGGCTTGTTATCCACCAAGTCCCGCAAATACTGGGGCACTTCGGGGGGGAGGGAAGCAGAGAGGGGGGCAGGGGGCGGCGTGGGAGTTCCCCCGCCGCAGGCCACAAAGAGAATGAGGGAGAGAATCAGATACTTCATACCGGAACTTACCTCCATCATAAGGGGAGGAGTTTCACCGATAGACTAGGGGTATGGGATGGATACCAGACAGAGAGAGTGCCGGACAGACGCTGGACAGATGGGTGTCATCCCACTCTCTCCAGAGGCATATGCGGTCGGTGGAAGTGGCGGTGCGAGCCTATGCCCGTAAGTTCTCAGCGGAGGGGATTGAAGAGGTAGATGAAGAAGCCTGGGGCGCTATCGCCCTTTTCCACGATCTGGACTACGAACGCCACCCCACCTCTTCAGAGCACCCATACAAGGTGGTGGCTTGGCTGGAAACGGAGGGATGGCCCCCTTGGGCGTTGCGGGCGATTCTCAGCCATGCCGACCACACAGGCATAAGTCGGGAAACGCTTCTGGAAAAGACGCTCTACGCTTGCGATGAGGTAACAGGGCTGATCGCAGCCGTCGCCTTGGTGCGCCCAAGCAAGGACATCCGAGAGGTCAAACTCAAGTCCATCCGCAAGAAGTGGAAACAGCTATCATTCGCGGCGGGAGTGGACAGGAACCTCGTGACCAAAGGTGCCCTAGCCTTGGGCGTGGACCTTTGGGAACATATGGCGTTCGTTCTGGATGCCATGCAGGGAGAATCGGAAATCCTAGGACTTGCAGGAGCACCTCTTCCATCAACCTCCCAACCTCCCAATCCCTAGAGTGTACTGTCCGCCCATCCGGGGATGTCCAGCTCACACCGCCTTTTGGTGCGCAAGATGTTCTCTGCACCAATTTCTGGCATCTCAAGAACGTGGAACATCGCCAACCACGGGACAGTTCAGACCTACGCTATGCCGCCTCAATCCGGCTGAAGCGTTCCCCCTAGAACCACCCCAGCAATACGGCTGGGGTTGCCTCAATGGGGGCTAATCCTCCAGCAGGTCGGTGATCAGTTTGAGCCCAAAGCCAACCAAGGCGACCATGGCGACCGCCTTGACAAATTCCGCCAGATCGGGCTCGCCTGCCCTTAGTGCATGCCATTGCTTGCCACAAGCGACACACCGCGCGAACCTGTGGGAGCCAGAAGGCAAAGTCGTTTGCGTATTTCCACAGTAGGGACAGACCGCCCCGGAGAGAAAAACCTCCAATTCGCGGGGGATCTGTTCGCCCCTAGCCTTCCGGCGGATGAGCTCCTCGCGCAGGGCTCCCGCCTTGTCGTGGTAGTGCTTGGGCAGGCTCATAGGGCTGTACTCGCTCACGAGGATACTCCCAGGTCTTCTGAGTCTTCCCCCTCTGTCGTGCTACCGCTACTCGATGGAGGCGGCGTGTCTCCGTCTGTGGACCACCAATCCGCGACAGCTGCCCAGTCCGGCCAAGCCCACAAGCGGCTCGTGTTGGCATAAGCCAAAATAAGAATGTATCCTGAGAGAGCGTCTATGAATGAAGGATTCGGATTGAACGTCGTCCACCGGATGGCGAGGTCAATGGACCATGGAAGGGTGAAGTAGGCAGCAAGCACGAAGAAAAGGACGACGGCTGGCGAGGGACACGACGGGGGGTCCTTATCGGTCCACCTCTCATAGCTTATCCAAGACACGATCAGGAAGAGGAGGGGCAGAATCGGCGCGATGACCCAAGAGGGAATGGGAGCCTTCAGCAAAGCAATGGGGGATATGCTCTGGAGAAATAACCAGACAACGCTCCACGAAAAAGCCCAAACGCACCAGATCCTCCTCTCCCTCAGGGGGACACGGGGCAACCAAGGAGAAGAGAGGAACACCGGGCTAAACCTCCAAAGACCGGTGCTTAGGGCATCGCTGTGACAGAAGTCGCTCCACCAAGATGCCGAGCAGCACACCGCCCAATGCGTAGGACGCATTTCGCCTCTCTCTCTTTTGGCTGCCCACAAACAATTGGGTGGCAAGCGCCGCTAATGCGCCAACAAGCCTACTCGGAACCACGCCTCTTCCAGGCACTTCAAGGCACTTCTGCTTCCTAGCCTCAAGCAGCGCCCAAGCAGAAAACAAGGGAATCAAGAGCGTCTTGACCTCTGCTCTCTTTCTACTCAAAGAATCCATGACCAACCTCCAGCCCCACAACGTTACTAATCTATGTGGTGTCTATAGTGTCCATAGTGTAGCACGCTTTCCATTGAATGTCAAGGGTGGTTGGGTGGTTTCGGCGAAATTGTCGTGGGACATCGCTGCAAACATGCGCTGAATTGCCTTCAGATAGGCGATCTGGCTAGGTCTTTCGGAGGAGGAGGGTCGCTTCG